>Ga0116171_10005463_pt1 | contig 11146 bp, 10 predicted proteins | sample AD_JPNHW2_MetaG_FD_89798 | JGI IMG/M metagenome (GOLD analysis project Ga0116171, IMG submission 89798) | Active sludge microbial communities of municipal wastewater-treating anaerobic digesters from Japan - AD_JPNHW2_MetaG | ecosystem: Engineered > Bioreactor > Anaerobic > Digestate | place...
CGAGCTTTTCCAGCTTGCCCGCGAGCGGGCTCCCGCCATCGTCTTCATCGATGAGATAGACTCCGTCGGCAGCATGCGGACCAACGACGGCACCTCCGGTAGTGCAGAGGTCCAGCGGACGCTCATGCAGCTCCTTGCCGAGATGGACGGGTTTGACAACCGCGGCGACGTGCGGATCATGGCTGCAACGAACCGTGCAGACATGCTGGACCCGGCGCTCCTCCGGCCGGGAAGGTTTGACCGCTTAATCGAGATCCCCCTGCCGGACAAGAACTCCCGGCTCCAGATCCTGAAGATCCACTCCCGGAAGATGCATATCGGGAGCGTGGATCTCGAGGAGATTGCCACGATCACCGAGGATTCCACGGGCGCCGAGCTCGAAGCAGTCTGCCGCGAGGCCGGCATGATGGCCGTGCGAAGGGAAGCTGACGAAGTCGGCATGAACGACTTCATGGATGCGGTCCGGAAAGTCAGGAACGAGGCCGTGGCGGACAATCGCATGTATACCTGATCCGCCTTTTGCCGCCACCCTTTTTTGGAGATCCCCATGAACATACTCCTGATTCAGCGGGATGGTACCGATCTTCACCATACGCTCTTCTCTTCCGAGACCAGCCGGATGGCACTCCGCTTCTACCACCCGCAGAAGAAACCCTGCGGCGTATACATAACCTGCGCCACGCTGGGCAGCGCCCTCTCTCTCGTGGCAGAACTCCGCTGGTACACCCGCCGTTACGTCCGGGAAATCCTTTTTGAATTCCAGCCGGGGATCTATTTTACCCACCAGCTGGCGCAGGATGTCTATTTCGAGCGAACCGCCGTGCTTTACCCCGGGTGGAAATACCGGAAGCTGTACAGCTTCAAGGACGGCAGGATCATCAGTTCGCTGCCCATGTCTTTGGGATCGACTCCTGAAGAGTATCACCAGGAATATATCGGTACGGACTGCTCGATCGAGATCTGGTGCACGGAAGACGATGTGGAGGAAGGCGAGTTGCTCGAAGAAGGACAAGGCCCGGAAGCCCCCGGGCCGGAAATACCCTGATCCGTGCAGGTTTTTGGAAGGCAAAAATACTGTCCGGTATAAATCAATCCCAGAAAATCCCGGTCTTTTGTGGAGGGGATCGTACGCTCCAATGAACCGGACTTCCTGAAGGAAGATCCGGGAGACAAAAATGCCCCTGAGAGATCATCTGATACTCATCATTATGCTCTTTTTGGACCTGTCCCTCCTCTCCGGCATCCCTGATAGTGGTTGAGCGGTATTACGGGTACGCAACCAGAAAGAAATTTTTTTTAGTTCCGGTGATGCCTGTGCACCATAATGCATTCCCCACCAGAGGGGCGATCTTGACGGGAAAAGAGGTTTTCTCTAAAAAAATGAGTTACTATTTTCCTGCCATAACTCCGGGATACCGGGATGTACCGGTTTTGCACAGACACGGCGAGCGAAACAGGATCCGGGGTAGCGGAGTCCCGGCCTTATGGATGCAAAAATTGGGACCGGCAGGGATTCAGGAGACCCGGATCCTGAAATGTTCCCTGCTCACCCCACACTCCGGCGAGCCAGCGTACACCTTGTATAAAAGGGCGGTGAGGATCTCCTTTTCTTCGGGAGTCGGGGGGTTCCGGGTATCGTTAAGGGCAGTCTCAACCTGCCGTATGACATCGCCTGCATTGGTCATGAATACTCCTCCTTGTTTTCCAGAACAGGATTGGGAACCAAGTGGTATATATTGCCAGAATAGGTATGGTTTGTATGGATACCATGGCAGGTCAACGATCTAACCTGCGGGTTATCAGGTTTTTTAAAATTACAAAGGATCGGGCAAAGCGGTATCCGCGAAAAAGAACGAGGTGTATTATCAGACCCGGATCCGGAGAATACCCCCGTCTCTCCGATCGATCCGTTCAGGGTTCTTGACATTTGTCGGGGTGGAGCACCCTCTGGCTCATGCAAACATAACTCCTTCGACATCCACCGGACCCCGGTTGAAGTCCAGGCCGACCTTGGCAATGGCTGCGATGAAATCTTCCTGTGTAATTGCTGATTGTTTTTTCCGGATGGCAAACATTCCCGCTTCCATGCAGATTGCCCTGAGATCGGCGCCGTTCTTGCCATCTGTCATGCGGGCTACTGCAACAAGGTCTACATTCTTCTCAACGGTAAGTTTACGCGAGTGGACCTTCAGGATGGAGAGTCGGCCGGCCTCGGTCGGGAGCGGGATCTCGATGATCCGGTCGAACCGGCCGGGACGGAGGAGGGCACGGTCCAGGATATCGATCCGGTTCGTGGCACCGATGATCTTCACGTCGCCCCGGTTCTCGAACCCGTCCATGCCCGCCAGCAGCTGCATCAGGGTGCGCTGGACTTCGCGGTCGCCGGATGTATTGGCTTCCGTGCGGGATGCGCCGATAGCATCGATCTCGTCAATGAAAATAATGGTCGGGGCCTTCTTCTTTGCCAGATCGAAGAGTTCCCGCACCAGCCGCGCCCCTTCGCCGATATATTTCTGGACCAGCTCGGAACCCACGACCCGCATGAAGTGGGCATTGGTCTCATGGGCCACTGCTTTTGCAAGCAGGGTCTTTCCCGTGCCGGGAGGGCCGTGGAGCAGCACGCCTTTGGGAGGGTCGATCCCTATGTCCTGAAACAGTTTCGGGCTGTTCATGGGGAGTTCAACGGCTTCCCGGATCTCGTTGATCTGTTTATCCAGACCGCCGATGATATCGTAGGTCTCCTGGGGGGAGTCCACCAGCTCCATGCCATAGACCTGGGCATCGAACGATGTGGGGAGCAGTTCGACAATAGCAAGCGACTGCTGGTTGAGCGTGCAGCGGACCCCCGGCTTGAGTTCCTCGCTGTTAACCGAGGGGGAACTCCGCACAAGGAAGCGCGGCCCGGCGCTGCTCCGCACGATCACCCGCAGGGGATCAACCACGTCAGTGATGGTGCCGATGATCAGCGGCGGGCTCCGCAGCTGCTCGCTCTCGCTCTTGAGCTTGCGCACTTCCCGCTCGTACCGGATCTTCTGTGTCTCGATGTACCGTTTGTCAGTCTCGACCTGCCGGAGCTGTTCCCGGAGCTCGAGGTTCCGCGATTCGAGGTTGCCGACCCGCTCCGTCATCTGAATCTCCAGCTCGTGCTTGTCATTCTCGATCTGGGCGAGCTGCTCGCGGAGCTGTTCCGACAGGGTGCGATAGAGTCGGTACAGCTCTTCAGGAGTCTGAGGGTCTGTTGACTGATGGAGGGTATCGGCCATCTCGTGCCTCAGGTAACTATATGGGAAAACTCCCTATAAAGTGTTTGTGAGAAGGCAAACCCCAGAGAAGAGGATCTTCGGGTATTCAGTGGGAATTTATACTCGCACGGGCAATTTTGTTGTGAGATTATGCAGTGCGAGATGTGCGGTGAGACAATACGGGGCGTTCCGAAGCTGGTCCGGGTAGAGGGGGCCGAGCTCTCGGTATGCAGCAGATGCGAGAAGTTTGGTACGGAGGTTCAACAGGTGCGCCGGACGGACATAAGGGCGCCGGTGAAAGGGCCGGCGTCACGCCCGGTCCCTTCACCTGCCGGCGGGACAGGGCAGGTCAGGTACAAGCGGGACATGTTCGATTATATGGAAGGGGAGATCGTCGAAGATTATGCCGCCCGGATCCGTCATGCCCGCGAAGAAAAAGGGCTCTCCCAGAAAGACCTTGCCATGCAGATGAAGGAGAAAGAGCACCTCATACGCAAGATCGAGAACAGCGATCTGATCCCGGAGGAGGGTGTACGGAAGAAACTGGAGAAAGCACTCGACATAAAGCTGCTCGATGTCCCTGGTACGGACGATGAGAAGAAGGTCCAGAGCAAACTTACCCCAACTCTTGGCGACCTGACCATCATCAGGAAGGCCAGAAAGTAAACGCACTTCTTTTTTTAGTTCTCTTCCCCCTTGCGGCCTGTCCGTGGATGCTGCGCAGGCTCTGATCACCCGGGTGATGATATCCCCCGGGTTTGTTGCCGAAGGGATCCGGGAATAATTCGGTGAAAAATTCATTTTGATATCGATTATGACGCTCTTTTAGGTTCTGCCCCTGCCGCTTTTGCATGACCCGGTTGCGATTAACCCGTATTCCGTGGCCATAATCGGAAATTTTTTTCGTTCCGGTCACGCCGGTGCACCGGAATTCGTAACCTCCCCCAAAAATAACAATCACATATGAAACGGTAATTTTTCCATTGCACGGAATAACACGCCGGATGTGGCTGTATAACAAACCGATATGTAATTATAGCGATTATTACTATCCATTTTACTGGTATCCGTATGAAGAAATCTGGAAATAACTACGGACTGTGTCTCTGTCTTGTCCTGGTCCTTGTGTGTGTTGTCTGTTCTGCCGGATGTATCTCCCCCTCAAAGAATGATACGACCGCTCAAGCTACCCCGGTTCTCGCGGTAACGCCGGAAACAACCCTGACCCAAATGATGGAAACCCCGGCACCGCAGTCTGCCTTTGGCGACAGGTCTGATATGAGAACAGCGGATCTCAAGGAGGGTATCACCATCTCGTATCCCGCTGACTGGAGAATGGAAGAAACAGGTATCCCGGTATTGAGCGATTACGGCCGGGATGTCATTAACATTGCCAATTTTTACTCGCCGGATATTACTTCCGACAGGGCTTTTGCTGCCTCGCCGAACCCGGATACCTCCCGGTATACCGTCATGAACGTTGATGTGGATCCGGTTGCAGCACCGGATTTTGAGCAGTATTTCAACCTGGCAACCGTTGCAATCCAGAAACAGTACCCGGATGCGAAGATCACGAAACGGAATGTTGTACTGAAACTTTCAGTCACCGATGTGTATCCCGCAGGCTACAAGGCGTACGAGCTGGATTTTGATACAGATGACATGAGGGGAAAATACCTGTTCACCAATGTTCACGGGACCATCTACATCTTCTCCTTCAGAAATCCCTCCCCTTATTCAAAGGAAGTCGAGAATATATACAAGTCCATAATCATTTCACCGGCCAATCAGCCATGAACGGGTGCGGGAGGCAATCCCCCCATCACGGCATCAAAAAGGATCCCAAAACAACATTCAATACGGCCGGAATACTACCGGTTGATGCATGAAAAAAATCCTGGTATCGATCGGATCGGTTGTGGTGATCATCCTGCTCGCAGTATCCGCCGGATGCACCACACCGGCAATAAAAAGCACCTCTTCTACAGGTACACCTGCCACGAAAGCAGTTGAGAATAGTTCGGGAACACCGGTCCTCCCCTATAACCTGCCGGCAGCAACCCCTTTCGGGACAATTTCCGGGATTGGCGGTAACGGGAACCAGCAGCTAGCGGCAAAGGGTGATACGGTATCGGTATATTATACCGGGACGTTTGAAAACGGTACTGCCTTCGAATCGAATATGAATGAAACGATGCCTGTCGAGTTTACCCTGGGTAATTCGAGCGTTATCGAGGGTTTTGAAGAAGCAGTAACGGGAATGTCCCTCAACCAGCAGAAAACGGTGAACATTCCCGCTGAAAAAGCATACGGGGCATACAACTCAAGCCTCATCCGGACGGTAACCCGCACCGGTCCGATTGCAAATACCTCCTTTGTCGAAGGGGAGACCTATTATATCCGTGACAGGACAACAAACGCGGTCAGCTTTGTGAAGGTCCTCAATGTTACGCCCATAACGGTGACCTGGGATGAAAACGATCCGCTGGCAGGCCTGAATTTCACGTTTACGATAAAACTTGTCAATATCAGCCGGCCGTGAACCGGCAGGTGCCGGTTCATCCTCTTGTTTTTCGGCGTTCCTTGATTGACTGCAAGGATATTTTTTTGGGGGATTGCCCGGCAAGGATGCAGGATAGTACATCATCACCCCCGTAATTAAAACCAGATCCGGATGCGGTATCATCCGCATGCAGGTTTAAAAAAAAATTTAAAAAAAATGGGGTAAAACCCCGGCCCTTACTCTGGAGGGTAGAGGTAACGACTTGATGGTGTTTGATCGCTTCGTTGCTGTTGTTGTTTTCAGGTGTTCTGTATGCCATGTTGCAAATACCGTGCAGGAATGCACGGGTATTTGTATAGTTTATTTGACATTTTGTTATAAATACTTTCCTATTTCGACATAATCGAGTGCGGGATGGACCATTACCAGTATGATCTCTGCGGCAGGCTTCGTCCTTCTGCGCGGGGAAGGCGGGGGATATATGGTGTATGCGGGATGCCGTACCAGCGTACATGGATTATTTCCCGAACGAAATTTTTTAACCATAATCAAGGTCTTCCCTGTGGCGATGGTCCCGGTTAAGGAGGGGGAATTTCCCATGCAATACCCGTATCCGAGAATTATGTATGGCCTCTTTTCTGCTTCCGGCTTTTTACGGTTACGGCAATTATCCTCCCATTCCCCGTAGGACTGCAGGAAATACCGGATATGGCGACCCTGGAAAACCCGAAGACGTTGTGAACCCGATGCCTTTCATCTGAACCACCTGTGGTCTGCCGCTATGCGTCCCGCATTATGGGAACAACCGCGCTGCAGGATCCGGCAGCGTATTTTTAATAACTGTCCCATAAATGCCCAGATCTTCAGCAATGGCCCCTGCCGCTTTCCTTGCGTTCCCGCCACGGGAATCGACAAATACAGCGATACCTGCCATAGTTTCTGATTTTCAGTTACCCGCTCACCAGGATCCGGGTTTGCTGAATATCCCGGGGATGGAAAAATCCAGTAACGGTAAAACCATCGTGACACTCCCCTATTTCCACGTAGCTTTCCTGATCCGGTCAAACCGTCTGAATTTCCACAGGAAATGAGGGGCAGTCATATGTCTGACCGTATCTGGCACTTATAGTCGGGCAGGGGCGCGGGGGCACCTGAAACCGTGCGGAACCCGGGTATACGAACAGGGATGCGGGGATTCGGAGATGGCATGGTGGAGAGCGAAAAACGTTTCAGAATTTTTTTCAGGACACAATTGCACGCGATCCGGATCATGAAACCCGGGGTTCTGTTGTGCGGTTTTTTTATGGCAGTATCCGAATCCTTCGTTCATGTTTTACACGGATTTATCACCCATCACAACAATCTAAATAGGTACAAGAGATTTACCTGTAAGACCAGCAGGTAGGAGTTTATCAATGTCACGTGGAAGCGGATCATTTTTCATACCCGTTGCACTATTCCTCGCACTCCTTTTCATCGTACTTCCGATCAGTGCCACCGATGCCACGCCAACGGCTACGGTATCCGCCAATCAGACTACCGAAGTCACGCCAACAACCACCGTATCCGCCACTCAGACTACCGATGCCACGCCAACGACTACCGTATCCACCAATCAGACCCCCGAAGTCACGCCAACGACCACCGTATCCACCAATCAGACCCCCGAAGTCACGCCAACGACCACCGTATCCACGACAAAAACAACCGTTGCGGTTACGAGGACGACAACCGTAGTTACCACGGCAATCCCGACCATGCCTGTAACGGAGACCGGGACGACCGGCAGTGTGACGGTTCACTCATCCCCCTCCGGCGCCAGCATCCTGATCGATGGCATCTATTCCGGGACCACCCCGGGAAACGTGGATGGGGTGGCAGCGGGAAATCATATTCTGCGGCTGTCTTTGAGCGGGTACTATGATTACGAGGGTTCGATCTATGTCGTACCGGGAAAGGAGAACCAGGGATACGGAACACTCCAGCCCATGAGTCTGGTCACGTCAGCGCCGGTCTCGACAGCGATTGTTCCCATTATCCTTGCCACGCCCACTCCTACTCCCACTCAGGATACGGGCCTGCTGGGAAATTCTGGGGTTCTCGTAGCCATAATCGGTGTCATCACCGCGCTGATCGCATCGGGTGCTACGATCTTCACCCACATCAAGCCCCCCAAGAAAGAGTAACGGGTCGCCTGAAGGGCCGGAATTTTTTTTGGTTAACGGCGATCATTTTTTATCCGGCTAATGGTAGAACACCTTCTCTTCCTTCAAATATCAGGTGTACAATCCTTTCTGAATTGCATTGAATGGGCAGCCATGTTCTGGTGGTATGGGTACCCCGCGATTATTCTGGCCGGCAGCCCGGTACGGGAATGGGAACCATAACCCGCGACTGCAGGTTTCTGGGAGGGTTCTTGTGTAGCCCCCTTGCGTTTTTACTTCAGAATATACCGGACCGCCCCCCTTCCCGTCATTTACGGGAAGCTGGCTGCCGGGATGCTCCATCCGAACGATAGGGGAAACTCGTTACTGATTACCCCGGTATCCCTTTTTTTAAGAGGGGGGTTATTTGTCAACTCCCCGTGTAATTATTTTCCGGATGGATTGAAATCCCCCATACGGATCAAGACCGGATGGGGGTGGAAGACCTGCGGGAGGTTTGCGAGTAACGGTTCCAACGCAAGAGGAACCGGGGTGTGACAGGTTATATCCCGGGATTTCCCTCTGAACGGTGTTGGCGGCGATGCCCCCGTCAACATTTTTTAGAAAGGAGACGATCCCCCTTGCAAAAAAGGCCGGGGAGTAATCCCCTCCATGTCAGAGAAGATCGATCAGGCCCGGTTGATCAGGTTCACCGCATTGACCAGCGCCTCGACCGAGGAGAGGATGATATCGTCCCCGCTCCCGCTGGCATCGAAGATCTTTCCATGCTCATCCTCTACTGCGATGGTCACGTGGCACATGGCGTCAGAACCGCCCGAGATTGCCTCGATGTTGAACTCCTTGAGCTGGAGTTTCGAGGGAGTGATCCCGAGAATGGCCCGGAGGGCCGCGTCCACGGGACCATTGCCCACGGCAGAGAAGACATGTTCTGTGCCGTTCACCTTGGCCCGCACACTTGCCGTGGGGAGAGCGTGGTTGCCGGTCATGATGGCGATGTCCTGCAGGTCGAACACTTTGTTATTCAGCTCGATTCCCATCACGGTCTCGGCAATCTCGTAGAGGTCAGCGTCCGTTACCCGCTTCCCGCGGCTGGCAACGGCCTTCACCTTCTCGATGATCATGTCAAGCTGGGTATCGTCAGGCTCGATATGGGCATCGGTCAGCATCTGCCGTACGGCATGCCGGCCAACGTGCTTCCCGAGCGTTAGCCGCCGGCGGTGCCCGACCATCTCCGGGGTCATGATGCCCGGCTCAAAGGTGGCCGTGTTCTTCAGGACTCCCTGCGAATGGATGCCGCTCTCGTGGGAAAAGACGTTCTCGCCGACAACCGGCTGGATGGGCTGGATCCCGATACCGGAAAACCGGGAAACGAGGCGTGAAGTCTCTACGAGCCGTGTCATCTCGATCCCGGTCTTTATCCGGTAGATCGATTCCATGATCATCACGGTCTGGGCAAGGTCGGCATTCCCGGCCCGTTCCCCAAGCCCGTTGACCGTTACCTGCACCTGCGATGCGCCGGCCTCGACCGCCGCAATCGTGTTGGCGACCGCGAGGCCGAAGTCGTTATGGCAGTGGACATCGATCGGGCACCGGACCTCGTCATTGATCCGGGCAATCAACGTCTTCATCGCCGAAGGCGAAATAACTCCGACCGTGTCGGGCACGTTGATAATGGTAGCGCCGGCATCGGCAGCCGTCCGGAAGACCTCGATTAAGTAATCCCAGTCCGTCCGCGTGGCATCCATTGCCGAGAACATGCAGAGATCGGAGCGCTTCCGGATATGGCCGATGATATCGGCCGTGATCTCGAGCACTTCCTTCCGGCTCTTGTTGATGGTGTTCTCCCGCTGAATATCCGAGGTCGGGATGAAGACGTGGACCATGTCGACGTTGCAGTCCAGGCACGTATCCACATCGGCTTTCACCGAGCGGGCGAGCCCGCAGATCACGGATTCAATACCGAGCTTTTTGATAGCGGATACCGTCTCTTTCTCGGCCTTTGACGATGCAGGGAACCCTGCTTCTATCGCGTGTACGCCGATTGCGGAGAGCTGGCGGGCAATCTCAATCTTCTGTTCAAAGGTAAATGCAATACCGGGGGTCTGTTCTCCGTCACGTAATGTGGTGTCAAAAACAGTTACTTCTTCTTTTGCGTGGCTAGCGGTGAAGAAGACGATCCCCCGCAACATCCTTGCGAGCAGTCATACAGGAACATGTGCATGCAGATTATTTAAACAATCGCTGCACCAGAATCATCACTAACGAGAGGGATCTATCCAGCCCTGCACATGATGCATGGATATGTGGATTATTTCCGGCATCCATGGGCAGATTTTATATAAAGAGTAATTCCAGAGCGATTTATGGGAATTAATACCTTCATGTGCGATTACCCCTGCACTGATGTCCATAAGGGAATGATCTTCCCGCAGCTGGATCTCGATCCCCGGAATATCAGGATTGTCATGATTTCGGAGTGTCCTCCTGCTGACAGGTCGCATTATTTTTACGAAAGCAGTGACGGCGCCTTCTTCCAGACGACAAGAACGGCATTCCGGGACGCGGGAGCTGCCATTGAAAACTATGAAGACCTGACCAGCATGGGTATCTATCTCACGACAGCGATTAAATGCGGCAAGGCCGGGTATCTCGTTTCTGCAAAAACCATAAAAGAATGTGCGTTAAGGTTTCTGAAACCTGAACTGGAACAGTTCCCCGATATCGGGATGATCCTGTGTATGGGTGACTTTGCCATAAAAGCAGTTAATTACGTCTATAAAGAGAAATCCGGCAAAAGCCCGATACCGGCGGAGTCTACCTATAAAATACGCAAACAGGAATATGTCCAGAACGGCATACGGTTTCTCCCTTCCTATACCCACACCGGTGACAGTTTCAATATCGAAAAGGCGAAACGGCAGATGATTGCCGACGATATCAGGACCGCCCTGAGTTACCTTGAGTCTCACTGACCGGTACTGTTCTCCTGTCGCGATCCGGCAGGAACGGGTCGCGGACCGGGCGCGTCGATGGATCTTTCCCGCGTTCTGTCACGATACCAGTACCGCCGCACCGGCGGGATTTCCGCCGGTTTACCCCGGAAAAACAGCATACTGCTACGATACGTTTAATACGGATTTACCCCTACACTATAAGGCAGTGCCCCGCCTTAACTCAGCCTGGTAGAGTGCGCGGCTGTAGATTGGTTTACCGACATAGGTAACTGCGCGGCTACC
>Ga0116171_10005464_pt1 | contig 11145 bp, 8 predicted proteins | sample AD_JPNHW2_MetaG_FD_89798 | JGI IMG/M metagenome (GOLD analysis project Ga0116171, IMG submission 89798) | Active sludge microbial communities of municipal wastewater-treating anaerobic digesters from Japan - AD_JPNHW2_MetaG | ecosystem: Engineered > Bioreactor > Anaerobic > Digestate | place...
AGCATGGATGTGTTCGTAAGCCGTCTAAGAAAGTACGTGGCAAATGATAAGAACATTGATATAAGAACAGTAAGAGGAACAGGATTTATGATGGAAGAGATTGAAAAAGAGGTTTGAGGTTTCTGGTTCAAGGTTCAAGGTTACAGGTTACAGGTTCAAGGTTACAGGTTACAGGTTCAAGGTTCAAGGTTTGACAAAAGAAAGGCTGCCCCGAAAACAGGACAGCCAATTTTATTTCTGAGATACTTATACTTTGTTTTTCTTATAAAGATTCAATTTGACTCCGGAACAGGAGGTCTGGTGTCAGTTTATTAATTACCAAGAACTTCACTTACTTTTTTGTAAAGATCATTTCCTCTCAGGTTTCTTCCTATAATAGTTCCTTTTTCATCAAGAAGAAAGTTTGACGGGATGGAATATACTGCATACATTTTAGCAGCAGCGTTTCCCCAGTACTGAAGATCTGAAACGTGTGTCCATGTAAGCTTATCGTCGGCTATTGCCTTAGTCCATGCCTCTTTTTTCTGGTCAAGAGAGACACCAAATACATCAAATCCTTTTTTATGAAATTCGTTATAGACTTTAACAACATTAGGATTCTCCTGACGGCAGGGGCTGCACCATGCCGCCCAGAAGTCTATAAGAAGTAATTTGGATCCGATCTTTGATGAAAGAGCCACAGGGTTGCCATCAACATCATTCATTGTAAAATCAGGAGCTTTCTGACCAATAGCAACTGACTTCATGACTATTACACGATCTTTAAGATCCTTCATCAGAGCAGTTGATGTAACCTTTGCATCCAATCCGCTTATCAGTGATTCAATCTCTCCGGCTTCCATCTCATAACTCAGGCTTGACAGGAGTGAAGGAGAGACAAAAGATGAAGGATTGTTTTTAATGAAAGTAACCTTAAGATTTTTTAATTCGGCCTGAATAGAATCAGCCATTTTCTCAATTTCAGCCACCTTTGCAGTATTGTTTGCGTGACTTGCAGCCTGGTATTCCAAATATAAATCGGCATATTTTTCGCTCAAAGGTGCATTCATGTCTACAAAAGACTGATTCTCATCCTGAGTCTTTGATCCTGTTATCTTCGCTTTGAAAAGAGAATCGAGCTTCCCGGTAATTCCTATTTCAGAATTTTCGAGATAGAATGTTGTTCTCATTCTTTTGTCTTTGACAACCAGTTGTACCAATTGAGGATATTCCACCGAGCCTTTCTTAAAAGTAAATGACCCTTTTTTTGAAACAGCTGAATCAATCGTAATTGTTTTCCCGGCTTCCCTCTTTTGTAAATAGAAGGTAAGACTATCGGAACCTTCGATTTTAGCCTTTACTACATAATGTGGTTCCGAAGAGCAGGCAGCCATCAATACCACCAAAGCAAGAAGATAACTAAGATTTTTCATACAGGAACATTTAAGATTTTTAATTGACAATTTCAGATCTATTTGGAAGAAATTTGTTGTTCTACATCGGCATTCAGCATTAAGACAACTTCTGAATTCTTCGGATCGTTTGTATAAACGTAAATAGCTTTAGTGACTTTCCCTTTATAGCTGCCCGAATTGAATACTGCTTTTATTGAGCTGGACTGTCCTGCTTTTATTCCTACACCCTGGCTTCCTGCCTGAACTGCAGTGCAACCGCAGGAGGATCTTATGTACCTGATTATCAAATCGTTTTTTCCTTCGTTTTTAAACTTAAACTCAACCTCATTTTGTGTTGCACCCTTTATTTTACCAAGGTCAACTGTGGTGGAAGCTACTTTAAATACAGGAGCATTCTCAAGATCTTCCTTTGAAAGAGACGAAAAATCTTCAACAAGATTAGCTGATACATAATAATATACATTTTCCTGAGGGGTGCCATTAAGCAATACTCTTACCATGCTGCTTACATTTCCCCAGTTAGGATTCTTCGTGGCATCAAACGTTCCTTCTACCAGGCCCTGCTCGCCAGGTTTAAGAGTCTCGGGAACTGCCTTGAGGGTAAGATGCTCCGGTGTTCCGTCAAATTCCACTTTGACAGGAGCATTTGAAGTGTTGACAAGCTTCATAACCCTGATCTTCTTCTCAGTTTTTTTAATATTGGTGAAAGCCAAATGATTGCTTTCAAATCTTACAGCACCAACCGGAAAGGTAAATAGTTCTTCCATGGTCTTTTCATGAGGCGTAACTTCACCCTTTATTGTAAGGACATTAACTTCTGGTTTTGTGTTAGTATAGACAGTAAGTGTCTTATTAAACTGACCGGGTCTGTTTTTCGGATCATACTTTGCACTAACTGTTCCTTTTGCTCCCGGTGCTATCGGTTGCTTTGTCCAGTCGGGAGTTGTGCATCCACATGACGCAACTACATTTTGTATTACCAAAGGCTGTGTCCCCGTATTTGTTAAAATAAAATCATAAGACTGCCCTCCTGCATCTTCCTTAAAAGTGCCGAAATCATGTTCGGTTTCCGCAAATTTGACTGTTGTCTGTGCAACCTGTGAGTTTGCTGTGATTCCTAAAATTAAGAGCGGAATAAAAAATAACACCTTTTTCATATTGACTTTAATTTTGGTATTTGAAAAATAATGATCTAGTTCCATGCAAATATACATTTATTGTAAAAACATTTATCCATTAAAACAAAGACAACCTGATTTTGGTTGCATTCGTACAAAAATCAGACCGAAAAACAATCGCCGGCAAGTCATATTTGTTAATAAAGTTTATTATTTTTAGAGAGTTTCAAACAGAATATCACTAGTTTTGCTGCGAGAGCCGGACTTTTTGGAATGAAATTTGTTAATTTTAAATCCGGTTTATTTCTGAAAAGCCTTGAAGACAATTAATTATAAGAAGCTGATTATTTGTATTGTAACTTGTATTTTTTATCTAAATGCAAACAGTCAGTTCTATAATGGTCACCAAATGTCTTTCGGGAAAAATAAAGTGCAATATTACGATTACTACTGGTCATATTTCAGATTTGATGATTTTGACTGCTATTTCAATGAAAATGGGCGTGATCTGGCCGAATTCACTGCTGACTATGCTATGAAGAAGCTTGAAGAAATCGAGGATTTCTTCGACTACACACTTGATAAAAGACTTATCTTCATCATTTTCAACAAGAATGCAGAATACAAACAATCCAATATAGGTCTTGTGACTTTTGACGAGGATAGCTATAATACGGGAGGCTTCAACAGAATCATCAAAAATAAAGTGATGCTGTATTATGAAGGTGACCATGTAGCCTTTGAAAGGCAGATTGCCGCTTCAATTACTGAAGTCATAGTTAATGAAATACTGTATAACGCAGAAGAAAAAGACAGGATATCAAGTTCTTCGCTGATATATATGCCTAACTGGTATACAAAAGGATTATACAATTATATATCATACGGATGGGATTACCAGGAAGAAAACAGAGTGAAAGATGGTTTCAAGTCAGGTAAGTTCAGGAACATCAACCATCTTGAATATGATGATGCCATTGTTGCCGGGCAATCATTCTGGAGATTCTTCGGTAAAAAATACGGAGATGCTCTTATCCCGAATATTATTTATCTGACAAAAATCTATAAAAATATTGATGACGGTTTCCTGTATGTTACCGGGAAGGATCTCAAGGATCTTCTAAAGGAATGGACAGAATTTTACACTGAAGAATTTTCTGATGACAGGGAACAGCCTGTGGACGACGGGAGCATTATCAGAAAATCAAAGAAAGAACAGATTTATCAACAAGTAAAAGTCAGTCCCGATGGCAAATATATCGCTTATGTAACTAACGACTGGGGCAGAAAACGGATCTGGCTATACGACCAGACAACCGGTAAACAAAAAGTAATCTTTAGAAAAGAACCTAAGTTTGAACAGGTTACAGACAACACATATCCCGTGATGGCCTGGCATCCGAGCAGCATGGTTCTTACTTTTATAAATGATGAGAAAGCTGATCTTGTAATGTATTTTTACAAGGTTAGCGATAAATCGACAGAAAAAAGAAACCTCCTTTATTTTGATAAGGTTCTCGACTTTTCATATGCTCCTGAAGGATCACGGCTTGTTTTCTCTGCTGTTAAAGATGGAATAACTGATATATACATACACACTCTGGCTTCAGGAACGAACCAGCAGATTACAAGGGATCTTGCTGACGATATAAATCCTTCATTCATGAAAGATTCCCCGGATGAAATAATTTTCTCTTCAAACCGGTTATCCGACACACTTACAAACACAGGCAGCCCCTACGAAAAGTTGTCATCCACGTTCGATCTTTTCACATACAATATTGCACGGAATGACAATGTTCTGATCAGACTTTCGGAAGGTCAGCATATAGACAGATATCAGCCGGAAGGACTCAGTAAGAACAAATTAACATATGTTGGAAATGAAAATGGTGTTTTGAACAGGTATACTGCAAAATTCGACAGTTCAATTAGTTATATTGACACCGCCACCCATTACAGGTATTTCATAACATCACTGCCCACAACTAATTATGACCGGAATATAATCAATCAGTCAGTTATAAACGGGTCCGACACTTACAGCGAGATTCTATTCACAAAAAGAAAGTATAAACTAAAGAAGGGCTCCTTCAGTGAATCAGTCACCATTCCCAGGGAGGAAATTAAAACAACAAAATTCCGGCAGGATAAGAATCTGCTCTTCCATAAAGCAGACAGCATAGAACAGGTGAGACAATGGCTTATAGCGGAAGACAAAAAAAGAAGGGATACCCTTACTAAACCACTGTATGAATATTATAGTAAAAATGAACCCATAGATATAAACCATTACATTTTCGAGAAAGAAAAACAGAACTATTATGAACAACTGTGGCGAAAGAAGTATATGGATATCGATCTTGACACAGGACAGCTTGTATTGCCTTTGATAAGAATTTACCAGACATCATTTTACAATAATTACTTTGCCACACAGGTCGACTTTAGTTTTCTCAATAATTCATATCAGGTATATAGCGGAGGGTCTACTTTTTATAATCCCGGAGTCAATGTTCTGACCAGATTTGGCACACTTGATCTGTTTGAAGATTACCGTGTGACTGGTGGTTTCAGATTTGCTGGAGATTTTAACAGTAACGAATACCTGGTTAGTGTTGAGAATCTTAAAGGTAAGTTTGATAAACAGCTTATCTTCCACCGGCAGGCATATCTGAGTTCGGATGACTCGAGCCTTTACAAAACACATACTCATAACATATACTTCTCATTGGCGAAACCAATCACTCCTGTGTTGGCTCTTAAGGCAACAGTCTCTTACAGATACGACCGGCATGTTTTTCTTTCAACTGATTTAGCGACCCTGAACTATGATAATATTGCCCAGCACTGGGGAGGGCTCAAGGGGGAAGTGATATATGACAATACACGGAAAAGGTGTATCAACATATATTATGGAACCCGATTCAAGATCTTTGGAGAGTTTTATAATGAGCTGACAAAGAAACGGTCTGATATGTTTGTACTGGGAGTTGATTTCAGAAAGTACACGCGGATACACCGTGAACTGATCTGGGCAAACAGATTTGCAGCAAGTACTTCATTCGGGCACACAAAGCTTCTCTATTACCTTGGAGGTGTAGATAACTGGATGGGTTATCTTTTCAACACGAACTCAATGTTTGACAATTCCATCCCTGTATCTCCAAATGTCAATTATGGTTTCCAGGCTCTTGCCACAAATATGAGAGGATTCTCCCAGAATGTAAGAAACGGTAATAATTTTGTCCTTTTCAACAGCGAGATAAGATGGCCGGTTATACGATATTTTGCAGGGCATCCGTTACGTTCTAACTTTCTCAACAGCGTTCAGGTTGTAGGATTCGGGGATATTGGAACAGCCTGGTCTGGAAAATCACCATGGTCGGGTGAAAACGGATACGATACCGAAACAATTACCAACGGACCGGTCAGCGTCACCCTCGACTCGAACAGAGAACCGATTGTTGCAGGATTTGGCGCGGGAGCCAGAGCACAACTGCTTGGATATTTCGTGAGAGCCGACTGGGCCTGGGGAATAGAAAACAAATATATCTTACCAAGAATTTTCTATCTCTCCTTCAGTCTCGATTTCTGATAACATCACAAGGGTCAACAGGGTTCCTTGTGCTACTTTTAATTTTCATGTATCTTATTGTCTTACTAATGGTTAAAACAGCAAAGACAACCATTGAAACAGTGAGGATAAAATCAAAAATCAGGGTATCGCACCATCAATAAAAAAAACATCTCATTACGGATGAATACATATATTTTACCTGTTTCTTTTTCATTTTAAAAAATTAAGGTAATTTTGGGCACTTATTGTAATTAACCAAAAATAAATAATTGAAATGGCTTACAAAATTAGTGACGATTGTACCGCTTGCGGAACATGCATTGATGAATGTCCTGTTGAAGCAATATCTGAAGGCGACATCTACAAGATCAATCCGGATGTATGCACAGAATGTGGAACCTGCGCTGATGTTTGCCCGGTAGAGGCTATTCATCCTGCAGAGTAATTCAACTGATGAAAATTTAAGTTAAAGGCTGTAACATTACGATACAGCCTTTCTTTTTATTGAGGGCTGTATTTTGCCTTTTCAAGAATTCCACTGACATCCGTATTCTTCATAAGATCTTCAAGTGTGATACCCGGGTTTTTCATCATGTACGACTCAACAATCCTGAAGCCTATCCATACAGCTGCCTTTCCCGGTGATTCATTGGTAAAATAAGATGTGAAAGGAGCTTCTCCCGTAAGTTTACGGATCATAAACTGATCAGTTTTAAATAGAAGGTCATTCTCTATAAGATATTGCCACATCTGGCTTTCATTGTTCCTGCAGAATTTCATCTGACCCGATGTAAAACCAAAGATCAGTTCATCACTGGTTTCAGGTAACATGCATTTTTCAAAATACTTAAGTTTCCCGTCATGTATCATCTCTGTTATGACATTGTCATCATGGTAATTAAGTACCGAAAAATCCCACTCCGAGGCACCCCATCCATACATGCAGTCAGGGACAATGTTTTCAGGAGTCATCCTGGAAGCTATATATTTATATATCTCCAGACGCGGATAATACTCGCAGTCAGCACCAAGATACCTGTCCAACCCTATTCCCAGGATTGAATCACCCGTTATTATACTATTATTAAATCCTGAAATACATGTAAATACCGCAGGGACATTTCTTCCAGGGAAATAATAGAGGTAATGCCTGAATGCTTCCCGGAGTCCTGTCTCAATATTCTTAACGTCAGGGTAAAGCTTCATGGTAAGGGCATATACATCATTGTTCTGTTTATCAGTGCAAAACCTTACCAGAAAATCTCCGAATGACGTGTCATTAATATCACCTGTATTAATAACATAACTAAACAGTTGAAGAAAAGAACCATATTTTTGTTTAAGGAACGGAACTTTGGCAGGAATCTCATCAGGATTCAAAGTAAAGAGGTCTGTTTCAAGCCTTTTTATATCAACTTTTACATCAACTGAAGATGTGTTAACCTTATAATGATTCTTTTTGCAGGAAGTCACAAAGGTAAGTGTCAATAATAAAAAGATAAAAGCTGCTGAACGGATCTTCATAATTTCTTCTCTTTTGAACCGTCTAAAATAATTACTTTTTCGGTTAACTGGCAACAATTAATTAAGACACATTAACATCTCCTAATATTTCTTATTTTTACACGAGATTAGTCAATATCGTATGAGAATATTTAAAGCATTACCAGACAGAGCTGTGACAATATCACTTGCTCTGATTTTTGTAATATTTTCACGTGGTGTTTCAAATGCTCAACCAAGAATAGGGTTCGGGGTACATATCGATCCTGCCGTATGCTGGTTCACATCCGACATTAAAAAAGTCAGCAATGAAGGAAGCAGACCAGGGTTCAATTTCGGATTAACCTTCAACAGGTACTTCACCGAGAACTATTCATTTTCGACAGGACTGAGTCTTATTCAGGCCGGAGGAAGACTTGTCGGTCAGGATACTGCTCACCTCGATTTCACCTCTTCACCGGTTAATCCGGGTATCCCGGTTGTTTACAAAATTAAATATCTGGCTTTTCCTGTGGGATTGAAATTACAGACAAATCAGATCGGGTATTTCACATATTTTACCGACCTGGGAATCGATCCCAAGATTGTTGTAGGAGGAAAAGCTGATGTCAAACCACTTGGGATCTCAGACGAAAACGCCAGGAATGAATTAAGAATGTTCAACCTTTCCTATCATATAACGGCAGGCGCGGAATATTCACTGGGAGGAACCACAGCCCTGGTCTTAGGACTGAGCTTTGAAAATAATTTCATGGACGTAACCAAAGATATTGGAGATCAGCCAGGTGATATCATCTCGCATAAGATACTGAGTATCAGGATGGGTGTTAATTTTTAACTGTAATTTAATGAAAATCACTGTTGCACAGCTTAATTATCATATAGGTAACTTCGAACGGAACAAGGATCTTATCTGCAGCTCACTTAGAAAAGCAAAGGCCTGCGGTTCCGACCTGATAATCTTTTCCGAACTTTCCATTCCCGGTTATCCTCCTCTTGATTTGCTTGACCGTCCCGATTTCATAGAGAAATGCAGTAAAACTGTCAGTGAAATTGCTAAAGAATGTACAGGTATAACTGCTATTGTAGGCTCGCCCACTCTTAATAATAACCCTGAAGGCAAAAAGCTTTTTAACTCTGCTCTTGTTCTGTCGGAAGGCAAAATCATATTCTCTGCCAATAAAGCTTTATTACCTACGTATGATATTTTTGATGAATACCGGTATTTTGAACCCGAGAAAAAATTCTCTGTATTCTCTTTCAAGGGATTCCGGCTTGCAATAACAATCTGTGAAGATCTGTGGGATGAACAGCCTTTCGACAACGAATTCGAGAAGACAAGGCTTTATACAATCTCGCCGATGGAAGAGCTGTCAAAGCATAAACCAGATCTGATTATTAACATTGCTGCCTCACCGTTTTCATATACAAAAGTCGAGACAAAAACAGACATTTTCAGATCGAAGGCTGTTAAATATAAGGTGCCTGTCATATCTGTCAACCAGACAGGAGCAAATACAGAACTCATTTTCGACGGAGCTTCGCTGATTGTTGACAACAAGGGGGAAATCATTAAAAGACTCCCGTTTTTTGAAGAAGCCCTCGAAACATTCAGATTCGAAGATATCATGTCAGGTGAAATAACACATGAAGACAACATAACTGATACTGTGGCTCTTATCCATAAAGCTATCATTATGGGAATCAGGGATTATTTTATAAAATCAAATTTAAAGACCGCTATAGTCGGCCTGTCGGGAGGTATTGATTCAGCTGTTGTCCTTTGCCTGGCTGCCGAAGCACTGGGGAACAAAAACGTACGTGCATTATTGATGCCCTCACGATATTCTTCTGATCATTCCGTTAATGATGCTGTTGCACTTGCCAAAAATCTGGATGTACAATATGATATTGTTAAAATTGAAAAGCCATTCACAGCTTTTGAGGAAGAGCTGGCACCTCTTTTCATAGGAAAGTCAAGAGACGTTACGGAGGAGAACATACAGGCACGAATCAGGGCTATCCTTCTTATGGCTGTTTCAAATAAATTCGGTTGTGTTTTACTGAATACATCGAATAAAAGCGAAGCCTCAGTAGGCTATGGTACAATGTATGGAGATATGGCAGGTGGCCTGTCGGTCATAGGAGATGTCTATAAAACAGACATTTACCGGATTGCAAATTATATTAACAGAAAAAAAGAAATAATTCCTGAGAATACAATTAAAAAACTCCCTTCAGCAGAATTAAGACCTGGTCAGTTTGATACTGACTCACTTCCTGATTACGGCATCCTCGATGGGATTTTGTACCAATACATTGAACTTCAGAAACCTGTTGAGAAAATAATAAACGAAGATAATGACAGGGAACTTGTAAATAAAGTCGTAAGGATGATCAATTTCAATGAATATAAAAGATATCAGGCACCTCCTGTACTGAGAATTTCATCGAAAGCATTCGGAGCCGGACGAAGGATGCCTCTGGTGGCAAAATATTAATCGTTTATTCAGCCACCGCATTTTCTCTCCTGTGTATCATAATGGATCACAAACACCTGGGACGTAACCAACAGTAAACCATTAAATTTTTCTTACGCAACTTGTTGTTATTGAATATGTTAAAAAATGTTAATTTATTTTCAATAATACTTCTTTTGTTATCTTTGGCATGTTTTTAAACATAAATTAAACATGCATTATTCAAATCCCGGCATAGAATCATGCCTTGAAAGACCATCTTCTATCTTTAAAGATTTAACCCAGAAAGAAAAAGAGATAATTGCACAACACCATTCTCTTGTTGTTTTAAAAAAGGGAGATTCATTGTTTAAAGAAGATGACAAGATAAGGGGAATGGCATATCTGGTGTCGGGAAAGTTGAAAGTCTTTAAGGTTGGAGTAGGCGGAAGGGAACAGATACTTAAAATGGTCAGTGAAAATGATTGCTTTGGTTATCAATCATTGTTTGGCAGCAGTATGTGGTCATTTTCTACTGCAGCTGTTGAAGATTCTGTGGTTTGTATTCTTGAAAAACAAGCCATTATCAGGATACTGAAAAAGAATCAGGAATTATCGCTAAGGCTGAACAGAGTCCTTTGCGAGGAACTCTACACATCATATGACAGGACTGTATCTCTGACCCAGAAACATGTAAGGGGCAGGCTTGTTGAATCATTGTTAATGCTGGCTAAAATTTATGGTTATGAGGAAGATGGGAAGACAATAGGAGTTGCCCTATCGCGGGAGGATATTGCCCACCTCTCAAACATGACTACATCGAACGCTATCCGTACACTTTCCGTTATGGCTTCGGAAGGAAAGATAAGAATAAAAGGAAGGAAAATTGCCCTTGTCGACAGCGATAGTCTTGAACACATCAACGAACTGGGCTGAGCAACAATTTTCCCCTTGCAGATATTTATTATTCTCTGAAAAATACTCTTTTCACCCTTCGTGGAATTGATGTAAGTATCTCATAAGGAATAGTCTGAATTTTTGAAGCCACCTCGTCAATTGGTATGTTTTCTCCAAATATTTCAGCCTCATCC
>Ga0116171_10005466_pt1 | contig 11143 bp, 6 predicted proteins | sample AD_JPNHW2_MetaG_FD_89798 | JGI IMG/M metagenome (GOLD analysis project Ga0116171, IMG submission 89798) | Active sludge microbial communities of municipal wastewater-treating anaerobic digesters from Japan - AD_JPNHW2_MetaG | ecosystem: Engineered > Bioreactor > Anaerobic > Digestate | place...
CATAGCAAGTATGATTTCGCTATGCTCAAAATAGAAGACGCTCTGGAATTGTTTGGCCTTGATGAGGGGACTTTGAAAGCTGCTCTTGCTGTTCGGGAACAGCTCGGCCCTTTGCAGATTGACAAAACACCCAGGAAAACCACTTTATCTGTTTGCATGATTGTAAAGAACGAAGAAAAGCACCTTCTCAAATGTCTAAAAAGCATCCGTGACATCGTTGACGAAATGATCATTGTGGATACCGGTTCTACGGATAAAACCATAGATATTGCCAGGGCATTCGGGGCCAAAGTATTTGATTTCCCCTGGACGGGAGATTTCTCCGAGGCACGCAATCATTCTCTGGATCAGGCAAGCGGCGATTGGATTTTGATACTTGACGCCGACGAAGTTATTTCTCCTGCCGATCATAAGCGACTCTTAAAGATAATCGACAGTGCTAAACAAAAGCCTGTCGCTTTTGAAATCATCAGCCGGAACTATCTTGTTAAGGCAGGAACAGCCGGGTGGACGGAAAATGACGGGACATATCCACAAGAAGAAAAAGGTGTCGGGTGGTCAGGAAGCAATAAGGTGCGACTAATCAGAAATAACAACCTTGTCCGGTTTGAAAATCCCGTGCATGAACTTCTTGAGGCATCCCTGCACAGGGCCGGAATTCCTATCGAAAAATGCGATATTCCCGTTCATCATTACGGCAGACTCGATCAAAACAAGCTCATGGAAAAAGGCCGGGAGTACTATCTACTCGGGAAAAAGAAATTAGAAGAACGCGGGGGCGGCGACTATGTTGCGCTTCGGGAACTGGCTGCTCAGGCCGGAGAGCTTGGTATCTTTGAGGAGGCCATTGATTTGTGGCAACAAGCATTATCCGTAAAGCCCGACGATGTAGAATCTTTGTTTAATCTTGGGTATCATTACATGCAGATCGGAAAATATCTGGAAGCCCGCAATGTATCGAAGAGAGCTGTCGAACTTTCACCTGGAACAAAGAATGCTGTACTGAATTATGCTTTATCCGAACTATATCTGGGCAATGCGCTAAAAGCCACTGTTTTACTAGATGATTTCTTGTCAAAGGGGAATTATAATCCTACACTGATGGCAGTGCTGGGTGCTGCATACTGCGCCGTCGGAAATTCAGATAAAGGACTAGCTATATTTAAAGAGCTAGCTGACGGAAGGATTAAGAATATTTCTTATTACATTGATCCCTTACTGACACAGCTTATTTCCAGTGGACAAAATGAATATGCCATGTTGCTCATTGAGGCAGCTATTCAAGGCAATTTGGCCGATCAACAAACTCTCCGTCTACGTGATGAGTTGACATCCAGCTTAAACAATATGGTACAATAATTTATGATTCACCGACAGCAGGATAAAGCCTTGTTCATCTGAAAATATCAGATTGCCACAACGCCTGAGAGGTGTTTCGCAATGACAATTAGCTATTATGAAACAGTCTCCTGGTGGAGGTGTAACCCGGCATTCGTCGGACTTGCGCAGTGACAGAGGTGGATCGCGTCTGTGTCGTAATCGGAAAGTTATCCCAATAATCGTCATGCCGGCGAAGGACAGTATCCAGAACTTACTAAAAACACAATGTTTACACACGAATATTTGTTTGCAATACTCCTTTAGGAGGCATATCTATAACGTTTTGGTGTTCTTCCGCTTTTGCTTCTTTTCCCTCTTTATTTGGTGAGCTGCTGAGACCGGCGGCAATATTCAGATTAATATCAATAATGATATTGAGCTTTTCTGGCACAGGATCAGCCATGATCTGAATTATTCTTTTGTCGATAAAAATACTCAGACTGAGTAGATCTTCCTTCATTTTTTTAGGCAGGGGGTTACCCGGACTTGTAAGTTCTCCCTGTAATATACTCCAGACACGCTGGTTAATTCTCAATGCCTCATTCAAGTTAACACTGCGATTGGGGGCATCCCAGTTTTTCCGGCAATCAGACAGCAGCAGCGCGCAACGAGTCAATGCAGCAGCTTCTATTTCTCTTCCGGACATATTGGTGGAACTGCTCGCCGTTCTATATGCTTCAAGATGCCCTGCGGACATGATTCAATACCTCCTGCTCATATTCAATAAGTTTTTTCGTCAGTTTCAGTGCCTGATAATAACGTTCATGGAGTATACTTTCGCTGATATCCTTTAGAATCTGTTTCCTGCTGGGCGCCGCCTGGGCTACGTCCTTAACCAGTTCCCAGAAAACTTTATGATGCTCCGGCAGATTTTCACCATCAACATACATTAATTGTACAGCGAAATAAATCTTCTTACAGGGCGTGTCCGCCGAAGCCAGCGTCATAATATCTTTCTCCCGCAGGATCGGCACATCATTTTCTACTACAAAAGTGCTCTTGGCATCACCATTGATAATGACCGCACCGCCAAGAATGAATTTTTCATAAGGCTTGAATGTTATCTTTAACCCCATAATATTATTCCTTAGTTTTTTCTTTCCGTCTCTAAATCTTTAGATCAAGGACATCACCAGGATTTATTTCATTTTTTATTTGCGGAGTGTTATTTTCAGCCGGACTATCCAAGTCTGGGGCGATGTCGCTCTGACGTATTGTGTTTACCACTGCATTCGTCGTTCTAGCACCGGCTTTTTCTGCCCGTTTGCCTCTTTCTCTTTTACAGAAACAGCCGAGGCGCTCTTCATCTCCTCCCCGGCTAGTTTGACCCCCTCGATGGAAAGGATATCCTGAGTATTGCCCAGAGGGAAAAAAGGCGGATAGACAACTTCCATTAAATTCTCCCCCGTCGAAGCCTTTGTGCTTTCGGCTGTTTTGGGAATTATTGTGTCGTGTTCAGGCATATTATTCTGAGGCAAGGAAGTCTCGTTATCCGGAGAAACATTCTCTTTCCTGGAATTGAATCTTTCCTCGACGGTGTTTAGTACGCCCTGAGCTATTTGAATATTTTGAATATTCATAATCTATACCTTATCACTGAAACTAAGGCGGGGAATTTAATTCCCCGCCTTTTTGACATATGCACTTCACTAATTCACTGCTATCCGAACAGCTTCAGAACGGATTGAGCTGCCTGCGCCGCAAGGCTCAGAGCTGTGGTGGAAAGAGACTGGCGGGTCTGTAGCATCAGCATGTTCGCGCCTTCTTCGTTGGTGTCGGCCAGTGTCAGCTTGTCCGCACCTTCAGTTAAAGTGTTAATCATGTTTGTCGAAAAATCCTGACGAACAGAGATGATACTAAGGTTACCGGCCAGTGCGGAAGATTTTTGACGCAAGGTGTCTAAAGAAGCATTTAACTGATCGATAGAGGTGTTAATGGCGGTGGTACCAGCTGTCCCGGCGGCAGTCCATTCTGTTGTTGTCGAATCGGCTGCTGTAACGTTCAATCCGGTACTTGTCGCATCAAAACCAACAACGTCCAAATCAGAACCTTCAAACTTAACAGTTAGAGTTCTTTCTGCTTCGGTTGCTCCATACAGAAGGTTTTTGCCCTTATAGCCCGCATCCTGTGCCAACTCATCAATCTGTGTCCGCATTTGGTTATACTGTTCCACAAGATTGGCAAGTTCTACATCAGCCGAAACCGCTGCTTCAACCATTCTGGTCGTATTAGAAACCTCTATAGCTTCGTAGGTCGTAATCGTGGATTCAGTAGCAGAGGTGGTCGTGGTAACCGTAGTGTCTGTCAATGCCGTCGTACCTCCTACAATGTGAACTGTGCCGTCAGCGTTAATAGAGGCAGTGACCGCACCGGCCGCATTAGCTTCGATAGCAGCCTGAAGGCTTTCAGCATCGTCTTTTGGAGTACCATTAACTGCAAACGTCAAACCTTCGGAAGTACCGCCAATGCTGGCCGTATAAGTTGTACCAGCAATAACAAAAGTATCACCCGTTTCAAGATCTTCTGCCAGAAATGCGACGTCAACGCTATTAACCGAATCGAGATCGAGATCCTTATCCGTTTGTCCGATGCTTAAAACCCCATTGTCTGCAGTTACCGTCCATCCTGCGTCTCTCAATGCTACAATTCCGGCATCCTCACTAGCTAAGAATTTGGCTGCGAGATTTTCAGCATCTACAATGTCATTACCAGTCCTTTCAAATTCAAGGTCTCCGTATTCACCGGCGTTGTTGGTAATCGTTGCGCCTGCGTAAGTACCCAGCGCTACTGTGGTGGTAGTCAAGCCGCCTGTTGCATCCGCAACGATATGGACTGTATTAGCCGTTGCGCCAGTGGCAGTGTAAATGCCCCCCTGTTGGGCATTGATTCGAGCAAAGAGTTGATTGGAGGTTGCCTCTGCATCAGCACCAATAACAATGGTATACCCCTCAGATGTACCACCCACGCTGGCTGTATATGTCTGTCCACCTACGTTGATCGTTTCTCCCCCCGCCATATTTGCGCCAAATAAAATATCAATACTGGCAGTCGTATTAGTCACTCCTGCCGTGCAAGCGGTAAGGGTTGATCCGCCTATTGTGATTGTATCTCCGACATTAATGCTGTTTAATGTTACATCCAGGGTGTCATTACCAGTGCTTGCCTCCGCACTCAGGGCAGATTCCGCAATACCTTTGGCCTGCTCGATCATTGCTGTAATTGCCGTGATGCCTTTATCGGCCGCGGTAATAGTCTGAACAGCCTGCCCCATGGCATCCTTCATACTATCGATGAGGTTTGCGCGGGATGTCAATGACTGGGAAGCAAAATACGATGTCGGGTTATCGATTGCCGTGTTGACTTTCTTGCCTGAGGACAGGCGTTCCTGAGTGCGGTTTAAAAGATCAACTGTTCCTTGAAGAGATAAAAGATTGGACCTCATTCCAGAGGTTAATGATATATCGCTAATAGCCATAATTTTTCTCCTTTTCTAGGTTTTTTTCCAACAATTCTTGTCGGAGGTTTTTATTTCGCCGATGGCTTCGGCTCTTCATTATTGTTGTTCGACAGGACTTATTAGATTTTCCTCCTTTCTGAACTTTTTTAAATTTCCTTTGATTAAATTATCGGGAATTAACCGCCAAACTTTAGCATCTTAAAAAGAATCCCGTCATTAGGCTGAGGACAGGGAAATGCAGGCTGAGGACTGAAGACTAACGACTAACGACTGTGGGCTAAAGCCTGAGGCCTGAGGGTTATTATGAAAGTGGAATAAAAACGGCCCTGTACAGGGGAACGTTGCCGTCCTCCGCCGGGATACTGTGTCGCATGTCATTGCGAGACGCCTCTCAGGCGTTGTGGCAATCTAATATTTTCAAGATCTTAAGAGATTGCTTCGCTCATTGTATTCGCAATGACATTATGACACAGTATCCCGCCGGCGGTGTCACCAAGTGACGAATGTGGATCAAAAGCTTCCATCACATAACTGATTAAAGTACGACTATATCAAAGAACAAGGGGTTGCAACCCCTTGTTCTACACAGAATTTTTTTCGGCTAAAGCCTAATAACATTGCGACACAACCTGGAGAAATCTTTCCCTTTATCTTTCATACTTCCCACTAATTGCCTTCCACCTTCAGACTTCAGTCTATTCATCAGCTTTATTCAAGTTCCACTATCCTCCTGCCGATAATTTTAACATCTGATTCAATAATTAATGGGGATCAATGATGGCCGGCAGTTTTATAACATCGTATACCAACCTTTATGTCGAACCTTTATATACCAACTCCTACGGTGTATCATCGAATGTCATAAATAATGTATTTTCTTCTACATATGCCAATACTCAGGCCAACCTCGATGCTCTGGCGGGAACTGTTCTGGGGAGGGGGATCGATGATTTCGCCAATAAAAATTATGATCGGGCCATCATATCATTCAAAAGCGCGGCCGCTCTTTCGCCTTTTTCCGAAAACTCAGCAAAGGCTTATGACTATATAGGCCAATCTTACGTTAAGCTGGGAAATAATAATGCAGCAATTAAAACATATAAAGAAGCGATCCGGATTTATCCGACAAATGATACCTTTCATAAGGCTCTGGGTGATATTTATCTAAAAGAAGAGTTGCCGGACGAAGCCCTGGAGGAATACGAGGCGGCGGTATATCTCAATCCGGATGACGCCGAAAGTCAGTATTCCCTCGGACAGTCTTATATAACCGCAGGCAATTTGGACAAGGCCCGCAGAGCATTTAACGCAGTCGTCAAGATCAGTCCTGCTGACGCGGCCGGATACTACGGATTAGGCCAAGTGGCCCGTGCCGAAGGCGATCTAAGTGAAGCGGTCAATCAGTTAACCAAATCCATCCGTTTTAATAAAAATTTCGAGCTTGCTCATGTCGAGCTGGGATATACATACGCCGACATGGGTGAAATGCAGAAAGCTAATGACGAACTGACGATTCTCGAAGATCATGGCTCTGATAAAACAACAGCACTGACGAATTACATTACTCAGTCTACACAACCTAAAATAATCGGAGCTTTGGGTGCCGATGGATTCAACACTAATCTGGGGATAAAAACAAAAGTTTCCACTCTTAGTTCCTGTTTGACCGAACCGGACAAGTCCAAGCTTTTTTCGATGCAAATTGCATTTTCCAAAGATATGGATCAGGCATCAATTATAAATCCGTATAACTGGAAGATATCCCGCGCCACGATCCGGGACAATGGAGGCGTTTATAATAACGGCTTAACACCACCCGCTACGGAAGCTTTTGTTCTTCCCAAGCCTGCCTACGTTACCTATAACACGGAAACCAATAAGGCCACCGTCTATTTCCGGATTTCTCAAAACTCAACCGCCAATGCAACAATTGATCCCAGGCATATTGTTTTTAAATTCTATGGCGTCGATACTTACGGCAAAGCAATGGATACGTCCGCCGATGAATACAGCGGTTTTTCTAAAATAGCATAAAAAGGCTGAGGGCTTAAGGCTGGTTTGTAAGAAAATACCGAACAATAGAACAAGGGGTTGCAACCCCTTGTTCTGCACTTAAACAAGCATCTTATAATTTCCAATTTCTTTATCTCAGATAATCCAGAATCGTCATTTTTCCAATTTGTGCAGCGAGATTATACGAAGCCTCCAGAGCTATTTGCTCCATTCTATAGGAAATAATCAATTTATCCAAATCTGCATCTTCGATATCGGATTTCATAGAAGTTATTTGCTCGTTCAATGTTATAAGACCGGAACTGACCAGCTCTAAAGAACCTGCTTTAGCACCGGCTTTCGTTTGCGCCTGCAGTACCTGCGTTTGTGCAACATCTAAATCATCGGCCAGTGCATTAACCGTCGCCAAATCACCCGATATCAACGCCCTTTTTAGAGCATTCAGCGTTGTTAACAGATCAACAGTTCCTGTCCCGGAAACATCGACGTCACCGACTGTGGGTGTTGTTCCCTTTGCAATCGAAAACGAGATAGTGTTATTCGTGTACCAATTGCCTGATAGATCCAGTTGTATGTCAGCCGTAGATCCGCCATCGCTGGCAATAGTGACTTCCGTGGCACTTTGCGAAACAATTTTCATATTAGGATATTGAGTGTTGCTGGTCAGCGTCCAGCTACCGGCGGAAGCCCCGCGGGTAAGAGTAATGGTAGAGTCCTCTGTCAAGCCGGCCCCGGTTCCAATAATCGAAGCCGCAGCGGCAGGTCCATTAGTCGCAGTAAAAGCATCGGAACCTGTAATATTATATGCAAAATTATTGTTTTTACCAACCTGCACAGTCAGATCATCATCGTTACCCTGGTAGTAACCACCGATAAAGCTGTTGACCGTAAATAAGTCGTTGGTAGCCAAATCCTTTATACCTTTAGTAAAGTTCATCGTTACGCCATCACCCAAGATTATAGAAGTGGACGTAGTCGATGCAAAAGTGCCCAAATCAAGGTTACCACCGACAGGGTTGGTAGCAGTCAGGGTCAACTCCAGCAGACTTTGTCCCGACGTGTTATCAGTGACTGTGATTTTCCCTGCTGTATCTATGCTGGCTGTCACCTCACCCGCGCCGAAAGTTGTTTCAATCTGATCTAGCAGATCTTGCACTGTTCCCGTCGCTGCATCGGCTATTGTAAATATAATTGGTCCAACACTTGTGCCATCATGATCAACTCCCGAAATATCAATTGTTGTCCCATTCTGAACATTAGCCCCGGTAATTGTGTTCCATACTGTTGTGGCCGTGATAGGTAATCCACCTGCCGTATTTGTCACGCTTCCCTGAACTGCCTTAGGTGGAAATGTTTGCTCGGATCCCCAATTAATACCACCGTCGGTTGATATTTTATAAGTTGCAGCAACCAGCGTTCCAGCGTCAATAATTTTTACGGCGTATGTTTTGTTTTCTGTCCCCGAATAATTGCCGCTGGACGTGGCTGTGCCATCAAATTTATTATTTGTTGCTGGGGAGGCCGTTCCAATGCTGGGGGCGGCGACTGTTGCCGGGATCGAAAACACATCACCGGCAGTCAGCCGTGTGCTTCCTGAATCGTTTATCGTCATATTTATTCCATCACCCAGAGTAATGGATGTCGTTTTGGATACAGCCGTCATACCTAAATTAAGATAACCGGCAGGAGGACCGGCAGGGTTGTGGACAGTAAGCGACACGGACAGACTGCTGATTCCGGTTGTTTTATCCGTGATTTTGATTTTCCCCGCCGCATCTATGCTGGCCGTCACCTCACCCGCGCCGAAAGTTGTTTCAATCTGATCCAGCAGATCTTGCACTGTTCCCGTCGCTGCATCGGCTATTGTAAATATACTTGGTCCAACACTTGTGCCATCATGATCAACTCCCGAAATATCAATTGTTGTCCCATTCTTAACGTTGGCCCCGGTTATTGCATCCCATTTTGTTGCGGCTGTAATGGGTGATCCATTGGCGATATTCGCCATGCTTCCCTGAACAACCTGGGCAGGAAAAGCCTTTTCTTCTCCCCAAGTTTCACCATTATCATCGGATACTTGATAAGTTGCTGCAGCTACCGTTCCGCCATCAACAATTCTTACTTTATAGGTTTTGTCTTCTGCCCCGGTATAAGTACCGCCGGACATGACTGTACCGTCAAACTTGGTAGATGCTCCCTTGGTGGCCAGACCAACACTGGGAGCGTGGGGAGTTGATGCAAACGGCACAACATCTGTCCTTGAGCCGCCGAATATGTAACTGTCGCCCTGCTTGGCATTCATCAATGATAAAGCATCTTCAATTAAAGAAGTGACGACTGTTGCATTGGCATCCTTTGTATCATCCGTCGCCCCGACGGCAATACCTCTCGCCTCGGCAATAATGTCTTTGATACCTTCAAGATTGGTATCTGTTAAAGATAACCAGCTTTGGGCATTACTAATATTGCTTTGATATTGTCCTATGGAAGACATTGTCGAAGTGTATTTCAATACCTTGACGGCGCCGACCGGATCATCAGACGGTCTGTTGATATTTTTTTGCGTCGATATCTTCTCCATCAGGCTCGTTGATTTTACTTGAACATTAGATAAGCTATTGGTAAGGGAGCCGTATTTCATGCTTTCCGTAACTCTGAAAATCATAAAAAAATTCCCCTTTCTATTTCCCAAGTGACATCAAAGTATCCATCAGTTCCGAAACAATGCTGGTTACTCTGCCGGCGGCATTGTATGCCATCTGATATTTGATCAGATTCACCATTTCTTCGTCCAGCGAAACACCGGAGAGCGCTTCTCTTTGGGTGCTGTTCTGAGCGGCAATTGTTTGTTCACGCGCCAGAGCTGTTGCTGAACCTGCAACATCCTGCCCCACTCGGGCCATGAATGCACTATAATAACCGCCGATAGTTGTTGTGCTATCTTGTTTGGAAAGTGAGAACATTAGTTTATTACCATTCGACCAGGAGCCGGATAAATTTAATGTAATATCTGCGACGAGATCATTGTTTAAGTCTACCATCACCTTACTGTCGTTACTGGATGTTAGAACAACAGTATCGTTATACCCCCCATTGTCAGCTGTTGTTGCTATTGACCAAGAACCGGCGACACGAGTAATCACTATTGGTGAAGTTGTATTTTTATATGTCTGACCAATATTATTAATTTGACAAACTACAGAACTACCGCCAGTGAAGGAAATTGTCCCCAGAGACGCATACATTTTGTCATCTTTAAGAGCAGTCATAGCGGTCGCATTGCCACCGTCGGCATTAACCGTGGCGGACGCGGCTATTTTTCTCAGATCGGCCACTATCGACGCACTTACTTCCATATATTGTGCATCTTTACCCATCCTTGCTGCCGCGTAATCTTCGGTCGGAGTAAAAAACACCCCTCCGATATTGCCGTCCTGATCGTAGCCGGTCATGTGTTGTGCATTCACTTTGTTTATAATACTGGATGCAGTCTGGTTTAATTTATCGATGTAAGCGGGCAGCTTAGCATCTCTAATTTCCAGAAGTCCGCCCAGTTCGCCGCCCTGAATATATGCGTTCAGGGGATTATTAACATCATCTGTAAAAACAATATCATATAAATTGGAATTGGAAGAATTCGGCTGCACGGCCAATTGCCAGTTATTGCTTCCTTCAACAAGAGTTTTGCCATTTTCGGGAAGATAAATATACAATGCCCCGTCACTGTGCTCCACATAATTGATGTCAATTGTTGAACTTATTTGACTCAGCAGAGTCGCACGGGTATCTCTCAGCGCCGATGCCGAACCGCCGGAACTTTCTATCCGGACTATTTCCGCATTAAGAGCGGACATGTCGTTCAAATATCCGTTTAATTTTTCAACATCACCGGCTATTGTTTCCTCTATATTCTGCTGTAAAGTAAATAGATCTTCCGCTCTTTGATTAAAAACATAAGTCAGATTCTGGGCAGCCAATACGATTTCGTTTCTTTCCGCCTCGCCTGAGGGGTTGGCGGAGAGATTATCCCAGGCGCTCCAGAACCGGCTTAAGGCGTCGTTGACTCCATTGCCGGTACTTTCATTCAGCACACCTTCTATCTGGGTTAACAAATTATTACGAGCCGCAGCACCGCCTACAGCTGCATTCTGCGTAACTATTTGAGTTTCCAGATATTTATCATATATTCTCTGGATATCAGAAATTTCCACACCCACCTGTTCCTGACCTGATCCGGCGTTGTTTGGTCCGACAGGATTAAAAACAGGATTAAGCCTGGTATATCCGGGCGTA
>Ga0116171_10005467_pt1 | contig 11140 bp, 8 predicted proteins | sample AD_JPNHW2_MetaG_FD_89798 | JGI IMG/M metagenome (GOLD analysis project Ga0116171, IMG submission 89798) | Active sludge microbial communities of municipal wastewater-treating anaerobic digesters from Japan - AD_JPNHW2_MetaG | ecosystem: Engineered > Bioreactor > Anaerobic > Digestate | place...
AACCTGACCTGGGCCGTGAAAGACGGGATTCTCTGTCACAACGGGGAGTCCTTCGAGAAGACCCTGACCCCCTCTCCGAAAGAGAAGAACCTTGAGAAGATCGTTGACCGGAGTTCTTTCCCCTCAACCTATGAGGGGTGCATCGTAAGGTTCTCCGATAAGATCGCCTATCTGGGACGGGACATCGAAGACGCCATCGCCGGGGAGCTCATCTCACTGGACGATGTTCCTGAAAGGATTCGTCGGGAGATCGGGACAACCAACGGCGAGATCATCAACACCCTGGTGATTGACTTGATTCACCACTCCCGGGACTCGGGTCAGATCGGCTTTTCCGAAGAGAAGTACGATCTTTTCCGGATGCTCTCCGACTTTAACTACGACAACATCTACCGGCACCCTATCCTTTCCCGCTACGAGAAGTACTGTGAACGGATCATTCGCACTCTCTACGAGTACCTCCTGGAGTTGATCGAGAGAATCGGGGAGGATTACGAGAGGTACGCCGCCGATCCGGAGACGAAGCTCGACCGGAAATTCGGTCACTACCTGGAGAGGATGGCCTCCTTCTACAGGAGTGAGGGAGCCGACGCGGCCAGAAAGGTGACCGATTACATAGCCGGAATGACCGACGGATACGCCTTGGAGGCGGTTCGTCAGATTACGCTCCCCGAACCGATCGAGTTTCCCTGAGATCTCCTTGCCCCCGCCTCTTGGTGCGGCTATAATGGGGGAGAGGGATCGAAATGGAACTGGAGAGGAAACTGGCTATTCTGGCCGACGCGGCCAAATACGACGCCTCTTGCTCTTCCAGCGGGAGCAAGAGAGCCTCTCAGGCGAAAGGGGCCGTCGGCAACGCCCACGTTTCGGGAATCTGCCACAGCTGGGCCGACGATGGACGCTGTATCTCCCTCCTCAAAATACTCTTCTCCAACGCCTGCGTCTACGACTGCGCCTACTGTCTGAACCGTCGGAGCAACGATGTCCCCAGGGCGACTTTCACGGTAGACGAGGTTGTGGACCTCACCATGGGATTCTATAAGCGCAACTACATCGAGGGGCTCTTTCTCAGCTCCGCCGTGATGGGGACGCCGGATGCCACTATGGAGAAGCTTCTGGAAGTTGTCTCCAAACTCCGCCTCCAGAGAGGGTATCACGGCTACATCCACATGAAGAGCATTCCCGGAGCCTCCCTTGAGCTGGTTCGGAGAACTGGGCTCTTGGTGGACAGAATGAGCGTGAACATTGAGCTTCCCTCCGAGGGCTCCCTGAAGGTCTTGGCTCCGGAGAAGGAGAAGAAGAGTATCCTGACCCCCATGGCCTATATCGGGAAGGGGATTCGGGAAGTGGCGTTGGAGCGGAAGAAAAGCCTTCGTACCCCCCTCTTCGTCCCCGCCGGCCAGAGCACCCAGCTGATCGTCGGGGCCTCCCCCGAGAGTGATCTTCAAATCTTGCGCCTGGCAGAAGGACTCTACGGGGGATACAACCTGAAGAGGGTCTACTATTCGGCCTACGTGGCTGTCAACAGAGACCATCGGCTTCCGGTTCCCCTCAAGCCCCCCTTGAGGAGGGAGCACCGGTTGTACCAGGCGGATTGGCTCCTCCGCTACTACGGCTTCAAGGCCTGCGAGCTCCTCGACGAGGGCAGACCCGATTTTGACCCCCTTCTCGATCCCAAGGCTCATTGGGCCCTGCGGAACATGCACTTCTTCCCGGTGGAGGTGAACACCGCCGATAGGGAGAGTCTCCTGAGGGTTCCCGGCCTGGGGGTTCAATCGGTCAAGAGGATTCTTCGCATTCGCCGCACCCTCTCCCTGGATTTCGAGACGCTCCGCAAGATCGGAGTCGTGCTCAAGAGGGCCAGGTACTTCCTCACCTGTAACGGGAGGATGTACGAACCCTTCAGCTTCCGGGAGGGTGTCATTCGAGAGGCTTTGGTGGAGCCTGAGGAGAGGCAGACTCCCACAGGCCGTCTCTTCTTCCCCCGGTTGAGAAGCGGAGACCTCCCCCTTCCGCTCTCCACGCCCAAGGGGGGGGGATGAGGATTCTCCGTTACGACGGTCGCTTCGAGAGCCTCCTGACACTCTTACCCCAATGGGAGCGGGGGGAACGGATCATCGCCGACGGAGGCGGTCCCGTCGCTTTCCTGGGAGCCCTGGAAAGGAGGGTGGAGGCAAATCCCATCGAGGCGGCCGAGACCGCCAGCACTCTTCGAAAGAGGGGCGGGGAGACTCTCTTCAGGCTTCTGCGTTACGCCTTTTTCTCGGAGCTTGCGGGACGTGAAGAGGCCCTGGGGGAGTTCTACCAAGCGGTTCTTCGTTTCGGTCGGGAGGCGGACCGCCACTACGAGCTCCCCGGGGTTGTCAAGACGGTCGAGATGGCCAAGAGGACAGGTCGGGATGTGCATCGGTGGAAGGGGTTTCTCCGCTTTCGGCTTCTGGGGGACGGGGTCTTCTATGCGCCCTTTGAACCGGACCACAACGTCTTGCCCTTCCTGACAGCCCATTTCCGGAAACGTCTGGGGGATCAAGAGTGGATGGTACACGACCTGAAACGTTCCATCGCCGCCCTCTGTCGGGGGGGAAGGGTGGGGTATGCCCGTGTCGAGGCTCCGGGGTGGCTCCTCCGTTCCCCCTCCCTGAGGGATGCCCCCGATGGCTTTTACGCCGAAGAGGAGGAACGGTTTCAAGAACTCTGGAAGGGATTCTTCCGCTCCATTGCCATCGAGAGCCGGAAGAACCTGAAACTTCAGCGGCAGTTCATGCCTAAGAAGTATCAAAGGTATCTCCTGGAGAAGGAGGAGCTCCCGGGGAGTTCCCCGGCGAAGGCTTTGAAGAGGGGCTTTGAGGGATGACCGAAAACGGCGGTCCCCCTCTGGGGACCCCTTTCCTTTTTCAGGGGGAGTTGGCGAGTCGTTACGACCGGATCAACCGATGGGCAACCCTGGGAATGGACAAGTTGTGGAGAGAGACCTTGGTCAAGAGGGCCGGCCCCTTTCTGCGAAAGAACCCGGGCCCCCTTCTCGATCTGGCCTGTGGCACCGGCGAGATGACGCGGATTCTCAGGGATCGCCACCCGGGCCGGACCCTTCTGGGCCTCGACCTCTCCCGGGAGATGATGGAACAAGCCACGAAAAAGCCCGGACCCTGGAATCTCGTTCAAGGCGGCCTCCCACTCCCTTGTCGCTCCGGGAGTCTCACGGCTGTCTTCTGCGCCTTCGGGATCCGCAACTTCGTCGATCTTCCCGGGGAGATCGGCGAGCTCTTCCGGGTGCTCCGTCCCGGGGGAAGGCTCTACGTTCTGGAGTTCTTCCGTAGGGATTCCCTTCCGGTGAGGTTCCTTCGGAGGGTCGCCGGCACTCTTCTCTTTCCCCTCTTGGCGAGGGTAACGAGATCCGATCCAGGGGCCTACAGGTACCTGATCAGCTCCATGGGTTCCTTCCTCTCCCTTCCCCAGGTGGAGAAGGTGATGGAGAGGGGAGGCTTCAGAACTATCGGTAGAAAAAGCCTCTTCTTCGGCCTCTTGGCCCTCTGGGAGGGTGAACGGTGAAGAGCCTATCCCTTTCGTGGAGGGCCCTGCGCCCCTTCTCTCTCACCGTTAGCTTTCTTCCGCCTCTCCTGGGAGGAGCCTTGGCCCTTCTTCTGGGCCGTCCGGTTTCCCCCCTTGCCCTCTCTCTCACTCTGGCCGGATGTATGGCCGCTCACGGAGCCTCCAACCTGATTTCCGACTATTACGATTTTGTCAAAAGAGTCGATCGTCCTGGAACCTACGGCTCCAGCGGTCTTCTGGTGGCAGGTCTCGTGAAGCCCAAGGTCTTCCTGGCAGGGGGCGGATTCTTGGGAACTCTGGCGGGAGCGATTGGCCTCTTCTTTCTCTTCACCCGACCCGGAACCTGGCCGATGGCCGGCGTGATCCTCCTGGGGGGGCTTCTGGGGCTCCTTTATACTGCGCCGCCCTTGGAACTGAAGTACCACGCTTGGGGGGACGTGGCTGTCTTTCTGGCCTTCGGCCCCCTGATGATGCTGGGGACCCTTTGGGTCCATACGGGAACCTTGGAACCCTTGGCCTTCTGGGCCTCCCTTCCTCCGGCCTTTCTCGTGGACGCCATCCTTCACAGCAACAACCTGCGGGATCGGGAGAGCGATCGGGTCGCGGGGATCGAGACCTTCGCCATTAAGTTGGGCCTTCGGGGTTCGAAGCTCTTCTACCTCCTCCTCCTCGCCTCCGCCTACTTAAGCCTCCTCCTGTTGGTCTCTACGGGGATTCTCCCAGGGCCGACTCTTCTCCCCCTCCTCTCCCTGCCCCTGGCCGTCAAATGCGCCCGGAAGGTGTGGCACAAAGAGCTCTACCCTCCCGAAGCCTTCGCCCTCATCGACGGCGAGACCGCCGGACTCCACCTCTGCTTCGGCCTCTTCTACCTGTTGGGCCTCCTTCTCTCTCTCCTCACGGGAGGGGCAAGATGATGGTAGACAAGTCCCTTCTCTTGGGACTTCTCGGCGCATCCTGCCTCTTCCTGCTCACCTTCGTCCTGCGGCCAGGTAACTTCTGGCTCCTCATGGTCGGCACGACTTCGCTCCTGGCCCTCTACGTCTTTCTCGCAGGAGGGAGGCCGGAGATCTCCTTCTCCAGGCGAGAGCTCCTCGTCGGATTCTCCTCATCGATCCTCCTCTTCGGAATCTTCCGGGTCGGTCACTCCCTCCTGGGGCTTCTTGCATCCCCTCTCGGTCTCTCCCCTCTCTTGAAGAGTTCTCTGGTCTCTGTTTACGCAGACCGAGGCTCTCTCCCGCCCTGGGCCATCTCCTTGTTGCTTGTCGTGATCGCCTCCGGGGAGGAGATTTTCTGGAGGGGGTTTGTTCAGAAGAGGCTCATGGAGACTCTGGGAATGGGGAGAGGGACTCTTCTAGGGGCGATCCTCTACGCCGGCGTTCATCTCCCTACGGCTAACCCCCTCCTGCTTGTGGCCGCCTTGGTCTGTGGACTCTTCTGGGGTTTCCTCTACTCATGGAGGGGGAAAAACCTCGCGGCACCCCTTGTCAGCCACATTCTCTGGGACCCCCTTGTCTTCGTCCTCTTCCCTTTTCTCTGAGATCGTCGGCGGAATGCCCCGGGAATCCTCCTTCGGGTTCTGTACTTTCCCCGTCCCTTTCTGCTATAGTTTCTCATCCCCTTGGCGGCCATGAGACTGAGACGAACCCTTCTCCTCCTTATCTTGTTGGCACCCCTCCTGGGTGCCCAATCCCCGGCCAAGAGGCAGGTCCTCGTTCTGAGCTCGGACCATAAAGGCTCCCCCTGGACCGACGTGATCGTCAAGGGGATAGAGTCGGTCCTTCAAGGTGAACCCACGGTTTACACGGAAGTGGAGTATATGGACACGAAGCGCACCGTGGACCCTTACTACATGGAGAAGCTCTACGAGCTCTACCAGTACAAGTTTATGAAGCGGGATTTCGACCTGCTGATCTCCACGGACAACGAATCCCTGGACTTTCTGATCCAGTACAGGAACAACCTCTTTCCAGGGGCCCCCATTGTCTTCTGCGGGGTCAGCAACTTCGACGCGTCGGTCGTGAAGGAGATGGGGTTTCTCTCGGGAATCCTAGAAAACTTCAGCCTCCAGGAGAACCTGGAGATGGCCCTGAAGCTCCATCCCAAGGCCGAGTACGTGGCGGTAGTCACCGATCTGAGCGCCACGGGGTTGGCTAACAAGGAGCGAATCGAAGGGATCATCGGGAAGATCTCCCGAAAGAGGGAGTTCCTCTTCTTCGAAAACAGCGATATCGAGAATGTCCAAAAGCTGATCGGCGAGAAGGGATCTCGGGGGATCCTTCTCCTCCTGAGCCCTCTCAGAGACCGCTTCGGGAACTATGTGCCCGTTCGGGAGATCTCCTCTCTGGGGCTTCCCCTTTACTCCCTCTGGGATATTTTCCTTGGGGAAGGGATCATCGGAGGCAAGCTCCTAAGCCCCTACTACCAGGGGGTCATGGCGGCGGAGATGGGCTTTCAGGTTCTCAACGGCGAAAAGATCTCCGACGTGCCTCCCATTGTGCAGAGCGCGGACAGATACACCTTCGATTACGAAGAGCTGAAGAGGTTCCACGTCGATATCCGCAACCTTCCACAGCCCAACACGTTGATCAACACTCCCTTCTCTTTCTATGAAGAGTACAGGAGCCTCGTTTGGACAGTACTTGCCGCGATCGGCGGGCTGACGGTGGTGATCTTCGTCCTTCTCGTAAACATACTCCAGAAAAGGCGTACCCAGAAGGCTCTCCAGTACAGGCTCAAGCTTGAGGCACTGATATCGAAGGTCTCGACCCGATTTCTGGAGGTTGGTGAAGAGGGCCTGGAGGAGGCCCTCCGCTTTACCCTTCAGGAGATCGGTCTCTTCTGGCAGATTCGCTGGACAGGCATTCACTTCTTTCACTCCCCTCCCACCCTTCCCAAGGAGATCTGCTGGAAAGACGGGGTGGGGGAGGCTGTTCTCTTCCCCTTCCCCCTGCCCTGGCTCTTTGAAAAGATGCAGGAGGGGAAGCTCCTGAGCCTGGCCAGGGGGGATCTTCCCGCCGAGGCCGATCGGGAAAAGCATTGGATGGAAAAGGAGAATCTGCTCTCTTTCCGTGCGGTTCCTCTTGTTTACGGCTCCACGGTACAGGGGTTCCTGATCCTGTTGGCCGCCGACGGCGAGAGGGGGTGGGGGGGGGATGAGGACCGCCACCCCTTGAGCATGATGGCGGAGACGCTGGTAAGCGCCTACGAGAGAACCAGGGCCGAGAGGGAGCGCACCGAGGAGAGGAGGAGTCTGGAGACGCTGATGAGCAACCTGCCGGGGATGGTCTACCGGTGTAAGAACGATGAGGCCTGGAGCCTGGAGTTCCTTTCCGAGGGTTGCAGTGAGCTGACCGGCTACTCTCCCGGCGAGCTCGTTGGCAAACCCGGTCTGAGCTACTGGAGTCTGGCCTATGAGGAAGACCGTCCCGAGATGGAGAGAGAGATCAGGGACGCTCTCCAAGAGGGCCGTCCCTTCAGGATGACCTACCGGATTCGCCGAAAAGACGGCGAAGAGCGTTGGGTTTGGGAGCAGGGGAGGGAGATGACCGATAGGCATGGGGGAGTAACCGCCGTGGAGGGGTTCGCCACGGACATCACCGACAAGAAACGAAGCGAGGAGCTGGCCCAGCTTCAGGAGCAGAAGTTGATGCAGACCGACAAGATGGCCTCCCTGGGGATTCTCGTCTCCGGGATCGCCCATGAGATCAACAACCCCAACAACTTCATTCAGCTGAACGCCAAGATCTTCGCGAGGGTGTGGGAAGATCTTCGCTCCATTCTCGACGAGTACTGCGAAAGGGAGGGGGACTTCCTCTTAGCCGGCAACCCCTATTCCACCTCTCAAGAAAGGGTTACCGAGCTGATCGAAGGGGTTGCCCAAGGTTCGGAGAGGATCAAGAAGATCGTGAACAGCCTGAAGGATTACTCCCGGAAGGACAGCGGAAAACTCAACCAGAGCGTGAGCTTGAACGAAGTTGCCGAATCCGCCGTGACCATCGTCTTCAATCTGGTGAAGAAGAGCACGCGCCATTTCTCCGTGCGCCTTCAAGAGGGCCTTCCCCCGGTTATGGGAAACTTCCAACAGCTGGAACAGGTTGTTATCAACCTGATTACCAACTCTTGCCAAGCCCTCTCCTCTCCGGACGAAGAGGTCGAACTGTCAACCTTCTACGAAGAAGGGCGGGTCAAACTGAGGGTACGGGACCAGGGGAGCGGAATCACCGGTGAGAGCATGAAGCACATCTTCGACCCCTTCTACACGACCAAGAGGGAGACCGGGGGAACCGGTCTGGGCCTCTCCATATCCTACAACATCCTAAAAAACCACGGGGGAGAGCTCATCTTCGATTCTGAGCCCGGCCGGGGAACCTCGGCGACCATCTCCTTACCGCCCTTCCGGTTGGAGAAGAAAGACCCCGAAGAGGAAAACCAGTGAAGAAAAGATCATTCCCCTCTTTACCCGTCCTTCTCGTGGACGACGAGACGGCGTTTCTACAGAGCGCCGCCTTCATTCTCAATTCAACCAACATCACCAACGTTGTCCTCTGCGACGACAGCCGCAGGGTCATGCCCCTTCTCAGCGAGCAGGCTTTTTCGGCCATCGTCCTGGATATGTCCATGCCCAACGTGACCGGCGGGGAGCTTTTACCCCAGATCGTCCGCGACTACCCCGAGACCCCGGTCCTCATCCTAACCGCTGTCGACGAAGTGATCACCGCCGTGGCGTCGATGAAGGCCGGTGCCTTCGATTATATGGTTAAACCCGTGGACGAGCACCGCCTTGTGACAGCAGTCCGAAACGCCGTCGATTACAGTCAGATGAGGAACGAGAACATCCTCTTGAAGCAGTACCTCCTCTCCAACAAGTTGGACAAACCGGAGGTATTCTCCGCCATGGTTACCCAGAGCCCCTCGATGAGGTCGATCTTCCAGTACGTTGAGGCCATCTCCGGAACATCCCTCCCGGTTCTTGTGACCGGGGAGACAGGGGTCGGGAAGGAGCTGATCGCTCGGGCGATCCATGGGGCCAGCGGGAGGAGTGGAAACTTCGTCGCCTTGAACGTGGCGGGCGTCGATGACACCCTCTTCTCGGATACCCTCTTCGGCCATAGGAAAGGGGCCTTCACTGGGGCCGACTACGAGAGGAAGGGACTCATCGAGGAGGCCGCCGGGGGGACTCTCTTCCTGGACGAGATCGGGGACCTTCGTTTGGAGTCCCAGGTGAAACTCTTGAGGCTTCTTCAGGAGGGAAAGTACTACTCCATCGGTTCGGACCATCCCAAGCTGACCGACGCCAGAGTGGTGGTCGCCACCAACTGCCCCCTGGAGACGATGAAGGAAAAAGGCTCCTTCCGCAAGGACCTCTTTTACCGTCTTCAGACCCACAACATCAACATTCCCCCGCTCCGGGAGAGGAAAGAGGACATTCCCCTCCTAATCGACCATTTCTTGGATCGTGCGGCGGAGAAGATGGGCAAGCCCAAACCGGTTGTTCCCAAGGAGCTTCCGGTTCTCCTCAGAAACTACCCCTTTCCGGGAAACATCCGCGAGCTGGAAGCGATGATCTACGACGCCCTCAGCCGCCACAAGGGGAACATCCTCTCTCTCGAAAGCTTTCGGGAGCGGGTTGGGCAGAAAAACTTCCCCATTCCCCTGGCCGAGGAGAGGGAAACACGAGAGGTGGAGGTTCTCTTCCCCGATCCCTTGCCGACTCTCGAGATGACCGAGGAACTCCTGATCGCGGAGGCTTTGAAAAGGGCCAACAACAATCAGGGAATCGCCGCCCAGATGCTGGGGCTGACCCGCCGAGCCTTAAACAACCGGCTCAGCCGTTCCCGTCGGGAGGAGTGAGACAACCTTGCCGAGGTCCTCTTCTTTCGCCTGAAGGACGGCGCGCTCGGCGCGGAGAAGAAGACTTTCCAGGTCGTCGTCTGCGCCGGGGTTCGAGGGGACGATTCCGAAGGAGGCTGTGACCTTCAGATGAGAGCTCCGGAAGGGAATCTTGGCCTGCGAGATCTCCCTGCTTAGCCTTTCGACTACGCTCAAAGCTCCCTGAAGGTCCGTTTCGGGAAGCAGAAGGGCGAACTCTTCGTCTCCGTAGCGACCGAGGATGTCGTAGGCTCTGACCGTCTTTGTGCAGAGGGCGGCAATCTCTTTGAGGACAAGGTCTTCTGCTTCGTGGCCGTAACGTAGCTTGACCTCCTGGAAGAGATTAAGGCTGATGAGGAGGATCGCGAAGGGGTTCCCTCTCCGCCTGCAGCGGAGCAGCTCGCGTCGACAGGTTTCCCAGAAGTGACGGTGGGTGTAAAGCCCGGTCAGTTCATCGAAGGCGATCACCTTCTCGAGGTTTTTCCTCAGGTTGTTCTGCTCGGAGACATCCGAGATGAAGACCGCCTTGGCCAGGAGGCTTTCCCCTCGGTCGCGGATATGGGAAATCCGGCAACGGAAAGAACGTTCCCCTCGGTGATCAGGCAGTGAGAGCTCATGACCAAGGGGTTCTTCGAGGCGTAGGGCTTCCAAGAGCTCCGGTATGGAAGCGAAAACCTCCTCAACCTTCATTCCCAGAGAGCGGGGAACAAGGGGGGGGATCATACTCCCCGCGGAGGAGTTGAAATCGATGATTCTGTTCTTCTTGTCAACGACGATGACCCCTTCGGACATAACCTCAAGGATCCTCTCCCGGGCGAAGGGCATCAGGTTGAGAAGCTTGTGCCTGAAAAATCCCCATCCGCAGACGATGGTCGTCACCGTGAGGACAAAGGGGTTTGTGTCCACTCCCCAAGGGTTCAGGCCGATGATGTAGAGGATGTGTGTGACCCAGGGGAAGAGGGACGCGGTAAGGAGTACCGCCGATTCCCGGCGCCCGGAGAGGGAAGAGTTCTTCCAGGAGAGGAAAAAGAGGATGTTGCCAGCGAGAAAGGAGAGCTGAAGCATTCCCAGATGGACATAGTACCAGAGACCCCGTTGAAAATGGAGAAGAAGGAAGGGACCGGAGTGGACCAGGGAGAGGTTTCGGTAGTAGAGGTTGTGCCAGGGGGAGGAGGCGTGAAGGGTGAGGGTGATGAGGGGGAGGAGAACCAGCGCCTTCCTGAGAAGGGGCGTGAGCAGTTGCGTCCGGTCTGTAGCCCTGATGGAAAGGAGCAGCCAGAGGGCGGGAAGGGGGGCTATCCCCAAATACTGTACCCGGGACCAGAGAAACTTACCCTCCATTGTCAAGGCCGAAAGCTCTCCCGCGTATCCAAAACTGTAGAGGGTGCAAGCCGCTAGGAGAGCCGTGAAGACAGGGGCCTCGGGAGTCTTGTTACGGCGTTCCCAGGCGAAGAGGGCGAGAAAGGTTGTGGCCATACCCGTCAGGAAGAGAACAAGAAGGGAAAAGAGAAGTTCGAGTCTCATGAGTGTCTTTTTTCCTGGTATCTGGAGGGATTTAACCCCGCTCCGATTGTGCCACAGCGGGAAAGGCCTGTAAAGCACCGGTATCTTCCTTGACACTCGGCCAGGGGTGCCACAAAACCGCAGACTGCTCCCCTGTGGCAACCTTGAAAAGCCTGTGAAATCAAGAGGAGCGAGGAGATCTCCTCGGGAAGGGAAAAAA
>Ga0116171_10005468_pt1 | contig 11138 bp, 6 predicted proteins | sample AD_JPNHW2_MetaG_FD_89798 | JGI IMG/M metagenome (GOLD analysis project Ga0116171, IMG submission 89798) | Active sludge microbial communities of municipal wastewater-treating anaerobic digesters from Japan - AD_JPNHW2_MetaG | ecosystem: Engineered > Bioreactor > Anaerobic > Digestate | place...
TGGTGGTTTCGCCCGTTTCAACGGTGTTGACAATCGTCCGATTTATCCTTCCGGTTATCGTACCAACACAAAAGCCTTTGTGCTGGAAAACACAAGCCTCGGTTATGGCTGGTCAGGCAACATTACGGTCAATGCTCAACCGGCAGAATGGCTCAACCTGATGGCTGCCTATGCACACACGGTTGCCAAAGATGTTACCGGTATGCCCGGATCGGCTGCAGAATCTGCATTTACATACGTGCCCACAGTGGAAGGCCCCAACTACATCAGACTGCATAATTCGCAATACAACACACCTGATCGTCTGGTAGGTTCGCTTACTGCCCATGACAACAGCGGTAATCACTATAGCCTTATCTATGAAGGATGGCTTGGTGGAGCAAACTACTCATACATGATGGTTAACGATATCAACAGTGACGGTTACAACTACGATGCAATCTATGTTCCCACCGATGAAGAAGTGGAAAGCAATCAATTCCGGTTTGTTTCGGCAGACGACAAAAACCGCTTTATGGACTATGTTCATGCCAACAGTTATTTGAAAAATCAACAGGGGAAATATGCAGAGCCCTATAGCGTTTACTCTCCCTGGGTTCATCGCATTGACCTTGGCTACAAACACGATTTTGTTCTTAATGGAGACAATACCAAGCATACGCTCCAACTTAGCCTCGATCTTAAAAATGTGTTGAACTTTTTTAATTCTGAATGGGGCGTCGCCAAATATCTGAATCCGGCAATCGGTTCGGAAGCTCGTATCCTCAAATATGAAGGTGTGGATGTTGAAGGTGTGGCAACATTCTCCACACCCTCTTCTATCAAAGGTGACATCCAGACATTCACACCAAGCTACACACTGGGTCAGTGCTGGTATGCCCTGATCGGTGTCAAATATATTTTCAACTAATAAAAAGTACAGGAAATATGAAACTAAAATACTTTTTCCCGTTCTTCATCGCGGCAGTTGCCTTGATGGTAAGCTGTAACGATGAATTCTCTGCGACGATGCTTGATGAAATTCAGGTATCGACATCTTACGTGTCTATCCCGGTAGCTGGTGGTTCTACGTCCATTACCGTAACCGCCAATGATAGCTGGACAGTAGTGAACAGTTTATCATGGCTGACTATCTCTTCACCCTCCGGCAGTGCAGGTGAATCAAGCCTTACGTTTTCAGCTTCATCTACCCTGAATGGTCGCACCGGAGAGGTAAAAATTCAATGTGGAGACAAAACTCAGAGAATAAACGTCATCCAGGGCCTGGCAACAGTTGCAACTGCCACCTGTGCGGATGTAATTGCCGGACCAAACGACAAGACCTATAAGGTAACCGGTATTTGTACTTCAATAGCCAACACACAATACGGCAACTGGTATTTGAAGGATGCAACAGGTACCATTTATATCTATGGTACTCTTGATGCGAAGGGTGCTACGAAAAACTTTTTAAGTTTAGGACTTGAAGTGGGTGATGAAGTAACTGTTCAGGGACCAAAAACCACCTATGGAACAACGGTGGAATTGGTAGATGTAACAGTTCTCAAAATCAATAAATCACTTGTGAAAGTTGATTCGGTAAAAAACGCAACGCTTCCGCTCGAAGGTGGTGAATTTATTGCATACCTTACCTGCAAAGGACAGGGTGTATCGGTAGGAATTCCTGAAGATGCCGCATCATGGTTGTCAATTTCCTCCATCCAATCGAAAGGAACGTCTGCTGTTGTGAAATTCAACGCTGCTGCCAATACGGGCGGAGACCGCGGAACCACAATCACATTCCATACCACTGACGGGACTAAAGACTATACTTCACAAACAGCAATTACCCAGAAAGGAGCGATTGTGAAGGCAACTGTTGCCGAGTTTATTGCAGCTGAAGTCAGTACAATTCCGTATCGCCTGACAGGTGTGATAACCAGTATTACCAATGCCACATCCGGCAGATTATACCTGAGCGATTTCTCAGGTGAGATCTATGTATATGGTATTCAGGATTTCAGTACCAAAGGTTTAAAAGTGGGTGATATCATCACAATTGTCGGAAAACGTGCCGCATACAATGGTACTCCTCAGGTTGGTTCTGCCGTTTTGGAAACCTCTGTTCCTGTAACACCGGCAACCATTGCAGAGGTGCTGACCAAACCTGACGATGCCAATACATACTTCATGGTAACCGGCGTAATCACATCGATTGCCAATGCGGATTATGGTAATCTTTATTTGAAGGAAGGCGACAGTGAAATCTACGTGTATGGCTGTTATCCGGGTTATGGTGCAACCGGCGACGCCAGAAAATTCCTGATTGCCAACAAAGGCATTAAAGTTGGTGATACACTGACAGTAATTGCACCAAAGGGTTCCTATAACGGAGTAAATCAACTTAGGAATAGTATTTATTTCAGCCACGTGAGTTCGAAGTAAGTAATACGAAAAGTATCTGACACGCAGCATAAGTTGCGTGAGAGATAATAAAAGAGGCTGCCTCAAAGTGAGGCAGCTTTCTTTTTTATCAGTGTGCCGGTCGTGATAAATTTCCGGAGGTCTGGTTGGCGGACATGAAGAGAAGTTTGCGGGACATGGACAGAAGGTTAGGCTTAATAAAAAGGAGTGCCGGATACCGGCGCCCTTATTTATTTTACCCCAGTGCAAAAAGTTAATATGTATGTTGATAAAAGAGAGATTTTCTTCTTGCCTCCTCTGACCTGCTTGCCTATTTTAGCATGACCCGTTCATATTTACGGAAGGTAGACTAACTAACTTATTTTCAAACTTTAATATTTTTTAACTAACAATGGGAGATTCAGTTGTCCATTCGGCTACCGTCGCCTCTAATGAAAAGGAAATGGTAAGGAAAGAGGAGAAGAAAAGCAAAAAGGAAGAGCCGGTGATGGGAAAGCCCAGCAAATCACAGGGAGGAAGCTCAAAGAAGACTTTCACCTATGAGGAGGCTATACTGGCTACCCGTCAGTACTTCGGCGGTGATGACCTGGCGGCGAAGGTGTGGGCAAGCAAGTATGCTCTCAAGGATTCATTCGGCAACCTGTATGAAAAGACGCCTGATGACATGCACATGCGCCTGGCATCCGAGGTTCACCGCATTGAGATGAAATATCCCAATCCTGTTCCGGTTGAGGTCATATTTGAAGCATTCAGGGATTTCAGGTATATAATTCCCCAGGGCGGCCCGATGACAGGTATAGGCAATGATTTTCAGATAGCCTCCCTGTCAAACTGTTTTGTGATTGGCAACAAGGGTGACTCTGACTCATACGGCGGCATCATGAAGATTGACCAGGAGCAGGTTCAGCTCATGAAGCGCCGCGGCGGCGTGGGGCATGACCTCTCGCACATCCGCCCGAAGGGCTCGCCGGTGCTTAACAGCGCACTCACCTCAACGGGCGTGGTTCCCTTCATGGAGCGCTATTCAAACTCTACCCGCGAGGTGGCCCAGGACGGCCGCCGCGGCGCGCTCATGCTCTCCATATCCATCAAGCATCCTGATGCGGAGAGCTTCATCGATGCCAAGCTGGAAGCAGGCAAGGTGACAGGCGCAAACGTGTCTGTGAAGATCACGGATGACTTCATGCAGGCGGTGATTGACGGGAAGAGCTTCCGTCAGCAGTACCCGATCAAATCAGAAAACCCGAAATATGTCAAGGATATTGACGCCGGCAAGCTCTGGAACAAGATAGTACACAACGCCTGGAAATCAGCCGAACCCGGTGTTCTCTTCTGGGACACAATCAGGAAGGAAAGCGTTCCTGACTGCTACGCTGATCTCGGCTATGAAACCGTATCAACCAACCCCTGCGGTGAGATACCTCTCTGTCCGTATGACAGCTGCCGCCTGATAGCCATCAACCTCTTCAGCTATGTGAAGGATCCTTTTACTCCGAAGGCGAAATTTGACTTCGACCTCTTCCGGCAGCATGCACATCTCTCACAGCGCATAATGGATGACATCATTGACCTTGAACAGGAAAAGATTGATGCAATCATTGCCAAGATAGATGCCGATCCGGAGGGCGACGAACTGAAGCAGGTTGAACGGAACCTGTGGGCCAACATACGTCATAAGACCGGTGAGGGCAGGCGTACCGGCATAGGCATAACCGCGGAGGGTGACATGCTCGCAGCACTGGGTCTGCGTTACGGATCGGACGAGGCTACGGAATTCTCCGTGAATGTGCACCGTACCCTCGCCATCGAAGCGTACAGGGCTTCAACAAAGATGGCCGCTGAACGAGGTGCCTTCCCCATCTACAGCGCCGAAAGGGAGAAAAATAATCCCTTCATCAGCCGTATGCGCGAAGCAGACCCTGAGATGGTTGCCGAAATGGAAAAGACCGGCAGGCGCAACATCGCCCTGCTGACCATAGCACCGACAGGCTCCACAAGCCTGATGAGCCAGACAACCTCGGGTATTGAACCGGTGTTCATGCCTTTCTACAAGCGCCGCCGCAAGGTCAATCCCAATGACAGGGATGTGAAGGTGAGCTTCATTGATGAGGTAGGAGACCACTGGGAGGAATTCACCGTGTTCCACCACAAGTTCATCGACTGGATGAAGGTAAACGGCTACAACTACGAGGAGGTAAGGGACATGTCAGAGACACAGATCAATGACATCGTGGCATCCTCACCCTATTACAAGGCTACAGCAAATGATGTTGACTGGGTTGCCAAGGTACGAATGCAGGGGGCCATCCAGAAATGGGTTGACCACTCAATCAGCGTGACTATCAACCTTCCCTCCGAGGCTAAGGAGGAACTTGTATCAGAGCTATATCTGACTGCCTGGAAGGAGGGATGCAAGGGTGCCACCGTGTACCGTGACGGATCAAGGGCCGGCGTCCTTGTCTCGAGCAGCAGCGAGGAGAAGAAGAACGACTGGTCGCCCCTCAGACCCAAGGTGCTTGATGCCGATGTCATCCGCTTCCAGAACAACGAGGAGAAATGGATTGCCTTCGTCGGGCTTAAGGATGGCATTCCGTACGAGATCTTCACAGGCCTCCAGGATGACGAGATGTTCCCGATACCGAAAAGCATAATCAAGGGAAAGATCATCAAGAACAAGGATGACGCGGGGAATACACGCTATGACTTCCAGTACACTGACAAGTATGGATACAAGAACACCCTCGGAGGGCTCTCGCATATGTTCAAACCAGAATTCTGGAACTATGCCCGTCTCATCTCAGGGGTGCTGAGGTACGGAATGCCGGCCAAGGATGTTGTTGAGCTAGTCTCATCGATGAAGCTTGACAGCGAGTCAATCAACACATGGAAGAACGGGGTGGAGCGCTCACTGAAGCGTTACATACCCAACGGCACGAAGGCGAAAGGCAAGTGTGATCACTGCAACTCAACAAACCTGATCTACCAGGAAGGTTGCCTGATATGCACTGACTGCGGAACATCAAAGTGCAGCTAAGCATTTATTAAACTCCATATCACAGTAACGGAAGAGGGGGCGATTTGTCCCCTCTTCCTTATGTAACAGGCAACAGAGGGATTTGCGAATTTCGAATTGCGACTGTTTCCGCTCACTGGCGGGTCTGCATCCCAAATCCCAAATCGCAGATCGCAAATCGCAGATCGCACCTCGTAAATCCCAAATCGCAAATCGCAATCGCACCTCCCCAATCGCACCTCGCAAATCCTCTGGTTCCGCTTTTAAAAGGTCGGGACAGCCGAGTTTGACAGTGACTGGTCAATCTCCTGTGATGTGGCTTCATGATCCGGCAGGTTGCCTTCGAAGTACTTCTCATAGGCGGTGATGTCAAAATGACCGTGACCGCTGAGATTGAACAGGATAGTCTTTGACACTCCTTCCAGGTCGGCCCTACGGGCCTCATCCAGGGCTCCGGCAATGGCGTAGGATGATTCGGGAGCAGGAAGGATTCCTTCTGCACGGGCAAAAAGGATGGCTCCCTCAAAGCATTCACGCTGGAACTTGGACTTTGCCTCTACGAATCCATCTTTCCGCAGCTGGCTGACAAGCACCCCGGCGCCGTGATAACGCAGGCCGCCTGCATGGATCTTGTCAGGGATGAAGTTATGGCCCAGGCTGTACATAGGCAACAGTGGCGTCATCCCTGACTGGTCACCAAAGTCATACATGAATTTTCCTTTTGTAAGCTTGGGACATGACGCCGGCTCCACCGCAACCAGCCTTGTCTTCATCCCCCTGGTGAGGTTCTCCCTCAGGAAGGGAAATGCTATCCCGGAAAAGTTTGAACCTCCTCCAAAGCAGCCGATAACCACATCGGGATAGTCACCCGCCTTCTCCAGCTGTATCATTGCCTCCTGGCCGATGATCGTCTGATGAAGGATGACGTGATTGAGCACGCTGCCCAGTGCATATTTTGTATACGGATCCTGCGCGGCTATCTCCATGGCTTCGGAAATGGCAATACCCAGGCTGCCGGGAGAGTCAGGATCATTCTCAAGTACCTTCCTGCCGGCGGCAGTCATTGTGCTTGGCGATGGCACCACTTTGGCGTTGTAGGTGTTCATCATCAGTTTCCGCCCCGGTTTCTGGTTGTAACTTACCCTGACCATGAATACCAGCAGCTCGAGTCCGAAGTGGTTGCAGGCAAAGCTCATGGCGCTTCCCCACTGGCCGGCTCCTGTCTCGGTTGTGATTCGCCGTACCCCCTCCTGCTTGTTATAGTAGGCTTGCGGGATGGCAGTATTGGCCTTGTGCGAGCCCGAATAATTACCTCCTTCGTATTTGTAATAAATTTTGCTCTTTGTGCCCAGGGCTTTCTCCAGGCTGCGTGCCCGGAACAGAGGTGAAGGACGGAAGGTCCGGTAGAGGTCAAGTACCTCCTCGGGAATGTCAATGTATCTTTCAGTTGATACTTCCTGCTTTATAAGTTCCATCGGGAAGATTACGGACAGGTCTTCAGGACCCACAGGCATCCCCGTTGCCGGGTTTAGCGGGGGCAGAGGTTTGTTGGGCATGTCAGCCATGATGTTATACCATTGGCGGGGCATTTCGTTTTCAGTCAGCAGAATCTTTGTCATCTTTTCCATTTCAGTCAATATTTAACAGGGTTAATAAAAAAAAGAGACACGCTGTGATCAGCGTGCCTCTTTGTATAATTATCCTATACGGGTTACATTATGGCGTGATTCACAGCTTCATCCTATGAGCTGCGCCAGCGCCAATTATATAACCTGAATTCTTTCATCATCACAAACATAGTAATTTTTTTCAGTCGTAACACCTTTCAGGTATATAATTTAAAGCATCTGAAATAAAAAACTTTTATCCATTGCCTGACAGTCTTTTCACAAGGCCCCTTATATGCTCCCCGACTTCAGAAGTTGAGTGAGGGTTCCCTGCGTCAAGATCGCTTGTCACAACACCTTCGTTTACAGCTTCTTCCACTGCCCGTACTATCCAACCCGCCTCCTTCACAAGACCGAAGCTCAGCTCCAGCATCATGGCAGCGGAGAGAATCGTTCCCACAGGGTTAGCGATATTTTTCCCTGCTGCCTGCGGGAACGAGCCGTGGATTGGCTCATAGAGCGAAGCTGAAAGTCCTATTGATGCCGATGGTAGCATCCCGATGGAGCCGGTAATAACGCTCGCCTCGTCGGAGAGGATGTCTCCGAACATATTCTCGGTAACGATAACATCAAAAACTGACGGGTTCCTGATGAGCTGCATTGCGGCGTTATCAACGAACATGAAGTCCATTTCAAGCTCCGGGTAATCCCCGGCTATCTTCTTTGCCGTTTCGCGCCAGAGCCGTGATGTTGCCAGCACATTGGCTTTGTCAATCACTGTCACTTTCTTTCTGCGCTGCATTGCATACCGGCAACCCAGGTGCACCACACGCTCAATCTCATAACGGCTGTATGTGCAGGTGTCATATGCTGTCAGCCCGTCTTCGGAGCGCCCCCGGGGCTTCCCGAAGTAAATTCCGCCTGTCAGCTCGCGGATCATCACAATGTCTGTTCCTGCAACTGTCTCCTCCTTCAGGGGTGACATGCCGGCCAGTGCCGGGAAGCTTTTTACCGGCCTGACATTGGCGTACAGTCCCAGCTCGCTCCTCATCCTTAGCAATCCCTGCTCAGGTCTTACCTTTGCAGAAGGATCATTGTCATACCTTGGATGGCCGATGGCACCGAAGAGAATTGCATCCGCACTGCGGCAGATGGCAAGTGTCTCATCAGGAAACGGATTTCCTGTACGGTCTATGGCCATGGCGCCGACAAGCCCCTCTGTAAAGCTGAAGCGGTGGCCGGCCGCCTCTCCTGTGACCTCCAGGACCTTGACTGCCTGTTCAATAACCTCCGGACCTATACCGTCTCCGGGAAGGAGAGCTATCTTATAATTCATTCGCTATTTCAATTAGTTTGTTGTATTCCCGGTTTGTTTCTGTACTGCAGATGATGTTGAGCATCTTTTCCGTTGCCTTGATAGCCGCCTCGGTCTGATCGGCATCAAGCCCCCTGGTTCTGAACTCCCTGCCGTTATGATTCCATCTGATGACGGTTTCAACCAGGGCGTCGGTTTTTCCTCCGGGGGGAATAGACACCTCGTAATCAGTCAGCAGGGGCAGAGAGATGCCCAGCGATTCATATATCTTTCTAAGGGCTTTCATAAATGCATCATACTGCCCGTCGCCGGCGGCGGTCTCCTGGTGAAGTATACCGTCAATCTCCACCTGTACGCTTGCCGAGGGCTTAAGACCGCAGGTGAGATTGAGCGAGTAGTTCCGGATGAAGACCCTGTAACCCGAACGGTCATCGCCAAGGACATCGGCAATTATAAATGGGAGGTCATCGCGTGTGACGCTCTCCTTCTTGTCTCCCAGTTCTATCACCCGCTCCGTCACCCTGGCTATCAGTTCCGGGCTCAGCTCCAGCCCGAACTCCTCCAGGTTTTTCCGGATGGTGGCCTTACCCGACTGCTTGCCAAGTGCATATTCTCTCTTTCTTCCGAATCTCTCCGGGCTGAGGTTGCTGCAGTAGAGATTATCCTTACGGTCGCCGTCAGCGTGCACGCCCGAGGTCTGGGTGAAGACATTTGCCCCTATGACCGGCTTATTAACCGGTATCCTGATGCCGCTGAATTTTTCCACCATCCGGCTGACACGTGTAATCTCATACTCGTTTACATCCGTTTCGGCATTGAGGTGGTCTCTCAGAAGTGCTAAAACGCTCGACAGAGGAGCATTGCCTGCTCTCTCACCCAGACCGTTCACCGTTGTATGCACCCCTTTTACCCCGGCTTTCACAGCCGAAAAAACATTGGCAACAGAGAGGTCGTAGTCGTTATGAGGGTGAAAATCAAAATGGACCTCAGGGTAACCGGAAGTCATCTGTGCGCAGAAATGCCATGTCTGGTCAGGATTCAGGATGCCAAGGGTGTCAGGAAGCATGATCCTCCTGATGTTGTTGCCGGCAAGGGCGTCAACCATCCGGAAGACGTACCCCGGTGATGAAAGCATACCGTTTGACCAGTCTTCAAGGTAAATATTGACAGCCATGCCTTTGATGTCAGCCATTGCAATTATATGGAGGATATCGCTTATGTGCTCATCCGGGGTCTTCCTGAGCTGCTTTTCAAGGTGACGCAGTGATCCCTTGCAGAGCAGGTTTATCACCTTTCCTCCGGCTTCACTGATCCATTCAAGAGAACCGGTGCCATCAACGAAACCAAGAACCTCCACCCTGTCAAGCATTCCGTTCTGTTCAGCCCATGAGGTTATAAGGCGCACCGCCTCCTGCTCTCCGGGCGAGACCCTCGCCGAAGCCACCTCAATGCGGTCGGCCTTCAGATCCCTCAGGAGCATTGTAGCTATATGCAGCTTCTCGAGAGGCGAGTAGGAGACACCCTGCGTCTGTTCGCCGTCCCTGAGGGTGGTATCAAGTATTTCCACTTTCACGGGTGCCTGTTTTTCTCAAACGCCAATATCTCCTCTTTCATCGAAAGGAGATAATCAATATTATCCAACCCCTTTATGAGACATTCCTTTCTGAAGGGGTCTACGGGGAACCCTGACTGCAATCGCGCTTCAGGAACCGAGAGAACCTGGCCTGGCAGGTCTATCCTCACCATGGAGGATGGCCGGGCTGTGACAAGCTCTGTCAGTTGTGCCAGGAACGCCGTTGTGACCGTGACTGTCAGCAGTCCGTTGTTCAGGGCGTTATTCATAAATATGTCTGCGAATGAGTCAGATACAACCGCCCTGAAGCCGTGGCCGGTGATGGCCCAGACTGCATGTTCCCTGCTTGAGCCGCAGCCGAAGTTACTCCCGGTGATTAGTATCTCTCCCCTGAATTCAGGCTGGTTGAGCACAAATCCCGGAACAGGGCTGCCGTCACTTGCATAACGCCAGTCGCGGAAAAGTTTCTCACCGAATCCTTCCCTGACGGTCGCGCTCAGAAAGCGTGCAGGGATTATCTGGTCAGTGTCAATATTGGCCAGGGGCATCGGGATGGCTGTTGATTCAAGTATTGTGAATTCCCTTCTTTTCATTTTTCATCAGTGCCTTTAATCATTAATGCCATATAAATTCCCTGGGATCAGTAATTTTTCCGGTCACTGCCGCTGCAGCAGCCACAAGCGGGCCTGCCAGAAGTGTCCTTGCGCCGGGCCCCTGTCTTCCCTCGAAGTTGCGGTTTGATGTTGAGACCGCGTATTTTCCCGGCGGGATCTTATCCTCATTCATTGCCAGGCATGACGAACAGCCCGGTTGTCTCATCTCAAACCCTGCCAGCCTCAGGGTCTCTGTCAGGCCCTCCCGTTGTGCCTGCCGTGCCACCTGCTGTGATCCGGGAACTATCAGGGCAGTCACACCTGCAGCTTTTTTCTTCCCGGCAACAGCTGCGGTAAAGAGCCTGAGATCTTCAATCCGGCCGTTGGTGCAACTCCCCAGGAATACATAGTCGATCGGGTGTCCGAGCAGTCTCATGCCGGGCCTGAATCCCATATATTCGAGTGATTTCATATAGGAACTGCCGGCTGAGTGTCCTGCCTCAGAGGCTGCCGGGTCGGTTTCACCATGAACCCGGCCTGTCTCACCGGGATAAGGAATGACTCCGTCGACGGCCATGCCCATGCCGGGATTGGTTCCGTATGTTATCATCGGTGGTACTCCGGAAGCGTCAAA
>Ga0116171_10005469_pt1 | contig 11138 bp, 10 predicted proteins | sample AD_JPNHW2_MetaG_FD_89798 | JGI IMG/M metagenome (GOLD analysis project Ga0116171, IMG submission 89798) | Active sludge microbial communities of municipal wastewater-treating anaerobic digesters from Japan - AD_JPNHW2_MetaG | ecosystem: Engineered > Bioreactor > Anaerobic > Digestate | place...
ACCACGTTGGCTGCCTGCCGACCCTTGGGACCTTCTTCGATGTCAAATTCCACTTTCTGGCCTTCCTTCAGACGCCTGTAACCGTCCATCTGGATGACAGAGAAATGCACGAAGACATCTTCGCCATTTTCCTGGCCGATAAAACCATAGCCTTTGGGGGCGCTGAACCACTTGATTGTACCTACACAACGTTCTGACATGCTAACTTACTCCACTTTCTCTTTCTCATTTGTTCTTATGTCAATTGACACAAGCAGATAATTTATCACCTTCACCCTGAAACGTCAAGTTGAGCGGATGGCAGGCGCCAGTAATTGTCTCCCACGCGCGTAAAGGTATTTCTTGTTAGCGGTCATAAGGCAACCATGTATTCGTTGCTTGTGTGGCCGTAGGCAGGGCCCCGCTCGGCCCCAGTTGGTATAATGGAAATCCAAGGGAGAAGAGGCCCATTTTTTATGAAAGATTCCCACCCGCTGAATAATGACCCCGTTTACTTGCGTAAGTATCAGTACCAGGACGCTGCCAACCTGGAAGCGCGTATCGCCATCCACAAGCGTTTCAGCACCGGCAAAAGCGAGTGGAACGATTTTGTTTTTGACTTGCTGGAATTGCGCGAGGGGATGCGTGTGCTTGAGCTGGGCAGTGGCAGCGGCGCGCTCTGGCGCGTCATCCTGGGCCGCCTGCCAGACGAGCTCACCATTTTTCTTTCGGATTTCAGCCTGGGTATGGCCACCCAAGCCGTTGCAGGCCTCACTCCGGACCCGCGTTTCCACGTCCTGTGCCAGGATGCCATGGCCCTGGCCTTCCCGCCGCGAAGTGTGGATTTGGTTATCGCCAACCACATGCTTTACCACGTCGCGTCCCGCGGTTTAGCGATTGCCAATATCAGCAGGGTGCTTTGCTCCGGGGGACGCCTGGTTTGCGCGACGAACGGACCCGGGCATATGCGTGACCTGGATGAGCTGCTAGCAGAGTTTGAACCTGCTTACCGTGGAATGCATGCCATGTCTTCCAGCTTTAACCTCGAAAACGGGGAGGAGCAATTGCGCCCGCATTTCGCCTTGGTTGAGCTGGTGATGTACCCGAGTGACTTGTGGGTGACCGATGCCGCAATGTTGGCGGCTTATGCTTACTCCACGCCCCTGGTCAAAGCCACGATTTCCCGGGCCCGCCAGCAGGACATGATGGACTTCTTCCAACAACGTATCGCGCAAGATGGGGGCATTGCCATCCGTAAGCAAACGGGCCTCTTTCTCGCTTCAAAGCCTTTGGATTAATCGATTTCAGATTCCTGCAGGCAGAGCAACAACTGGCGCAAATCTTGTTCGGGCTGGCCAGCCGTGATGGCCAACACCGGTATTGCAAGCGTGATTTCATTCCCGTTGGCATCCACCACCGCGAGGGCCTTACCAGCGCCAGGGAATTCCTGTGAAGGTAGCAGGCAAAAACTGCCGGGCGTATCCGCGACTATTTTCCGCAAGCTTTCGGCGCTCCCGGCCACCATCGTTTTCACCCCTAGTTCGCTGCCCCGCAGAAACGCGGTTCGCAGCCAGGCGGTCAGGTCATCATCCGCACCCAGGCTCACCAGCTGGATGGGCAGCCCCTCCCCTGCACTGTCCATGCCTTCAGCCCCGACATCGTCCCAGTGGGTTGTTTCGCCTGACAGGATGGTTGTTAGCTCTTGCAGGCTGAGTTGTTGCAGGGGATTACCGGGGTGCTGCAAAAACTGGACGCTCACGGAACCCGGTGAACGCAGGTAAGGCTCATCCCCGGTTTTTTCGCCCAAGCGCAGAATGAGGTCACTTGCGTCCAGGCTCAGCTGGCTGATGGGTAAAGTCTCCACATTTAACGCGCTTGTTTCCAAACGCGCGCCGCATGCCCCCAGGCGCTCCGACCAGCCGGCCAACGCGGGGCTGAGCTCCACCCGGATGACAGCCTTGGTCGCGATCGGCTCAATGACCTGCACCTGGCGGCAGGCGGTCATCGCGAGCAGTGCCGCGATCAGGATAAGGAGGCGAAACCTAACGCGCGTAGACAACAAAAATCACCACAATGCTTAGTACCGCGCAATAGAGCGCGAAGGGGAACAAGCTCTTGCTTTTGAGGTAGTCCAGGAACCAGCGAATGGCCAGGTACCCAATCACAGCCGCGGCAACGAACCCCACCAACACGACGGGCAGCACGCTGACCACCGAGGGCATCTTTACCAAATCCAGCACCGCCAGCAATCCTGCGGCGAGCATGATGGGAATGGACATCAGGAATGAAAACCGGGCCGTGGCCTGGCGTTTGAGACCGCTGAACAGCCCGCCTGAAATCGTCGCGCCTGAGCGGGAAATGCCCGGAAAGATGGACGCCGCCTGGAACAAGCCCATCACAACTGCTTCCCTGGGGCCAACCTGGTCAATTTGGTGCGCTCTCCTGGACCAGATTTCCGCGCAGGTCAGCAGGAGGGCGGTTAAAAACAGCATCACCGCTGTGGCCACCGGGCTGTTGAAGGCCGCTTCGACCTTGTCTTTGAGGAACAGGCCGGCCAGCCCCGCTGGGATGGTGGCCAGCACAATCATCCATCCCAGGCGTCCGTCAGCGTCTGCCAGGGGCTTTTTATCCTTGATTCCGCGGAGCATGCCCTGGATAATCGCGAGGAGGTCCTTGCGAAAGAAGACGATTACAGCGGCGAGAGTGCCCAATTGGACGAGCACGTCAAAAATGAAGGCTTGGGTTGGGTCCAGCTTCCAGTTGAGCAGGAAGGGCACCAATACCAGGTGCGCGGAGGAAGATACAGGCAGGAATTCGGTGAGCCCCTGGACGATGCCAAGGATGATGGCTTGAAAAAATGTCATGCGACGTTCTCCTTTTGGTTGGCATGCAAACGTGCCAGGGCAGTTTGCGCGTAGTCTTGCAAAGTCCCTGTTTGGATGGACATTCTAAGTTCCCTGGCCAGTTGCAGGAGGGTGTGCAGATTGTGAATAGAGAGCAGCACCGGCGCGAGGATTTCCTTCGCGTTAATCAGGTGGCGCAGGTAGCTCCTGGAAAAATGTTGGCAGGTGTAGCACTGGCAATCGCGGTCAATTGGTTCCGGGTCGCGGGTGTAGCGGGCGTTCAGCAGGTTGAGCCGCCCGTCGCGCGTCATCGCGCTGGCGTGCCTGGCCAGGCGGGTGGGCAAAACACAGTCGAAAATATCGACCCCTCGCAAGACGCCTTCAATCAAGTCTTCCGGCGTGCCCACGCCCATCAGGTAGCGGGGTTTATCCTCCGGCAGGATGGCATTAACCAACTCGATGGTCCGGTACATGTCTGCCTTGCCTTCGCCGACCGACAGGCCGCCGATGGCGTGCCCCGGGAACCCAAGCGAACTGATGAAGCGGGCGGATTCCTCACGCAGGTCGGGGAAAATACCGCCCTGGACAATGCCAAACAGGGCCTGGTCAACCCTGGCCTTGGCTCGCAGGCTGCGCTCCGCCCAGGCGTGCGTCCGGCCCATGGCCTGTCGCGCGTAGTCGTGATTGGTCGGGTCAGAGCATTCATCAAACGCCATGATGATGTCCGCACCCAGGTTTTCCTGGACCCCAATCGAAATTTCAGGGGTGAGACGATGCATGGAACCGTCGATGTGGGACTTGAAAGTGACCCCATCCTTGTCGATTTTGCGGGTGCCGGAAAGGGAAAAGACCTGGAAGCCACCCGAATCGGTCAACATGGGTCCCTGCCACTGCATGAACTGGTGCAACCCGCCCATCTCCGCCACCAGGTCATCCCCTGGCCGCAGGAACAGGTGGTAGGTGTTGGCCAAAACCAATTCCGCGCCTAGTTCGGTGAGCTGCGCAGGGGTGACGGCTTTCACCGTGGCCTGGGTGCCAACTGGCGCGAAAATCGGCGTGTGCAAGACGCCGTGGGGTGTGTTGAATTCGCCGGCCCTGGCCTGCCCATCCTGGGCTTTAACGGTCCACTCAAACATGGCTTTTTCCTGAATTTCTAATTTTTTTGCTCAAGGTATTCACACGTTTCTGTTGCGTGGGTGTCAGGTCCACGCTTCTTTGCTGCAAAATTGCATCAAATTCCACGCCCTTCGCGTCTGTCACAGCCACGGCAATTTTTTCCGCGTATTGGGCCACGCTGGATGGCCGGCAGGACCGCAGGATATCAAAGAGCACGGGCAGGAGCTTATCGCGGTAATTCGCGCTGGTTCGGGCGGCTTCGGCCAGGGCTGCCACCCCGGCATCCCGCGTGATGACGCTGCCACTTTCCATGACCCGTAGAATTTCATCGCTGGCGGTAAAGATGAATTGGGGAACGCGCGGGGCAATGGTGGCAAGCGCGATCATCCCACCCCATACCAGCCGGTTGTTCTTCTGACGCAGCAGGGAGAGGAATTGTTGGGCGTAAGCAGAGATTGCGTCTGGGTTCAGCTTTCCGAGTTCGTACAGCACCTTGACGCAGTCACCGCGCAAGCGGTCAGGTCCGCGTGTGAGGCCATCCACCAAATCCGCAACCGCTTGTGGGTCTGGATGGGTGGCCAGCTGGGCTGCCAGCGCGATTTCCAGTTGCTCGCCCCGGGCGCCCGTGCTGCTTGAAAGCTGCTCCAAGATGCTCATGTTTCTCCTGTTCCTGCTTGATTTTAACCCAATCAGGCGCTTCCCCGCCCTGTTTTACTTGTCAGGTCAGGGTCGGAAGATTATACTTCAACGCTATGGAAATTAACTCGTATTCCACTTGGTTGGAAGTTGACCTGAACGCCATCAAACAAAACGTTGCCCGCATTAAAGAAATGACCGGTACGGAAGTGATGGCAGTGATTAAAGCCAACGGTTATGGGCACGGCGCCCGGCCGGTGGCCCAAGCCGTTGTGGCGGGCGGGGCCACCTGGTGTGGGGTTGCCCGCATCGAGGAAGCGCTCCAACTGCGCCGGGCTGGCATTGCCTGCAAAATCCTGGTGCTCGGGTACACGCCCCCGGCCAAGGTCCCCGAAGCTATTGAGCAAAACATCACGGTTGCGCTGATAGACCCGGAGCTCACCAAAAGCTACCTCGATTATGCCCACATCAACGGCGGCACCCTGCATGCTCACGTCAAGGTGGAGACCGGCATGGGGCGCCTTGGCATGCAGCCCGCGGATATCCCACCTTTTTTACGTGAACTGGCTGATTCCAACGTCCTCGTCGACGGTATCTTCACGCATTTTGCTGGCGCGGATGAACCTCATACTGGATCCACACTTCGGCAACTGAAAACATTCAACACGCTCCTTGCGGAATTGGATGCCGAGGGGCTTAAGCCCGCTGTGGTTCACGCCGCCAACTCAGCTGCCATTTTTAACTTCCCGGAAGCTTACTTTGACCTGGTACGGCCGGGTGATATCATTTTTGGCATGTCGCCTTCCCCGTCCATCCAACTCGGTCCCGAGTTTACCCAGGCGCTTTCCTGGAAGGCGCGCATCATTTCGGTGCACGATTTCCCAGCAGGCCAGGGCATCAGCTATGGCTCCACTTATGTGACTTCCAAGCAGGAAAAAATCGGGGTGATGCCCATCGGTTATGGCGATGGCTTCCGCCGGATTGATAACCAGCAGGTGCTGGTTGGGGGCAGGCGCGTCAACGTGGTGGGGCGGGTGTGCATGGACCAAAGTATGCTCCAGTTGGACGGCGTCCCCGGTGTAAAGGTCGGGGATGAAGTGGTCTTGATTGGCCGCCAGGATCAAGAATCCATCAGTGTGGACGAAGTGGCGGACCGCTGGGGCACCATTAATTACGAGGTGGTCTGCGGTTTGGCCGACCGTCTGCCACGGATATACAAAGAATGACCCCATTGATCGCTGCTGAATTTCATTGCCATACCGTCTATTCCCCCGATAGTCTCGTCAGCATTGAAGACCTGTTGTCAACCTGCCGGCAAAAAGATATAGGGAAAATCGCCATTACGGACCACAACGTGATGGCCGGCGCGTTCAAAGCCAAGGAAATGGACCCTGAGCGGGTCATCCTGGCCGAGGAAATCCTTACCACCCAGGGCGAGCTGCTTGGGTACTTCATGACCGAGCCCATCCAGCGAGGTTTGGCCCCGGAAGTGGTGATTGAGAAGCTCAAGAAACAGGGTGCTTTCATCAGCGTGGCTCATCCTTTTGACCCTCACCGCGGTTCCAGTTGGGAACCCGGGACATTGGCCCGGATTATGCGCGATGTGGATGGGGTGGAAGTTTTCAATGCCCGCTGCGTCAGGCAGGCCTATAACGACGAGGCCATGGCATTTGCCGGGCAGCATCAGAAATTGCGCATGGCCGGCTCGGACGCGCATACCCTGCGGGAGTTGGGCCGCGCGGCTCTGCTGATGCCGCCCTTTGAGAACGCCGAAGAAATGCGTGCTGCGGTCGCGAGCGCTGAAATCCGCGCCCAACTTTCAGGCAGCCAGGTGCATCTCTTCTCCACCGCCGCTTCGGTCCTCAAAAAGATAAGCGGACAGAAATAATTCAAGTGAAAATTGACAACAAAAAAAGAGGGCGACCTCTTTTTTTGTTTTAACGTGATTGTCAGGGAAGTAAATCAGGCAAACAGGGATATCAGCAGCCAAATCCCCAGCGTCAGGAAGACAATCGTCATGCCAATTTTCACAGCGGCAGCGTGCTTCTTCAGGAACTCTGTCAGGTCCTTGGATGTGGTGCCGAAGTATGCCAGGATGAACACAACAATAAGTGGCACGATGAACATCAGGTTATAAAGCACCAGGTAGCTGATGGCCCTCGCGCGCAGCTCCGGCATTGTGCTCATAAAGATGATGGTGGGCAGGTAAATCTGGCCTGTGCAAGCCAGTTCCAGGAAGGAAATCAGGATGCCGGTGACAAACGCGCCAAGGTAATAGCTGGAAGCTTGCCTCCCCTCGCGGATGGTCTTGTTGATGCGTTTCCGCAATGGTTCGGGCAGGTTCAGGGCCATATCGCCAATTTGCCCCTTGCGCGCTTTGAAGAAATCCAGGATGCTGATAACGGCCAGGGTAAGGCAGAGGACTGCGGTGAGGGCGTAGACGATTTTGCCGATGACTGCCAGGGATTCCTTGACCACGTCCAGAACCTTGTAGAAGCCCAGCCCAACCGCCAGGTAGGCGATGAAAACACCCAGGGTGAAGCTGGCACCAGTCAGGATGACCTCTTTGCCTTTCCTTCCGCTCAGCGTCAGGTACGAGATGAAGAAGATGATGGTGGCGAAAGCGCAGGGGTTTAACCCGTCAATCAGGCCGGCAAACACCACCGCCAGCCACCCCATGGACTTGAACCGGTTCATCAGGGCTGACGTGCCGGTGGCGGCATCGTAGCCCTTCCAAAACGCTGCCGACCCACTATCTTTCAAGGTGTCCAGGTAAGGCGCGATGTTTTGGCTGGTAATTTCGGCCTCACCAATCCAGGCTTTGTCACCGATGAATACAGCAGGCACCTTAAAGTCGTTCTCACGCCCGGTTCGTTGGGCCATCCAGTTCGCGATGTCTGTATCCTCGTAAATATTAAATTCCTCGATGATGAGCTGCGGGTACTGACTTTGCAGGTATTGCAGGTCGGCATGTGCTCGGTTGCATTCCTTGCAGCCCACCTGGTAGAAGTACGCCATGTAGATAGGCGCGTTCACTTCGCAGGCAGAAGGGTCGTCAGGGGAGCAGGCCAGTGGGGTTTCGGTGGAGGACGTCGGGGGTACGGAGACCATTGCCACGGGGTCCAAACCTTCAATGGCCGGGAAGGTAATTCCATCTCCGGCCAGGCCGGCTTCTACGCTGGAAAGCAGGTCGGCACGGTTTTGTTCCTCACCGATCAAAATCTGGTCACCCAGGACCACGGTGGGGAGCCCACGGTCGCCCGCGCTGATGTTATAGGCGGTTTCCACCTTGAGGAGCGCCTGGTAATAAGCTGGGGTCCCCAGCTCCAGCAGGCGCAGGTCAATCTCACCCGGGTATTTTTCTTCCAACGGGTAGACGATTTCGTTCAGGATGTCGATGCAGTGGGCGCAAGTGTTCGAATAAAAGTAATATCCGTGCACCTTCGCGTTGCTTACATCAACCGTGGGGGTTGGCACTGTGGGTCCGATGCCCTGCGGTGAGGACTGGCTGGCGCTGGCGATTTGCGGAAGCAGCAGGGAGAAGAAGGCGATAAGCGAAAAAAGAATGGAAAGCCTGAATGCTTTGTTTTCTCTTTGAGTCATGGTTTTGATGTGTTTTCCTAACTATTTATTTGACAGGGGTGCCTGGAAGGCGAAACCCACCCATTTTAGCATGTTTTTTACCCCGCCACAGGTCAGCGGATATATAATTTTTGCGCGATGCTACGGAACTACACGATTTCAATCCGGTCGAGCTTGAAGCGGCTTTCATTAAACAACTGGGTGAGGAGGGCTTTTTCCGCGTCCCCCAGCTGCCTCAGAATCATGCGCAATTGAAACTGGCCTTCCTTGTTGGTCATGCTGACGGTTCGCAGGATGTTGCCACCAGCCTGCGAGACCAAGCCAGCAAGGTACGAAAGCACGCCGGGACGGTTGGTGGAGTTGTCTCCGCTGACTTCCACGGTGGTCCAGCGCAGCGCCCTAGAGATGCCCACCAGGTCCAGGGTATTTTCAAGCTCCTGCAGGTAAATGGCGCCACCGCCGACCGCGGCGTAGAGGTCGTCCAGGTTCGCGCAGGCCAGCATCCCAAGCAGGGCTTCAATCAGGGGCGTATCCAGGGCGGCAACATCCTCCAAATCCAGCAATCCCCGGGCTGCCAGCAGAGCATGGATTTGCTCTTTGCCTTTCTTGCTGGCTTCCTTGAGGGAGACCGTGGCGAGAACAATTCGCAACCGCCGTGCCGTGGTGACGTTGCAGTGATTCAGCCAATCTGGTTCGGGCGTTTTGTGCGCCCCGCTGGTCACCACTTCCACCAGGTCACCCGGGTTGAGCGTGTCGTAGATGTGGCGCTCCTCGTGGTTGACCAACACCTTGCTGATTTTATCCAGGTAAAACTCCTGGATGGCTGCCACGCCGTCCAACACCGTGCTGCCTTCCTGCAGGAAGCGTGTTCCGCCGAATGGGGTCAAAATTTGGACAGGGGAATACTTCGAGATATCCTTCTGATTGTTAATCGCGTAAATGACACCCCAGGTGTTTTCGCCTTCCATCTCATCAGTAGCAATCGCGATTTCCACCGCGCCAGCGCCAGGCATCCAGGTGGTCACCTGCAGCGCGCGGTAACCGTTTTGCGGTGAAGCGATGTAGTCATCAAAGCGGTCCTGGTCCAGGTTGCGACTGAAGTAGCGGTTTACGCGCGCCAGAAGCCGGTAGCAGGCGGTCTCGTCATTCTCTTTGACCAGCATTCTGAAGCTGACAATGTCATTCACAGCCGAAAAGTCCTGCAGGGAGGTGCGACGGGCGCGCGCCATGCGTTGCAGCTTGTCCCAGGCCTGCCAGTAACCGTTCACAGTGAACCGGATGGCACCATCTATGCCCTCCGCTTCCATCAGGTGGGCTAATTCGCCCAGGTAGTAACGGATGAAATTCAGGTTCAGGCGCGGGTCGGCGTCAATTTTCGCCTTGACCATCGAGAAGGCTTCCGGTTCGGCATAGGGAAAGGCCATGTCTTCAATCCAGCGCCGCCAGCGGTAACAATTAAGAATGCCCGCCAGCTTTCCGTAAGCCCGGATGGCTTCGTTGGCTTTTTGCCATTGCTTGCCACGCGCCTGGTAATTGAGGGTCATCAGATTATGGCTTTTATCCGCCAGCTTGACAACAAAAACGGCCGGGTCCCGGAACATGGCAATTTTCCGCAGGGTTTCGATTTCGCGCGTGCTACCATCGCGCGGCGTGCTCATCTTGGTGACGCCATCCACGATGTGGGCAACTTCCTCACCCAGAGGTCCTGGGAAAAGGTCGCGGATTTCCTCAAAACTCTCGCCCTGGTCTTCAACGGTGTCATGCAACAATGCCGCAATGGTCCAGGCTTCCTTGTGAACCAGCTGATCTACAAAAGCGCCCACCCAGGCAGAGTGCGTGGCAAAATACGGTTCCCCCGAAAGGCGCGTCTGACCGGCGTGGATCTTTTCACCCCACTCGTAAGCCTTTTGAATGGCTTCCGTCCTGGGAACAAAAGGACCCACGTGAAACTCGTCCGTAATGCGAGGACGGATTTCGTTGATACTCTCAACTTCAACCACGGTCCTGACAACCTTTCATCCATCCAGATTAAGATGCTATCGTTTTATTATAGCTTATTTGATATTATTTCGGATTGAAATTGACAATTATTGTCCAAAAAAACTAACGTTGGTGCGAGTCAGCAAAAAGAGGTGCAAAAGCAGGGCGGCTCCCAGGATTATCCAAAATTGGGTTTTGCGTGTTTTGTGATGGAAAACGGACATTCCCAGCAGGCCTCCCGCTGCCCCTCCGAGAATGCTGAGCGCGAACAAGGTCTTTTCAGGGATGCGCCAGCGTCCCTGGATTGCAGCCTGCTTGTCGTAACCAAACACGAGGAAGGTTATCACGCTCATGACCAAAATTATCAATACCATAGGGTCGCCTCTTCAACCAGGAAGAAATCATTACACGTTTGGTTATATCACGGCTGTAACGTTACCAGGCACATTTGGTCGGGAATTTTCGCTTAAGGACCCCCTGGCTGTTTGAGCCTTGCTTTAATCCTGGAGGTCCACGCGCCGGTGCGCGGGGAGACAATCCCATCTTGTTAACTTACAACCAAGTATTTTTTTATTTTTGACGTAAGATTAAACTGGTAGACAAAATCATGGAATCAAACCCACGTCGCATCATCCCACTCGAACCGGTTGAAACCCGCATCCAGGTGGTCAACTCGCATTTTATTGCCAGCCTGTCACCCGCGCGGACTATCGACGACGCGCGCGCTTTCCAGAAGGAAATCAAAGCTCGGTACCCGGATGCCACGCATCACGTCCCGGCCTTTGTCATCGGGCATGGTAATGCCGTAATCGCGCATTGTTCCGATGATGGCGAACCCTCTGGCACAGCTGGCCGGCCAGCCCTGGCGGTATTGCAGGGCAGTGGGTTGGGGAATGTCGCCGTGGTGGTCACGCGGTCTTTCGGCGGCACCAAGCTGGGGACGGGTGGGTTGGTGAAGGCGTATGGTGACGCTGTGCGCGAGGTGCTCAAGCTGGTGAAACG
>Ga0116171_10005472_pt1 | contig 11132 bp, 2 predicted proteins | sample AD_JPNHW2_MetaG_FD_89798 | JGI IMG/M metagenome (GOLD analysis project Ga0116171, IMG submission 89798) | Active sludge microbial communities of municipal wastewater-treating anaerobic digesters from Japan - AD_JPNHW2_MetaG | ecosystem: Engineered > Bioreactor > Anaerobic > Digestate | place...
CAGTGGAAGGTGAATGGAGCCAATGCAACCAATACGACCAATTCAACCTACACCTATACACCGGTAAACGGTGACGCAGTGAGCTGTGTGATGACTTCCAACGCCATCTGTGTCACCGGCAGTCCGGACACATCAAACGTCATTACAATGACCGTTGCAAGCCTTCCGGCCACGATTTCGTTGACAAATATCACCGTGGAGGGCACACAATGCTATGATGCCCTCCAGACGATCTCGGTGGCCGGCGGCGGAACGACATTTCTTGTGTTTGAGGGGGCCAATGCCACCCTGGTGGCCGGGCAGAACATCCTGCTCTATCCGGGGACCCGGGTGGATAGCGGAGGTTACCTGTTCGGGTATATCGCCCCCGCCGGGCCCTTCTGCCAGACGGTGAGCAAACCTGTCGCCGGTAAGGATCAGCCGGCCATTCCCGTCACCGACCGGATCTTTTTCAAGGTACATCCAAACCCCACCACCGGAACCTTTACGGTTACTCTAAAAGGCATTGTTCCTGAAGGAGATATAGCTGTGGAACTTTACGATGCGAAAGGGGAAAGGATCGCGACCGAAAGCATGAACGGAGAGAGGAAGCGCGATTTTTCGCTGACCGGTAAGCCGGCCGGACTGTACCTCGTCAGGGTCTCTTCGGAGAGACTCAGCGGGTTGTCCAGGATCGTTAAGGTTGACTGATCTCTCCCGGATGGAGGAGAGGCCGCAACCGAAGGATGCTTCATTGCGGCAATCGATTGGAATTCAATAGGAAACCAATCATATATCTGAGATGAAAAGAATTCTCCTCTTGACGGGATCCGCCGGGTTGCTGATCCTGCTGCCGGTTATCTTACAGGCTGAAATCCTCCGGCTGAACAGCGGGAAAAATCGCATGGCCATTACGGAAAACACGTACCGGAATCTGGTCATATCCGTTTCGTTGGCGGAAGTAGGCAGTACCGCGATCAACACCCCGGCAGGCATGTTCACCCTGCTTGACATCGAAGGATTTGGCCGTCGAAACAAGGAAGGGGAGCCCGCCCTCCCGGTGTACCGGAAACTGGTAGAAGTTCCGGTGAATGCCGGGTTTACGGTCAAGATCAGAAAACAGCACTACATAGACTTCGACCTCGCCGGAGCAGGGGTGAAATACCCGGTATTCCCGGCCCAACCCCCCATGTCGAAGGGTGAAGATCCTGCCGGGAAACCGTTTTTTTACCTGAAGGAGAAATATGCCGCTTCCGGATGGATTGCCGACGACCTGGCAACGGTGACTTTTGTCGGCACCCTGCGTGCGCTGAACCTGGCGCGAATCGATCTTTCCCCCGTTCAATACGACCCAGTGGCGAATAAACTCCGCGTGTATGATCAGCTTGAAGTCGAAATTCTTTTCGAGCACCCGGATGTCGCCGCTACGCTCGCACTCAAAGCCAGCAAAGCCAGCCCGTTCTTCACAGGCATGTACCGGATGGTCGGCAACTTCAAATCGCCTCCCCCGACCGACGAACTGATCGCCTCGGCGCCCGTCACCTACGTAATCGTCTCCGACCCGATGTTCCAGTCGGCCCTGCAGCCATTTATCGCCTGGAAAAAGAAAAAAGGATTCCGGGTCATTGAAGGATATACCAGCAACCCTGCGGTAGGGACCACCACCACTTCCATCAAGGCCTGGCTCCAGGGGCTCTATACGGCTCCCCCGTCAGGATACAATGCCCCGAGTTTCGTCCTGTTGGTGGGCGACGTAGCTCAGATCCCCGCGTGGGCCGGTGGGGCCGGATCGCACTATACCGACCTTCGTTACTGTGAGTACACCAACGATAACCTGCCCGAAGTTTATTACGGGCGGTTCTCGGCCACCTCGGTGGCGGAACTCCAGCCACAGATCGATAAAACGCTGGAGTATGAGCAGTACACCATGCCCGATCCCTCTTTTCTCAACGAAGCGGTAATGTCAGCCGGGGCCGATGCCAGCTATCAGACGTGGAGCAACGGCCAGATCAATTACGGAACCGAGAATTATTTTAATACGGCACACGGGATCACCTCGCATACGTATCTCCAACCCGAACCCTCGGGGGGAAATTACTCCCAGAATATCCGGAACAACATCTCTGCCGGCGTAGCGTACGCCAACTATACAGCCCATTGCAGCTCGAGCGGCTGGGCGAACCCCAGTTTCCAGATCTCCGACATCGCTTCGCTGACCAACGCACACAAGTACTGCCTGATGGTAGGAAATTGCTGTCTTTCCTGCAAGTTCGACGTTCAGTCCTTTGCCGAAGAGCAGCTCCGGGCGGTCAACAAAGGTGCCGTCGGTTACATCGGCGGGTCGAATAACACATACTGGGATGAAGATTACTGGTGGGGGTGCGGGTTCAAGACAGTGGTACTTCATCCTGCTTACGATGCCGCCCATATCGGAGCGTACGACGGCACCTTCCACGATCACGCCGAGCCGGTGGCCGATTGGTTTGTCACCCAGGGGCAGATGGTGGTATGCGGCGATTATGCAGTGGAAGAATCCGGTTCTTCGCTGAAGCAATATTACTGGGAAATCTATCATCTTATGGGCGATCCTTCGCTGATGGCGTACTATTCGGTGCCTCCTGCCATGACAGCCAGCTATGCCAGTCCGCTGATGATCGGGATGTCGTCGCTGCAGGTCAACACCGAACCCTATGCCTATGTCGCCCTGTCGATGGGAGGCGAACTGATCGATGCGAAACTCGCGGATGCCGCCGGCAGCACCACCCTCTCTTTCCCGGCGCTTTCCGCACCCGGTATCGCCGATATCGTTGTCACGAAACAGAACCGTCAACCGTATATTTCGACGATACAGGTCATCCCGGCGTCGGGCCCCTATGTGGTTCATACGGATCACGGCATAAGCGATCCGCTGCCCGGAGGGAACAACAATGGGGAAATGGACTTCGGCGAACAGATCGGGCTCAACGTCACCCTGAAGAATGTAGGGATCGCCACAGCTACGGCTGTAACGGCCACCCTGTCGAGTGCCGGCGGGCAGGTGACCCTGACGGATAATACTGAAAATGCAGGCGATATCCCGGCTGGTCAGAGCGTCACGCTCAATAACGCATTCGCCCTGACCGTGGCCGGCAACATCCCTGATCAGACGGTAGTGCCCTTCACCCTCCAGTGTGTCAGCGGGACCAATTCCTGGAGCTCGGGGTTCAATATCACCGCCAACGCGCCGGTCCTCCAGGCCGGAGCGCTTACCGTGCTCGACAACGGGACCGGCTGCGACAACGACGGCATCCTCGATCCCGGTGAGACCGCCGATATCATGATCCTGGCCGGTAACACAGGTCATGCCTCCGTCGGGAACGCCGTTGGGACCCTTACGATCACCACCGGCGCGAGTCCCTACCTGACGATTCTTTCCGGTACCAGTGCGATCGGCACCCTCGCCGCCGGCGGGACAGGGAATGCCGTGTTCCATGTCACGGCTGCAGCGGACACCCCCATCGGAACGGCCGTGGACCTCACGTTTGCGCTTTCGGCCGGGTCAACCGGCCAATACAGCATCACGGCTCCGAAACAAGTGGTAATCGGGCTGATCCCGACCTATATTATGTCGACCTCGACGGTGTCCACCTGCGCAGGAAATTTCTTTGACCCGGGAGGAGAAACCGGCGATTACACCAACAGCCTCGATTACACCATGACTTTTCACCCGGGAACCACCGGCAGCCTGGTCCGGGTCGTCTTTTCCAGCTTTGAACTGGAATCGCAGACCTCCTGCGGGTATGATTACCTCAAGATCTACGATGGTCCCGGCACTTCCTCCACCCTGCTGGGTACCTGGTGCGGCACCAACTCGCCGGGAACGATCCTTTCCTCCCATGCTTCCGGAGCGCTGACTTTTATGTTCCACAGCGATGTATCGGTGACCAAACCCGGGTGGGCCGCTTCGGTCAGCTGCCTGTCGAGCGCGGTCGCCAATCCCGCCTCTTTCACCGCCATAGCCGCCGGCGCCTCGCAGATCGACCTGGCCTGGGCCCCCAACGCTTCAAACCACAATGTGATGGCGGTTTATTCGGTAAACGGGGTGTTCGGCACTCCCGTCAGCGGGACCATTTACACCGCCGGGGCCACGATCACGGGTGGCGGAACGGTTCTTTGTACCTGTGCAGCCAATGCATACAGCCATACCGGACTCAACCCGGGCAAGACATACTATTACAAGGCATTTTCGTATGATGCCTCCCATAATTACTCCACCGGCCTATCGGCCCAGGCGGTAACTCCCTGCGAGGTGATCAGTACCCTCCCGTGGACAGAAGGATTCGAAAACGGGGGAAATATCCCTGTTTGCTGGAGTCAGCAGGAAGTCAACAGTTCGGGAGTGAACTGGGCCTTCATCGCCGGTAACGGCGGGAGCTATCCGGCCACCTCCCACGGCGGGACTTACAATGCCTGCCTGAAAGATAATTCGTCGTCCGACAACAAAACCCTGCTGATATCACCTGCCGTAAACCTCGCCGGTCTTCCGTCGCCGCAGCTGAAATTCTGGCATACCCAGGCACTCTGGAGCCCCGACCAGGATCTGCTGGTGGTTTATTACCGGAAATCAGCAACCGATCCCTGGACCCAACTGGCCAGCTATACGGCCAATATTTCCTCGTGGACACAAGAAACACTTTCCCTCCCCGATGCGACGGCAACCTACTCCATCGCTTTTGAAGGAAATGCAAAGTATGGATATGGAGTATGCCTCGATGATATCGAAATTTCCAGTTCCTGCAGTATCATCAATACCGTTGGAATTTCCATCGCTGCCTCAGCCAACCCGGTGACCACCGGAACACCGGTGACCTTTACCGCCACGCCCGAAAACGGGGGCACAACCCCTGTTTATCAATGGAAGGTGAATGCCGGCAATGCAATCGATGCAACCAATGCAACCTATTCCTATGTGCCGGCGAACGGGGATGCCGTGACCTGTCAGCTTGTTTCCAACCAGGAATGCGTGACCGGCAACCCGGCTCTTTCGACGCCTGTAGTAATGACCGTTACCTCTGCCCCCCAAGCCATTATCCTGCAGGATGTAACGATCGACGGGACCGAATGCTACGATGCCACCGGAACCATTACCCTTGCCGGAAACGGTCACGCGGTGACGGTAATCGATGGGGGCAACATGGTGCTGATCGCCGGACTGAACATCCTGCTTTTGCCGGGGACCTCCGTGCAGACAGGGGGTTTCCTGAGCGGGACGATTGCACCCTACGGACCCTTCTGTCCCACCCAGAGCCGCATGGGTGGCCTGGCCGCTACCGGCGAATCGGATAACGGCCGACCCTCTGCCTTCCGGGTTTACCCGAATCCCACATCCGGAAGAATCACCGTCGATCCCGGTACCCCGGAGGCAAACTTTCAGGTGGATATCTACAACATGCAGGGAAGGAAGATCTTCCGGCAGGAATTTCCCGGCAAACAACCGGCCGGATTGTCGCTGGGAGGTAACCCGGCGGGCATTTACCTGGTCAGGATCACCCGGGCAAACCGGACAGAAACCGTTCGTGTCATCAAGCTTTACTAATCCTTCGGGGTTGTTGTAATTTTACCGAATTAACCGATTAAAACTGTCTTTTATTCTATGAAATCGTCTACCCGTCTGCTGCTGTTTCTCTTTCTTTTCCAGGGATGGTCTCTTTTTTCTCAGGAAATCCCGGAATACCTGAAAAGACGGGATGAAATTTACTTTACGTTCCGGATGCACGACCGATCGGAAATCGGAAAGCTGACCCGCATGATCTCCATCGACAACTTGGAAGGTATGACGGTTCATGCCTATGCCAATATGAAGGAGTTCGTCGCTTTTCAGAAACTGGGATATGAGGTCACCCTGCTGCCTCCTCCCGGCGACGGGCCGGGTGTGGAGATGTGGGATCCGGAAACGGATGCGCCACTGACGACCTGGAATTACTATCCTACCTACTCGGGTTATGAGACGCTGATGGCCCAGTTCCAGACCAATTATCCTTCGCTGTGCAACCTCGACACACTCACCACCCTCGCGAGCGGGAGAAGGCTGTTGATGCTCAAGATTTCCGACAATGTGAATACCGATGAAGCGGAGCCCGAATTTCTCTACACTTCCTCCATACACGGGGATGAGACTACGGGATACATTCTGATGATGCACCTGGCCGATTACCTGCTCTCCAATTACGGGACCAACACAGAAGTAACCGACCTGGTGAACAATATGGAGATCTACATCTGCCCGCTGGCCAATCCCGACGGAACCTATTACGGGGGAAACAGCTCGGTTAGCGGGGCCCGGCGGGCCAATATCAACGGGGTGGACCTGAACCGCAACTATCCCGATTTCCAGGACGGGCAGCACCCCGACGGGAATTCCTGGCAGCCCGAGACACAGGCATTCATGACCTTCGCCTCGCAACATCATTTTACGGCCGGCTGCAACTTCCACGGTGGTGTCGAAGTGGTCAATTATCCATGGGATACCTGGGCCACCCTCCATCCCGACGACAGCTGGTACCAGTACATCAGCCGCGAATATGCCGATACCGTGCATCTTCACGCCACTTCCTCCTATATGACCTACCTTAACAATGGAATCACCAACGGATATGCGTGGTATGAAGTGAACGGGGGTCGGCAGGATTATATGAATTATTACCATCATTGCCGCGAGCTCACCATCGAGTTATCGGGTACAAAAATTCTGCCCGCGGCCAACCTGCTTGCGTACTGGGATTACAACTGGCGATCGTTCATCCTGCTGATGAAAGAGGCACGGTACGGCATCCATGGCACGATTACGGACCAGCAGACCGGGGCGCCGGTGGCGGCCAAAGTTTTCATCACCAGCCATGATAATTACGGCTCGGAAGTTTACGCCAGCGCAAACCTGGGCGATTACCACCGGCCTTTGAAAGCCGGCACCTACACCCTGGAAGTGTCTGCGCCCTGTTACCAGACACAGACCATAACCGGGGTCACCGTGGCCGACCATGCCACCCTGACCCTGAATATCCAGATGGTCCCCGGCCCTGCAGCCTCGGTTACCACTACGGCGGCATCGTCCATCACGACGACCGGAGCCGCCACGGGAGGAACTGTGACCTGTACGGGAAATACACCGGTGACCGCACGGGGCGTGTGCTGGGGAACCACCACAGGGCCGCTGGTGACCGGGAACCATACCACCAACGGATCCGGGGCGGGCACTTTCACCAGCCAGATCACGGGGCTATCAGCCAATACACTTTACTACCTAAGAGCCTATGCCACGAATTCATCCGGCACCTATTACGGAACAGAGCTGTCATTCACCACGGCCTGCGGGACGGTTTCCCTTCCTTTCTCGGAGAGTTTCAGCGGCACCACCCTCCCTTCCTGCTGGAGCCAGATCGACCATATAGGAAATGGACAAATCTGGCTTTTCGGAACGATTACCGGGCAGTCCCCGAATCCTACCCTCACGGGCAATTATGCTTACCTGAACAGCGACGCATACAGCAGTGGGAACTCACAAAACGTTGATTTGGTGACCCCGACACTCGATTTATCGCCCTTCTCGACGGTCACGCTCGGATTCAAGCACTATTTCAAATCCTACACAGGAAGTTCCGGTACAGTCTCCTACAGCATCAACAACGGCACCACCTGGACCACGCTGCTGACTTACACCACCACCTCCGCTTCCAACCCCGCAATTGTCAGCCAGGCCGTCAGTGCCGTGGCGGGCCAGTCACAGGTTAAATTCAAGTGGAACTATACCGGGACCTATGCCTATTACTGGGCCGTCGATGAGGTCAGCATCACCGGCAACTGTACTGCGAACCCTGTGAGTGTGACCATTTCGTGCCCCTCCGTCAGCGTTTGCCCCGGAACATCGGTGACCTACACGGCCGTACCAGCGAATGGGGGGACTTCGCCGGCTTACCAGTGGAAAGTTAACGCGGCCAGCGTGACCAATGCAACCAACGCCACCTACACGTATGTGCCATCCAACGGCGATCAGGTAACCTGCGTGCTGACATCGAACGTTTCTTGTCCGTCGGGGAACCCGGCCACTTCGAATACCCTAACCATGTCGGTCGCTGCGCAGCCGGTCAGTGTTTCCATCTCCGCTTCATCCAATCCCGTCTGCCAGGGGACTGCCGTTACCTTCACCGCCATCCTGGTCAACGGAGGAACCACACCCGCTTACCAGTGGAAAGTCAATGCCGCCAATGCCGCCAATGCCACCAATGCCACCTACAGTTACACTCCCGCGAACGGCGATCAGGTTACGTGTGTACTCACCTCCAGTCTTGCCTGTCCGACCGGGAATCCAGCCACTTCCAACACCCTCTCCATGTCGGTCGGAGCCCAGCCGGTAAGCGTATCCATTACCGCTTCCGCCAACCCGGTTTGCCAGGGTACCACGGTCTCCTTTACCGCCACACCCGCCAATGGCGGGACGACCCCTGCCTACCAGTGGAAGGTGAATGCATCCAATGCGAGCAACGCAACCAATGCAACCTTCTCCTACGTTCCGGCCAACGGCGACCAGGTAACTTGCGTGCTGACATCAAACATTTCCTGTCCCTCGGGGAACCCGGCGACCTCCAATACAGTAACCCTATCCGTCAACCCCATGGTGACGGCCGGCGTTTCCATCAGCGTTTCCGCCAATCCCGTCTGCCGGGGGAGCAGTGTCACCTTTACCGCCGACCCGGTGAACGGTGGCATCACGCCCGCATACCAGTGGAAAGTCAATGCAGTCAATGCCGGCAATGCCAGCAATGCAACATTTTCCTACGTTCCGGCCAACGGCGATCAGGTCACGTGTGTGATGACTTCTGCGGCCTCCTGTGTGGCAGGAAGTCCGGCCACCTCCAATGCCGTTTCCATGACGGTGACTCCTCCCCAGAACACCCCGGCGGTGACCATCGCCGCTTCTTCGAATCCTTCCTGTGAAGGAGTCCCCGTTGACTTTACGGCCGTTCCCGTTAACGGAGGGACTGCACCGGTGTATGTGTGGAAAGTCAATTCGATCGGGGCCCCCGCCTCCACCAATAACGTGTTTTCCTTTACGCCGCAGGATGGCGATGAAGTGCAGTGTTTCATGACCTCCAATGCCGCCTGTATCACGGCTCCATCGGCCGGGTCCAATTCGATTTCATTGACAGTCAGCCCCGTGTTACCCGTTCTGGTCTTTATCTCTGCATCGGTCAACCCGGTCACCACCGGAACCCCCGTAACATTTTCCGCCACCGGGGTCAACGGGGGAGCGATGCCGCACTTCCAATGGAGAATAAATGCACTCAATGCAAGCCAGGCAAGCAATGCAACCTATACCTATATCCCGGACGATGGAGACCGGGTGAGTTGCAGGATGACATCCTCCGACGCCTGTGTATCGGGCAATCCTGCCTTTTCCGATTCCATCACCATGATCGTGGCCCCGGTACCTGCTGCACTTTCGATTCAGGGGATAACACTCGCCGGAACAGATTGTTACGATGCCATTCAAACGATCAGTGTGGCGGGAGAGGGCACCTCGTTCACGGTGGTCGCAGGGGGTGATGCCACCTTTGTCGCCGGAAAGAATATCCTCTTCTATCCCGGAACGGCTGTTTTTTCGGGAGGATACCTCTCCGGGCAGATTTCACCATCAGGACCCTGGTGCTCGCCGGAGAGCCGTTCACCCCAGGTGACAAGCAACCTAACAACCGTATTCACGACCAGCAGCATTCGTGTCTATCCAAACCCTACAACCGGTCCGGTTACTGTCGAAAACGACGAAAAAATGAAATCCGGATATGTTAGGGCAGAAGTGTTCAACATGCAGGGAATCAGAGTCTTTAGCCGGGTGGTGGAGGAGGGTCGCGGCTTCACTTTCGGACTTGAGGAGTATCCGGCCGGAATTTATCTGGTAAAAGTGTCGACCCAAACAGGGGTATCCGGCACCCGGGTAATCCTCCAGAAGTAGCATTATTATTCATTTTTCTGCGGCCGGAGTGGGCAAATCCGCCGTTCGTTGCTACCAGGTGGCGTGACTACAGCACGCCATTTTTTTTTGTAAAATCTCTAAAACGAAATAGTTGATGATGAATTGATCTAAAAGCATTACGGCTTTTGGCCATGAGGGGTTATTGATTTCCTGTATTGTATAAAGTGGTATATCTTGTTAATTTTCAGTCGTTTTAGGGAGAGGACCACCAAACCAGCCAGGAATGTCAATACTCTGTTGTTATGAAAACGATCCGCACCCTTGCCGGCCTTTACATCCTGGTGGCTGGTATGTTCTTTTTCCCGGTCGACCGGGCATTAGCCGTTACCGCCAATCCGGCTCCCATTCAGTATACCCAACCCGATGGGTCTGCGATCACCATCCAGTTGAAAGGGGATGAATCCATCCATTGGGCTGAGACCTCCGACGGATATACCATCCTGTCCGATTCCAAAGGGTTTTACGAATATGCGACGCTGGATCGTACCGGCCGGATGACCTTTTCTGGAATTGTCGCAAGAAACCCGGAAGCCCGTAGTGCTGCGGAAAGAACATGGCTGGAGGGAACGGGAAAAGGCCTCTTTTTCAGCCGGTCGCAGGTAGAGGAGATGAAGAGGGTGCTGGTCCGGGGAGGAGAGACGGATGCTCCCTTGATGGGCGGGTTCCCCACTACCGGGACACGGAAACTTCTGATGATCCTGGCCAACTTCAACAACACCACTACCACTTACCCCCAAACGAACTTCAGCAATTACATGAACCAGGTTAACTATAACGGAACCGGCAGTTTCCGGGACTTTTACCTGGAATTTGCCTATGGCCAGCTTACCGTTAACACGACGGTAACCGTTTGGGTCACCGTGCCCAATACGCATGATTATTACGGCCCGGAGTCCAAGTGGGGAGAATTTGCCTATGATGCGGTTGTGGCTGCTCATAATCAGGCCTCGGTGAATTTCGCGGAATTTGACAACAACCTCGACGGCGTGGTGGACGGCGTGGCGATCATTCACCAGGGCCAGGGCCAGGAGGAGACGGGTAATGTGACGGATATCTGGTCGCACAGCTGGGAACTCTCCTCGGCCGGGTATTCCTCTTCCCAGACCCTTTTCGACGGGGTCCAGGTAGATGCGTATACGACCATGCC
>Ga0116171_10005475_pt1 | contig 11131 bp, 2 predicted proteins | sample AD_JPNHW2_MetaG_FD_89798 | JGI IMG/M metagenome (GOLD analysis project Ga0116171, IMG submission 89798) | Active sludge microbial communities of municipal wastewater-treating anaerobic digesters from Japan - AD_JPNHW2_MetaG | ecosystem: Engineered > Bioreactor > Anaerobic > Digestate | place...
CGAGTCTACTGTCTACCTCTTAGATGTCGTGCGTCATCCTGCGCGTTTCGAGAAAAGCCCTGTTATTTTTATTCTCCCGGCGTTCGCCTAGCGAGATGCGTAATTTACTTCTATCTATTGTGGTCTTTTCTCTCCAATGCTCGAATCTCCGCACGACATCTTCAATACAATCCGCCTGTTCGGAATGTTCGAGCACTTGAGAAAAATACCCGCAAAAGATAAAAATATTTTACGCTTCGGCGCGAGGCAAACGCCGGGAGATCAATAATGAAAAGGCGAATCGCGCAGCACGCAGAATATCCCGGACGTTATTATTTTAATCGCAGAGACACGCGATCCGGGTTGCAAAAACGCGCGGAGAATGTATATTTGATGTATAAATTTTTCAACAAGAAGGGGAGATATGCGTTTATCGGAAAAGATCGACCGAGCGCTTTTTCATTATTCGAACTGCATGACGGTCTGGGTCATCTTATTAGCCTTGGTCGCGTATTTTAAGCCGGCTCCTTTTGTGGCGATGAAACCTCACATGGACCTCTTTTTCCAGATCACGATGTTCGGCATCGGCACATTGATGAAAGCCGACGATTTTAAACGCATCACGGAAATGCCCCGGCTTGTGCTTATCGGCACCGTAGCCCAGTTCACGATAATGCCGTTCGGCGCCTATATTTTCGCTCATTTATTCAATCTACCGCCCGCGCTCACGCTGGGGCTCATACTGACCGGCGCCGCGCCGGAAGCTATGGCCAGCAATGTCATCGCGTATGTCGCAAAAGCCGATCTTTTATACGCCGTATCCCTGACCACCGTATCGACGCTACTCGCACCGATACTTACGCCGGGATTGACGCTTTTACTCGCGCATGAGTCGTTCCACATAGATTTCTGGGCGATGTTCTTTAGCCTGGTCAGCATTATTATCGTTCCGCTCGGGATAGGTTTCTTTCTTAGACATTTCTCGGGTAAACTTCTCGATCCGATCTTACGTTTTTTTCCGGCACTTTCGACGACTTTCATAGTTTTTATCTGCGCGCTCGTAGTCGCGCTAAATAAGGGAAATCTGTCGAAATTGACGTTGATAGTTATCATTGCATGCGTCTGTCTGAATGTGAACGGTATGCTGATGGGGTACGGTGTCGGAAAATTATTCAAAATGAACGTCTCGAGATGCCGGACTTTAAGCATCGAGGTTGGCATGCAGAACGCCGGGCTTGGCACTCTGATCGCGCTTAAATATTTCGCACCCGAAACGGCGATACCCGCAGCGCTTTTTGTGGTATTGTGCTTAACAACGGCGTCTATAGCTGCGCAATTCTGGCAGAGACATTAAGAGGTAAGCATGAAACAATACGATTTTCTTGTTATAGGTTCTGGTCCCGCCGGCCATACGGCTGCGATCAGGGCGTCTCAGCTGGGCCTTAAAACAGCCCTCATCGAAAAAGATCGCACCATGTTGGGCGGTGTATGCCTGAATGAGGGCTGTATACCGGCTAAATCACTTTATCACTCGGCCATTCTAGCCGCTAGGTGTGATAAAATGAACAAAGAAGCCGGCCTTCCGGCCTATCCCATAGAAATGAAAAAGATGGTCGAGAAAAGCCGTTTGTCCGTCGAAGAGCTAAAAAAAAGTCTGGATTTCGTATTCAAAAAAAACAATATCGACATTATCTACGGCACGGCGAAATTCACGGGTAAAGATTCGGTTTTAGTCACAACCGCGAACGGAACACATGCGCTACAGGGCGCTAAAATACTCATTTCTACCGGTTCTTCATCAAAAGCGATACCAAACATCGCAATCGATGGACGTATCATAATGAACAGCACCTCCGCGATAAATCTCTCCGCGTCGCCTAAAAATATCCTCATCGTCGGCGGAGGAGCTATCGGCGTCGAGCTCGCGAGCTTTTTTAACCTGACAGGCTCAAAGGTTACCATCCTTGAAGCGATGGATTATCTTCTGCCACTCGAAGACATCGAGATCTCTCGCAGGCTTGAAGCGATATTTAAACAAGGCGGCATCGATATCAAAACAAAATGCTCACTTAAAAACATTAAGGTCGAAAATAGCTCCGCTTCCGTAACTATCCTCTCGGACGGAAATGAAACGTCCGAAATCTTTGAAAAGGTACTCATCGCGGTCGGCCGAACACCTAACACGGGATCCCTTGATATCTCGAAAGCCGGCATTGTTCCAGATGATAGGGGATTTATCCCGGTCGACGGTTTTATGCGAACCACGGTCCCCGGCGTTTACGCAGCCGGAGACGTAGTGAAAAGCCCGCTTCTCGCACATGTGGCCGCAAAAGAGGGAATGATATCGGCCGAAACCGCCGCGGGGCATAACACCAAGCCGATCGACTACACGTCTATCCCAAACGCCGTTTATACGCCGGTACGCGTAGCGAGCGTCGGCGACACTGAGGAAACGCTGAAAAAGAAAGGCATCGAATATAAAATAGGTAAACACATCTTTAAGGCCAACGGCCGCGCCGTCGTCGAAAACGCCGCCGACGGTTTCGTGAAAATACTTGCCGACAGATCTACGGGGAAAATACTCGGCGCACACATCATCGGCCATCAGGCCGACGAAATGATACACGAACTCACTCTGGCGAAGACCTGCGGACTGACTATTTCTGATCTCCTTAAAACCATACACGCGCATCCGACCTTTTCAGAGGCTATCTCCAGCGCAGCGGAAACGATTTAGGTACAATAAGTTATAACGCTTACCCTCGCTATGAGCTATAATCGTGGCTAAACTCTGTTAACTCTATTTAAAGTTAGAAATAGTTGCTTCTTTGTAAATCTGTGGTAATATAAACAATAATGTTAGTTTAAATAAAAGTTTTTATTTATAATACATTATGGAAAACCACTCATATACACGTACATGCGGGAAGGGTTATTGTGTCTTCATGAAAAAAGGCATATCTTTATTGATATCGGCGGCCTTTTTGATGAGTACATTTTATGCCGATGTAGCATATGCGCAAAGACCGGTAATTACGAATGTTACGACTATCACTGATATATTTGAAAACAATGTTACAAATCCCAACTCAAAAAAACACTTCTCCGCAAATACATTTCAACTACCTGAATATCTTGGCGAAATAAAAGATCTATGGAGCAGTAAGGATAGACAGGCTGTATCAAAAGATACGGCAACACAAACCGTTGCTTCGGATGAGGTCACTATAATCCACATTCAAGACGCCCATTGTAATTATGACGCGCAGAAAAAAATATCGGAGATCATTGCCTATCTGAACGATGTATACGGCATTTCATCATTAAATCTTGAAGGTGGCGCAGGTAGATATGATTTTTCAGTATTTAACGACGCTAAGCGACATGGCGTTGTAAACGACGTCGCAGATTATTTTTTAAAAGAGGGCGAATTGAATGGCGCAGAATATTACGGGTTGACAAAAGGTTCGGAAAATAATTTATGGGGAATTGAAAACGGCGATTTGTATAAAAAGAACCTTGAGGTTTATCAGGATTTGGCCAAAGAGAGGGATACGATAGAGAAACTAATCAAAAATCTATCGTCTATATTGAACAGTTTAAAGGTTCGGATTTTCAGCAAGGAAATGCTGGATTTTGATAAGGCATATATAGCGTTCAAAAACGGTAATATGGATTTTAAAACGTATGCCGCGTTTTTAGGGGAAATGTCCGGCAAATATGGCAGGGATCTTGAACAATATGTAAATTTCGGCATGCTGCTTGCCACGATAGAACGCGAAAAAAATATAGATTTCAAAGAAGCGAACAAAGAACGCGAAAAAATAGTTGATATTTTGCAGCGCGATTTGTCGAAAGCCGAAATGGAAGAGTTGGTCCGCAAAATAGTTGAATATAGAACCGAACGGCTCAACATAGTCGATTTTTACGATTATTTGCTTCAAAAAGCCCGGTGTGTGGGTATGGATATGTCGCAATTTTCGAACATACAAAGATATAAAGATTACCTCGTCGCATATATGGCAATCGATAAGATGAAATTATTCGACGAGATAGAACGGGCGGAGGATGATCTTAGAAAAACTTTAGCAGGTAAAACCGATGCCGGCAGAATAACAGAACTGTCTAAAATCGTAGAGATGATGGACAATATGCTCAGCATACGTTTTACTACAAGAGATTATGAGTTCTATCTGAATCATAAAAAAGATTTCAGGATAGATACTTTTATGCCGTATGTTTTAGATCGCCTTAAAGTTTACAATATTGAGGTCTGTGTCGACGCGGATATAAAAAAGCTGGACGGCTTTCTGGAAAAGATGGAGAAGTTTTACGAATATTCGTTTAAAAGAGACGGAGCGTTTATCTCAAATATGAAATACGGCGATGTACTCGACGCAGCAAATTCAAAACGGCGCGTGGCGGTACTTATTACGGGCGGATTCCATACGGATAACCTTATACGGCTTTTCCGGGAAAAGAAGATGCCGTATATTTCGATCATTCCTAAATTCACGAACTGTCCGGACTACAAATGTCCGTATATGCGTATACTCGGCGGGGGACTTTCGGAAGAATGGAAAAATGTAAGAGAAAAACTGGGGATGTCGACCATGGCCATAGCCAGTTTAAACACCGGGCTTGGCAGGGAAGTGAGAAGCGGCGCGCTTGATGTGTTCCACGTATTAGAAAGCATGCGCGTCGCGGTGGCAAGCGGTAAAAAAGGGGTGCATCGCAACGGAACATTTTGTGATTACGATTGGAATGTTTTACCGCCGGAGCAGGACGTAAATGAATTTATTCAGGTTGAAGACACGGCGGTGGATAGTAATGCCGGTCTTAAAGCGAAAGAGCAGGATAAAGTAGTTGACGTGGGAAATGAAAATCCGAATGGACCAAGTCCGGGATCAATTTTAGGAACAGGATTTAAGGCCTTACTTTTGGCGCCGTTTTGGGAAGAACCGCTTTTCAGAGGTTTTACGTACGCGGTATTGTCTCAGGGGGATTTTATATCGGCGGCTATTATAAACGTGATTTTTGTGGCCTTGCATGTATTTAATCTGGCAAAGCATCCCGGCAAGTCATGGAAAGAAAAGATCATAGGTGTTTTTGCCGCCCCGGTAGGGATAAGCATTGTTAATACGTTTCTTTTGATCCCGTTTTTATCGGTTCACAATGGTTTGTATTATGGAGTAGGGGTTTCAATTGGATTGCATTTTATTGTAAATTTATCGGCAATTTTTGATTTTAAAACGGCGAAATTTCGGAATATTGAAAATAGCAATATCTGGCCGGCGATGATCCGCGGGGCTAAAGGCGGGAGTGGCGGTGTGGCTGGAGGAAGTAAAAAAAACAAGGTAAAAGCTGCTCAACACCGCAAATCCACCATAGACGAAGCCACAATAGAAGCCATCCAGACTGATGTGGAAAAGTGGATAAATACCGCCAGCTTCCCGTGGTTTTACAAATACCTCGATAGAAAGTCCGCCAGAGCGGCTTTGAAGACAATGCTTGATGCTCTCAGTGCAAATCAAATCGGGTTTAATGCTGACAATATTCGTGAAGACGTGATGTGTCTTTTTACTACCATAGCCAAAAACGCGGGGAGGCATTATAGTTGGGATGCCTATCTGCAGTTGAACCGTTTATGTGCCGCGGCAAAAGAGGATAAAACAGGTGCATATAAACGTCTTGTTGATATTAACCTCTTAACTACCATAGCCGAAAACGCGAGCGATCATTTGAATGCGTATGTCTATAACGAGTTGAACCGTTTATGTGACGCGGCGGCGAAGGATACTTTAGGGGTTTATAATGACCTTGTTAATATTGACCTATTAAAAAAGATCGCCGAAAATGCTGAAAACAAAACCTATGTAGCATATGGCTTGTTGAACATTTTATGTGCCGAGGCAAAAGAGGATCTAACAGGTACATATAAACGTCTTGTTAATATTAAACTCTTAACTACCATAGCCGAAAACGCGGGGCGCTATGGAGAGGCCGCATATGTAGAGTTGAACATGTTATGTGCCACGGCAAAAAATGATAAAAATAAAACAGGTACATATAAACGTCTTGTTGATATTGAATTGTTGACGAAAATAGCTGAAAACGCTAAAAACCACACCAATAGGGCATATGGAACATTGCATAGTTTATGTGAGGCGGCGACGAAGGATACTTCAGGGGTTTATAATGATTTTGTTAATATTGACCTATTAAAAAAGATAGCCGAAAACGCGAGAGATCATTGGAATGCGGATGCCTATTGCGAGTTGAACGGTTTATGTGACGCGGCAAAAGATGGTGAAACAGGTAAATATAAACGTCTTGTTAATATTATACTCTTGACTACCATAGCCGAAAAAGCGGGTGATTGTAGTTGGTCCGTATTTAACGCGTTGCGCATTTTATGTGCCGTGGTAACGAGGGATACTTCAGGGGTTTATAATGATCTTGTTAATGCTGACCTATTAATAAAGATAGTCGAAAAAGTGGGTAGTATCCCAGGTGTAACGAGTGAAAAAGTGCAGGCATTTAGCAAAATCGCATATAACGTTTTGGGAAAATTATGTCAAGATGTGGCAGACCCCCAAAAAGGCATCAAGTTAAATAACAAATTTGTTAAATCAAATGTTTTGGCGTCATTTTGTGTATTTTCCGTAAGTCCCGCGGAATGCGTTGATAAAGATGGTAAATTTTTACCAGAAACTTGGCAAGCATACTGGTCTAGCCCATATACCGATAATAATATATCTCATAAAAAAAGCCGCTTACAGGAAATCCAGGACGGATATGCTGAATTATTACCTCAAAGCTGTGAAAAGAACCTGATATCAATACTTTTCCCCGACGTCGCCAGTGCAATGGACGCAGCATGGGAAATGCTATGGGAAAAGACAAAGGATGAAAAGCTTAAATCCTCCGGCTGGTACATTCCACTAGCCCAGGCCGAGGCGATACACAACGAACTTGCCGAAACTCTGGATGAATCCGCGACTGCGGGTAAATCTGCGACGCAGGTTAAATCTAAAACGATTAATAACATTATTCACACTTTAGAAACAGCCGGGGCAGGTGAAACTGCTTCTAAACCTTCGGAGACGGAACCATCTGCATCTTCACCTGCAATACCCGCCGCTGAACAAGGGAAATCCGAAATTGACGAAGCCACCATAGAAGCCATTCGGGTTGAGGTTGAAGCGGTGATAAAATCCTCGGACTTATCGGGCAATGCTATGTCGGCCGCCAAGCGGGCATTAGAATCATTGCTTTTCGCTATTCGTGAAAATAAAATAGGATTTGATGCTACAACTATTCGGGAAGACGTAAAACGTTTTTTCGCCAAAAACGCAAGGAATTTTTATAGTTATGGTCGGTATGCATATGACGAGTTGAATAGTTTATGTGCCGCGGCAAAAGAGGATAGTACAGGTACATATAAAAAGCTAATCAATATTAACCTTTTGACTACCATAGCCGAAAAAATGAACTACAAAGAAGCGGACGTATATTCCAAGTTGAACAATTTATGTACCGCGGTAAGAGATGATACTTCAGGGGTTTATAAAGACCTTATTAATATTGACCTATTAATAAAGATAGCCGAAAAAACGGGAACAGATTGTGGTAATGCATATGAAGCTTTGAAAAGTTTATGTGAGGCCGCAGCAGTGAGTGGCCTGACAGGTGTAACGAGAGACAAAGTACAAACATTATTTATCACAATAGCCGAAAATGAAGAGATTATCAGGGCAAGGGCATATGACGCGTTGAATAGTTTATGTGCCGCGGCAAAAGCGAGTGATATAACTGGTGTAACGATTGGAAAAGTGCAGACATTATTTATCACAATAGACGAAAAAACGGAGAAGAAGAGGGACGTGGCATACGATGAGTTGAATAGATTATGTGCCGCGGCAAAAAGGGATATAACTGGTACATATAAACGCCTTGTTGATATTGAATTGTTGACGAAAATAGCCGAAAACGCTGGAAACAACACCAATGTAGCATATTACGCGTTGAATAGATTATGTGCCGCGGCAAAAGTGGGTAATATAACTGGTGTAACGATTGGAAAAGTACAGACATTATTTATCACAATAGCCGAAAAAGCAGGGGAGAAGAGTGGGGCCGCATATAACGCGATGGACAGTTTATGTGCCGCGGCAGAAGTGGGTAATATAACTGGTGTAACGATTGAAAAAGTACAGACATTATTTATCACAATAGCCGAAAAAGCCGGGGAAAATAGTGACGTCGCATATTCCAAGTTGAACAATTTATGTACAGAGGTAAGGAGTGATACTTCAGGGGTATATAAAAATCTTGTTAGCATTGAGTTATTGATGACCATAGCCGAAAAATCGGGACGTCGTAGTGGAAATGTATATTTCGCGTTGGAAGCTATGTGTGACGCGGCGAAGGAGGATACTTTAGGGGTATATAAAAATCTTGTTAGCATTGAGTTATTGATGACCATAGCCGAAAAAGCCGGGGAAAAGAGTGAGACCGCATATTCCGAGTTGAACAATTTATGTATAGCGGTAAGGAATGATACTTCAGAGGTATATAAAAATCTTGTTAGCATTGAGTTATTGATGACCATAGCCGAAAAAGCGGGGGATCGTAGCGGCGCCGCATATAACGCGCTTAACAGTTTATGTAAAACTGTACAGGCTGGCAATATAAAATCTGTAACAATCGGCTGGTTGAATACGCTATTTACTACCATAGCTGAAAATGAGAGAACAGATCGTGATGTTACATACCAAACGTTAATATGTTTAAGTGAAGCCGTAAACAGAATCCCAACAAAATTAAATGGTCATTTTATGGATATCGCGATTTTTGTGCCATTTTGTATATTATCTGCAGATCCCGCTGAATGCGTTGAAAATGGAGAATTTATAGATGAGGGCTGGAATGATACATACTGGGCTAGCCCATATACCGATGAAAATGGTGTGTCTCATGAAAAGAGCCGCTTAGAGGAAATCCAGGATGCATATGCCGTTTCGTCGCAAAAGGGACTTAGCAAAGTTATAGCTATGTTGTTTCCTGGGGATTCCCCACAGAATGGCGAGAAGAAATGTATCGCCGTGGTATTTCCTGACGTATCATCGGCAATGGACACAGCCTGGCAAAACGCAAGAATAGATGAAAAACTTAAATCCTCCGGCTGGTACATTACCTTAGATCAGGCTCAAACGATACATAATGAACTTGCCAAAACGCCGGGTGGATCCGCTACAATTAAAGAAATAATTCAAATTTTAGAAACAGCCGGTACTAGTGAAGCTGCTTCGAAAGAACCGACCTTACATCGAACTGAACTGTCGCCTGGAGCGCATGAAACACAAGAACCCGCACCTTCACCGGCAAAACCCGCCGCTGAACAAGGGAAAACCGCCATAGACAAAGCCACGATAGAAGCCATTCGGGCTGATGTTGAAAAGTGGATAAATACTGCCGACTTATCGGATGATGCTAAATCGTACGCTAGAGCAGCTTTGGGAGCATTACTTTACGCTATTCGTGAAAATCAAATAGGATTTGATGCTGAAAATATCAGAGAACGTGTGTTACTTTTATTTAATTCCATAGCTAAAGAATCGGTGGCCGGATATTTAACCCTGATGTTTTTATGCCGAGCAACGAGGGCGGGTAATATAAAAGATGCCACGATTGATAAGCTGCAAACATTGTTAACTGTCATAGCTAAAAACGTAGGAACATCTAGAGACGCACGTGACGCTTTGAGTATGTTATGTTCTGCAGTAGAATCGGATAAAACAGGGGTATATAAACAGCTGGTTAATTTTGAATTATTTATTGCCATTGCTGAAAAAATGGGAACAAGTGTGCACGTATATAATGCTCTGGACAGTTTATGCGAAGCCGTGACAGAAGGTAGTATTGAATTTAGTACTATTTTTTTAAATGTAAAAATTTTAGCATTTTTTCTAGTGCATTCTGCAAAAGAGGCGGATAGTATCGAAAATGATGAATTCCCTGATAAAAAGTGGTATGCGCATTGGTGCAAATCTTATTGTGATGTAAATAATACTCTGCATAAAAAAAACCGTTTGCAGGAAATCCTGGATAAATGTGATGGATCCCCTCAAAGAACTGAAACTATACTTATAGAAATGTTTCTCCCCGACGTCGCCGACGCAATGGACGAAGCATGGAAAAAGATAAAGGATAAAACCCTTAAAACCTCCGGCTGGTACATTTCACTAGAACAGGCCGAAGCAATACACAACGAACTTGCCGAAACTCTGGATGAATCCGCGACTGCGGGTAAATCCGCAACGCAGGTTAAATCTAAAACGATTAATGACATTATTCACACTTTGGAAACAGCCGGGCCAGGTGAAACTGCTTCTAAACCTTCGGAGGCAGGAGCATCCACCCCTTCACCTGCAGAACCCGCCGCTGAACAAGGGAAAACCACCATAGACAAAGCCACCATAGAAGCCATCCGGGTTGATGTTGAAGAGGGGATAAATACTGCCAACTTATCGGACGATGGTAAATCGTTTGCAAGAAAAGCATTGGGATCATTGCTTGAAGCTATTCGTTTAAACAAGATTGGGTTTGATGCTAAAACTATTCAGAAAGACGTAAAGGGTATTTTTACTGCCATGGCCAAAAACGTGGTGAGCTCCTCTGATGCATATATCAAGTTGAGAGAGTTATGTGACGCGGCGACGAAGGATACTTCAGGGGTTTATAAAGATCTTGTTAATATTTACCTATTAAAAAAGATAGCCGAAAATGCTGAAAACGACACCAATAGGGCATATAAAGCATTGTATCGTTTATGTGCCGCAGTAAAAGCGGGTAGTATCCCAGGTGTAACAATTGACGAAGTGCAGACATTATTTATCGCAATAGCCGAAAATGCCGGGAAACATAGTGGGGCCGCATACTATGCGTTAAATGGTTTATGTGCCGCAGTAAAAGCAGGTAGTCTAACCGGGGTAACGATTAACAAAGTATGGACATTATTGATTTTGATAGCCCAAAATTCGGGGGACAAGACTGAGGACGCATATGACGCATTAAAAAATATATGTAACGCGGCAACGGCGGATACTACCGGTATATATAAAAAATTTGTTGATATTACGTTGTTGAC
>Ga0116171_10005478_pt1 | contig 11128 bp, 10 predicted proteins | sample AD_JPNHW2_MetaG_FD_89798 | JGI IMG/M metagenome (GOLD analysis project Ga0116171, IMG submission 89798) | Active sludge microbial communities of municipal wastewater-treating anaerobic digesters from Japan - AD_JPNHW2_MetaG | ecosystem: Engineered > Bioreactor > Anaerobic > Digestate | place...
GAGCGGCACAATCCCGCTCACCGTCCAGTTCACCGATACCTCGACCGGTTCACCGGAAACGTGGGCATGGGACTTCGACAACGATGGCACTGTTGACAGTACCAACCAGAACCCATCTTATACGTTCACGACAGCCGGGACGTACACGGTCAACCTGACCGTAACGAATGCCGGAGGCAGCAACAGCGAGGTAAAGACAGCATATATCACCGTGAGCGACTCAGCCGCCGCCTCCATGACGGTAACAAAGTCCGCATCCGTCTCCACGCTGCTGGACACCGGCGGCGAGGTGATTTACACGTATCTCGTTATGAATACCGGCAGCCCGGCCATCTCCAGCGTCACCCTCACCGATGACAAGCTCGGCGCCGTCACCGGCCCGGCATCCGGAGATACCAATAGAAACGGCGTTCTCGACACCGGCGAGACGTGGACGTATACCGCAGCCGCGACGCTCACTGAAACTACGACCAACACGGCCACGGTCACGGGCAGCGATCCGGCCGGGGCACCGGTCACGGCAATGAGTAATTCTGTGACGGTCTCAGTCGGCGCAACCGCGGTCCCGGAGTTCCCGACCGTCGCGTTCCCGGTCATGGTGATCTCGGCGCTTGCGTACCTCGTGATGACGTACCGGAAGGTGGATGAAGAGAGTCCGTAGGGAAGAAGGAAGATAACAACTCCATTTTTTCCTCATTCCATTATATATGGAAGAATACATGGAAGAGGAAAGAATATCCCATCCTGCCGATGATGCGGTGACGATTGCATGGAAAGCCTCACGTCAAAGGATCATCGCGGAAGCGGATGGGAGCAGTGGTGAGGCAAAGAGCCGGGTAAGAATCCGATATGGCATCATTGTGTATTCCCTTTGAGCCGATTATATAGGGTCCCGCCATTCATCCTCCGGGATCCCTCTCTCTTTTTATCCCTGCCAGCAAAAAGATGATGAATGTCCCGGCATATACTGTCACCAGAGGATCGTGACCGTTGACCCCACTTCATAACCGGAAGGGAAAAGATTCGTCAGGGCATTTGCCAGTGCCGGCGGAAAGATCAGCCTGGAAAAAGGCGATCATGTGAATATCAAGATGCCGAACGGACAGCTCATCACCATCCGGTATCCGGTGAAGTCAAGATCGGGCTCTTGAAAGCCGCGATCAAAAAAGCAGGCCTGACCGAAAAGGAATTTGAAAAAATATTATGAGAGGGAAAACATGGAATACACGATATTGATCCACAAGGCCGAAGAAGGCGGGTTCTGGGCTGAAGTGCCGGCACTTCCCGGTTGTTTCTCGCAGGGAGAGACAATCGAGGAGACGATTACCAACACCAAGGAAGTGATCGAACTCCACATCTCCTGCCTGCGGGAAGATGGGGAAGAGATCCCGGCAGATAATGAATTTATCATCAGCCGCGTGCAGATTCAGACGGTTGCGGTATAACAACAGTCCTGCGTCGATAATAGCTCGTGTGTGTTTCATGGGTAGCGATCCCCGGCCCCCCTTGTTTCCTGCCCCGGATCCATAAGATGAAAAATACGTCCGATACTGGCCGCGTTTCGCATTGCCCGGATCCGGGAAAGCCCGCAAACCGTCCGTTCCGGTGATCGGCAGGCCCTCGTCGGATCGCATGCCGGGGGAGAAGGGAAAAAGGGTTTTAGCGATGCCACTCCGGCCTGTCCCGGGACTGCCGCCATCCGGTTGGACTACCCGCATGCAGGGGAATCCATTCCCTATCAGCCGGGTTGACGGGAGAACACCGGGAGATCTCTGGCACGGGACTGGAGAAGATGCCGGGCTGTTAAGACGATTTTTCAGGCAGGATTCTTTGACTGCAAAAAAATCGGGGCGGCCTAATCAGGATCACGGAGACGGGAAAACCGATCAGGGCTCTTTACAACATAAGCAGCAGCTGCCGGGAGGGTCAAAACCATCTCCCCGGCATCTGCATGCATCTGCGAACAAAGAATCTCTGAGAAGAGCAGAAAAGGAGATCCCTACAACAAAGATTATTCTCTGCCGGCCCGAACCCGGAATCAACGAAGCGGGAGGAATGCCATGAACCTGAAAGTTATAATCACAAAGGGAGAAGACGGCTGGTATGTCGTCACCGTCCCCGCTCTTCCCGGGTGCATCTCGCAGGGCAGGACAATCCGGGAGGCCAAAGAGAACAACAGGGAAGCAATCTCCCTCTATCTCGAACCCGATGAAGACAGTATCCCGGGTAAAGGTTCGCGTGTGGTCGAGGTTGCGGTTTGAAGCGCCTGCCGGTGGTATCCGGAAAAACCAATAATCCGCGTATTGTCCCGGGGCAGGTTTCGCTTTTATACGCCAGAAAGGGAGCCATGTGCGCCTGAAGAAGGAGACCCCCGATACGATTTTGAATGTCACCATCCCTGTCCACGATGAACTTGACCGTACGACGCTGAGGTCCATTCTCAAGGCATCAGAGATCTCGGAAGACGATCTTCTGAACCTTCTGGGTTAGCGAATACCAGCGGGGATCCGGACATCGGGGGATCCGGTGTCCCGTACATGCAGGCTCTTCCCGATTCAGATGATTGCACCGGTAACGGGGGGTCGGATGGGTACAATGACCCGGGCCTGATTCGTCTCCGGCCACGGTTCCGTGCAGGTACCCGTCATCCGCCCCGTGAGGATTGCCGACACCGGTGCAGGGCCGTCACCCCACCTGACCGGAAATTCCGGTGGTACGGGGGTACCCTGCCGGACCATGATGTACCCATCCGACCCCCCCGCGAGACACAGTGAAAATCCGGAATATTGCTGGTTTTTTAGACGGAAATCGTAGTTACCGATCCAATATTGGCATGGGGGGGTCGGATGGGTACAAATCTATCCGGGATCCTCCCCCCATATCCGGAACTGCAAAAACCCGGCTTTGCGTTATCAGAGTCCTTGAAAAACAGAATGCACTGAGGGGCGCAGTTACGCTTTCCCGCTGACACAGACCCACCGGTCATAGATCGGGTCTTTCGGGTTCTCGGATACCATAACCTTCTTCCCCATCTCCTCCCCCCACTTCCGGATAAGCCCTGCTTCCGGTTCCGTCCCAACCGTTATCAGCACCTCGCCGGCAAGGGAGAAGATCTGGGATACCAGCTGCTGCCAGAGTTCCTGCGAGTGCAGGTTAATCTCCCCCATCATGACAGCGATTGCACGGGGGACGGGATCGAGATAGTCCGAAGCCCGGGTCGCATCGATGCATATCGTCTCTTCAGGAAGCAGGCGGCCGGATGCAAAGCCCCGCGAGAGAAGCGCCGGGTCATTGTCGCAGGAGAGGGGCGTATACCCGAGGCTCCGGAGGACCGACGAACCTGCCCCCGACCCGCAGCAGAAGTCAAGGCAGGTCTCGCCGGTCCCCCTGCCCCATGTTCTCCTGATCAGGTCTTCGATAATGAGCGGCCGATCCCTGTTCATGTCATCGATTGCCGGCGAAACGTTTGCAGTGATCCCGTTGCTGAAATGTTCCCGCACCGCCGTAACCCACCGGCTCCGGTCTTCCTGGTAGATCTCGCCGGGCAGTTCCTCGAAATGCTCGATTGCCGCAACCGACGGCCTGCGGCAGATGAATGTCCCGGCAGTCCAGGAACCCCCGTCATGGAATGCAAGGGCGAGGGGCTCCTCGCGCTCGTCGATCAGGAGCCGGGCCTCGTCGCCCGGAAGCCCGGCGAGAAGATCGTTGAAAACAGCATTCGTCAGCTCGGAAAAGGAGGGTTCGATGAACCGGACCGTGTCAACCCCGAGGATCTCCGCCGCCCTCATGCATCACGCTCGATGTGGAGCCCGTGCGGGGCCTCGATCGTCCCGTCGATCTTCGCCTCCTCGTGCATCCGGAGCGACCTCGCGATCACGTTGCCGAGGATATGGGCGCCCTTTTTTACAACAATCTCGTCGCCGCTCTCGACGTTCCCGTGGATTGCAGTTCCGCCGGCAACCGTGATCCCCTTCTTCGCCCGGAGGCTCCCGAAGACAACCGTCCCCGGCTGGACGTCGATGGACCCTGCCCTGATATTGCCGTGAAGCCGGCAGTTCTTCCCGATCCGCATGGTCGAGGGGACCGAGAAGAGTTTCATGTTCAGTTTCGACCGCGAGGGGATCATGAGCGGCATCACGAAGTCCTTCTCGTCTTCCGAGAAGAGATCGTCGAGGATCCGGTCGATGTCCTCCTCGCGCTGGATATGGAGGATCGTCATAAAGTAGATGAGGAGGAACATGATGATCGGCATCGGATTCCTGACCTCGATTGCGCCGGTGGCATCGAACCCCTCCCGGATCTCGACACGCTCCCCGATATCGAGCGACCCGGCAACCTTGAGCTTGCCGGCAATCTTCACGCCTTCCCCGATATAGGCGTCCTCCTTTGCAATCACGTCGCTTCCGATCTCGCACCAGTTGCCCACCCGGGCATCCCCTTCGGCCCAGATGTACTCGCGGATCTTCGTCGAATCACCGACGATCACGTCGGCCCCCCGGAGCCCGTAGTCGATTACGCAGAACTCGCCGATCACGATGTTCCGGTCGGTCTTGATGGAATGCTCTTGGAGCTCCGTCCCGTCCGGCAGGAGACAGTGCCGGTGCCAGTCGTCAATATGCCGTTTTGGTTGTTTTGCTTTTGCCGTCGCCACGAACTATCCCCTTATGCACCGTACTTGCGGGAACGGTTGATCAGGTCGAGCGCAATCGGCAGGAGCGAAGAGCCGGAAATCCGGCAGAGCCCGCCTCCTGCACACGCAATTTCATCAAACCGCTGCACATCATCGGTACGGACGCCTCTGCCCCAAATCAGGACAGGGACCGGATCCGCGCTGTGGTCTTTTACGGTGCAGGGCGTGGAATGGTCGGCGCAGATCACGATGATGCAATCCTCTCTAGTACGGATGGGGGCGATTGCGCTATCAACTTTTTCGATGAATGCCGTTTTCTGGAGCGCGAGCCCGTCATGTCCCGATTCGTCGGCACCCTTGATGTTGACGAGCACGAAATCCTTTGAATCAAGTTCGTCCAAGGCTGCGGCAATCTTTCCGTGCAGGTTGGAATCCTGCGATCCGGTGATCCCCGGGACATGGACGCGCCGGAGCCCGACGGCAGTCCCGATCCCGCCGATCAGGCTTGCGGCCGAGACGACGCTCCCGGGAAGGCCATACCTCTTCTCGAACGGCTCGAAGTTCCCCATCTCGCCGGCGCCCCGCATCAGCACGATGTTTGCCGGGTTCTTTCCTTCGGAAGCCCGCTGCCGGTTCACCGGGTGATCGGCAAGGATTGCGGCCGACTGCCGGATAAACTCGTTGCAGACCTCCGCGGTCTTCCGGTGCCGGGGCTCATCCTTCAGCGCGACAACGGTGTGGGGGGCGATCCCCTCCTTCTTGGGATCGTTTGATGAGACACAGTGACCGAGCCCCTCCCCCCGGAAAGCGAGCGAGGCGCGGTGGCCGGCCCCAGACCGGAAGACGAACGAGACCCCGAAGCGTGAGAGATCAACCCCTTTCTGGATCGCCTCGGAGAGCAGGGCCGTGTCATGGATCCGTCCCGCCCGTCGGTCGGTCACCTTTCCGTCCCTGGAAACCGTGGCGTAGTTGCACCGGAACCCGATCATCCCGGGTTCCATGTGGATGCCCGTCCCCTCGCATTCGAGCGGCCCCCTCCCCGTGTAATACGCGTGGGGGTCATAGCCGAGAAGCGCGAGGTGGGCGGTATCGGAGCCCGGGCGGATTCCCGGGGCTATCGTGTCCATGATCCCGCAGACGCCTTCCTCTGCAAGCGCATCGAGGTTCGGTTTCTTTGCAGCCTGGAGCGGAGTCTTTCCGGCCAGTTCCGGGCAGGGGCGGTCGGAGACACCGTCGATTACAAGAAAGAGGATCTTATGCGGGGTCATTCAAGGATAGGTTTGCGAGTACAAGCTCTTATGCTGAACGGTCAGCGTTGCCATCTCCGTTCAGGATTGGGCTGAGCCTGTGGAAAACGGGAAAAAATGTATGGAGTTTATACTGCCGGTGCCGCAGCCGCCTCGGGGGCGGGAGCGGTGCCCGGTGCAGGTTCGACCTTCGACTTGATGATCTCGATCCTTCTGATCGGGTAGAGAGTCTTTACGACCTTGAAGATGTCGCGGGAGATCTCGCCGTTGACGATCCCGTTGACCAGCGTGTTCATGTCCCACGCCTGGGCCTGCGCCTGGACGTTTGCCGCAATTGCGTTCCGGATCGCGTGGATCTGGGAGACGTTTGCGCGGGCGAGCGTGTAGCAGCTGATGGTTAACCGGACCTTCTTGCCATCCTTTGTTACAATCGGGATGATGCAGTCGATCCGGGTGCTGCGGCGCTTGATGAGGGACCGCATGTAGTCCCGGGTCACCTCATGGCCGACGAACTCCGTGTAAGCGGCGTCGCCGGTCACGGTTGCGACGCGGAAGCGCATCTTGATGTGCTGCTTTGCATAGTCATTCGTGATCTCACCGAGGGTTGCCTGCATGATCCTGCCGACAACGCTCTCGGCGTCGTTTGCGATGGTGTCGCCGATGTACGCCTTCCCGAGGTTCTCGGGGGTGTGCACCTTGAACCAGCTCTTGGCTTTCCAGCCTTCAACTCTTCTTCCAACCTGTTTCTTTGCCATTATATCACCTTTGAATCGTCTTTCGCCTGTCCGTATTCCTGTCTGTCTGCCGTAGTCCCCCGGGATCTTCCGGACTTTCCGTACCCGCATGCCTCTTGTGCGATGGCGAGGTTCATGAGATAGTCGTCCACCGAGGCGATGACCGAACGGAGCTTTGTCCCCGTGATTGTTGTAGTGACCGCACCTTCGGCTGCCACGGTCTTCATCGCGGAGAGGTTGTCCACCCGGATCGCGTTTGCGATGCAGGAGGGATTCTCATGCGATGTCGTGATAACGCCCTCGATCTGCATCATACCGCAACCGCCTCCTGCCAGCCTTTCCGGAAGGCATCGAGCCTGTCGCAGGGGATCGTTGCCCCCGCCCGGCACCGGTGCCCGCCGCCGTATCCCCCGCAATCCTCTGAAATGGTCCGGACTACCTTGCCGAGATCCGTTGTGGAACCTTCCGGGCACCGGGCGGAGATATGGCACGAGGATCCCAGCCGGGTGAAGACCGCGATCGGTGCCTGCCGGGTGCTCCGGCAGGAGAGCGCGTCTGCGACATCGCTTGAAAGAACCGGTTCCGCGACTTCATAGATCCCGTCTGGTACGTCCTGCTGCAAGACTGAATGCAACGCACCAATGACACCGAGCCGGTGCTTCCGGGATATATCCCATGCCGCGGCGAGATCGCGGGAGGACCGGAGGCAGAGTTCCGCCCCGAGATCCCCGCGCCCGGTCTTTCCGCAGGCATCGATGACGGTTGCGAACGAGTGGGCGTCGCCGATCACTTCCCGTTCGAGCCCGTAGGTGTCCCCGTAGAGCGTCCCGACGCAGCGGGCATTGTGGGAGCCGATCGCCGCAAGCACGCAGGACGAGAGGATCGTTCTGAGATCCGGATTCCCGTCTTCGCCCTTAACCCCCGCGAGTGCCAGAGCGGCCGCTTCGTCGCCGCTGATCCCGTCAAGAACGGGGGTTATTGCGGTCAGCAGTTTCTCGGGAAGATCCCGTCCCGCAAGCCGGACCCCGCGCTTCACGGTGATGATGCCGTTTGCCACACCGTCATTGAAGATCTCGAGGTTTGCGCCGGAGAGTTCCTGCCGGTCGCCGATCATGCCGAGCATGGCAAGGCCGGCGAGGTCCCGGTTGTCCCCGAGTTTGCTTGCAACAATGTACGCGGTTCCCGCTCCGGAGAGTTCCTTATCCCCGTCGATCCCGGCAAGTTCCGGGTTGACCTGGTACTCTCCGGTGAACCGGGCCTCATGGTGGTCGACAACCATCGTTTCCCGGGGAAGATCCCCGATGCCGGCGCCAAGGTCGCAGAGCAGGTATGCCGAATCGTTTCTGAGATCCGCCGCCGCGATCTCCCGCCGTATCCGGAGCCGGAACCGGAGCCCTGCACGTGCAATCGCGTGCGCAAGGATCGATCCCGCAGCGATGCCGTCGGCATCGTAGTGGGCGACGATCTCCACGTACTCCGATCTCCGGATCCGTTCGGCGACAAGTTCAGCGGCGGCGTGAATGGACATAGACAGATATGACAGGTTAACGGGACAGCAGGATCTCCGTGTTCTCGGGCTTGTAGGTCCACCCTGCCGGGAGCCGGTGGGACTTGGTATAGTACCGCACAAGCCGGCGGATCTTGGACTCCATCAGGTGGAGCTGCCGCTTGTTGTGCAGGTCCCTGTCGTTGTCGGACAAGTGCTTGCGCAGTCCCAGCGCTTTCTTCATCAGGTCGCGGAGGTCTTCCGGGATCTCGGATTCGAGCTTGTTGTCCCGGAGGATGTCGCCGATGCGCTTTCCACCGGTCAGTGCCTTGACGTCAGGCACGCCGTACCTGTCGCGCAGGATCAGGCCGATCTTTGCGCTGCTTGTACCCTCCTTCCTGAGGTCGACGATGACCTTCTCGACTGCCTTGACGTCCATGTTGGACCAGGCAGGCGCCTCTTTCCGGTAAGGACGGACGGAACATGACTTGCCCCTTCTTCGGGCATGCATTCTTGCCATTCTGATACCTCCTGAAACATAGGTAAGTCCAAAAAGAGCCGCAGATGATTGCTGACTCCCGGTAATCCCAAAGCCCTGGTAAGGCAGTGCACGGGTGCACGTCGGACTTACTTCTGTCAGCACCTTATGAAAAAGTGCTTACCTGTATTCGGTTATTGGGATATTAAGGGTATGGGTGGGACCAGCGGAAATGGCACGCCCTAACGGGAGGCAGGTACCATGTCCGGAATTTCCCTGATAATCTGCAGCTTTATAATCAGCAGCCAGCCTGCGAGGCAGACCAGCCCGACCCCGGCGTAGATCGCCCCGAGGACAAGGATGAGGTTGCCCGCATCAAGGGAGCCGAGGACGATCCCGGCGCTGCCAAACACGAGGCTGACGCAGTTGATGAGGGCGGAGGCGGAACCGGTATCTTCTTTCTGCTGTTCGAGCATGAGGAAAGCACCGGCCGGCCGTACGCAACTGTTCATCAGGGTAGCCGGGAACAGTGCGAGGGTAAAGATCAGAGGCCCCCGGCTGCCAAAGAGGCAGATCAAGCCGCCTCCAGCGATCATGACCGTGAAACAGGATGCGATGACCTGGTTACGGCTGAAGGAACGGGAGAGCCTGAGATAGAAGAGGGGCCCTGCGATCATGGCGATGGCATTGATGGCGAAGTAAACGCTGAACCACTGTTCTGAGAGTAAAAATCCGTCCTGGTAGATGTACGAGGAGTCGGCGATGAATGCGAGCGAGGCGGTGCTCACGAGCGAGAAGACGATGAGAAGCGAGGCAAAGCCCGGATTTTTCAGCACGGTCCAGAGCCGGCTGAAGGACTGCGCCAGGGTGCCGTTGTACCGGGAGGGGGCGGTCTCCCTGAGCAGGAAACCTCCGGCCATCGAGACAATCCCGATGAGGCAGAGCGCTAAGAACAGGCCCCGCCATGAGGTATAGGGGAGCATGAAAGCGCCCAGCACCGGAGCAACTGCGGGGGAGATGACGACCATGGACTGGACAACCGCAAGTACAGATTCCCGTCTCCTGCCGTCATACACGTCCTTGACCATCGCGGTTGCGACCGCGGCGGCGGCACTCCCGCCAATCGCCTGGAAGATCCGGAAGAGGATCAGGTGCCAGACATCCCATGAGAGGGCGCATCCGACGCTTGCTGCGATATAGAGGGCAAGACCGGTCAGCAGGATGGGCCGGCGGCCGTACCTGTCAGAGAGCGGCCCCCAGAAGAGCATCCCGAAACTGAAGAAGATGAAGAAGAGGATAAGGGTCAGGTTCGTTATGCCGGCAGGGACATGAAAATACTCTCCCATGCCGGGCAGTGCGGGGAGGTAGAGATCGGTCGAGAGCGGGACGAATGCGGAGAGGAGCGCAATCAGGACGATAAGTCCCCGGTCGCCAAGGTACTCCTGGCGGACAGGGGACGGTATCTCTTCTGTTGTTACGGGATCCATTCCTGCCTCCCGTGGTTCAGGCGTTTGCGATCAGCCGTGAAATATATGCCCTCGCCCAGAGATACGAGACCGTGCCTCCCATGATGTCCCCGGCCACGATCCCCCACCAGACACCGCGTTCGCCAAGCCCGGCAACAATCCCGAACAGGTACGCAAAGACCGCGATGAACGCAAGGTTGCGCAGCACCGTGATGACGAGCGAGGTCATCCCCCGCCCCGTTGCCTGGAAGACCGATCCCGACATGATGCCGGGCGGGACGAACGGGTAGAAGAAACACATGGTCGCAAGGAACGCCGCGATCTCGGGCATCAGGTGCGCACTGTCCGCCGAATAAGCGAAGATCGTAGCGATCTGCCCTGCAAAGAGGAACGTGAAGACACTGATGGCAAGGGAGATCGCGATCCCGAAGAGGATGGCAAAGGTGTGCGTCGTCCGGATCTTCGTGTACTGTCGCGCCCCGTATGCAGCCCCGGCGACAGAGATGACCGAGGTCCCGATTGCAACGAGTGGGATGATGGCAAAGAAGACGACGCGCCAGCCTGCGGTGTACACTGCGACGGCGTCCGTTCCCGCAACGGTGACAAGCAGGCCGTTGATGAAGATCGAGAGGATCGCCATGAGGAGGAACTCGACGCTTGCCGGAAGCCCGACCCCGAAGATGTCCTTAACGGTCTTCCGGTCGTAGGTGAATGCCAAAAAAGAGATCCCGATGTACGTATCCTTCTTTACAAGGAACCAGTACAGCATGACCCCGGAAACCATCATAAGGGAGATGATCATCCCCCACGCAGCGCCGGCAATCCCCATGCCTGCGGTGTAGATGAGGAGCGGATCGAGGACCATGTTCAGGCAGGCAGACGCCCCCATCACGTACATCGCCCGTTTTGTATCGCCTTCTGCCCGCAGGATCGCGTACCCGATATTGGTGAAGAGGATGAGGGCGAGGCCCAGGAAGACAACCTGCCCGTACTCTGCTGCAAGCCCGGCAGTCTCCCCGGCGCCGAACAGGATCACGATGGGGCCCGTGAGGTACATGAGGGGCAGGGTGAGGATGGCCGAGAGTAC
>Ga0116171_10005479_pt1 | contig 11127 bp, 9 predicted proteins | sample AD_JPNHW2_MetaG_FD_89798 | JGI IMG/M metagenome (GOLD analysis project Ga0116171, IMG submission 89798) | Active sludge microbial communities of municipal wastewater-treating anaerobic digesters from Japan - AD_JPNHW2_MetaG | ecosystem: Engineered > Bioreactor > Anaerobic > Digestate | place...
TCATTCACATTTTTTCTCAAGAAATTCATTCACAAATCCAATGATAAATATTACACGTTAAAAGCATCTTCAAGCATCGATTTTCTTACCGGTTTGTACAATGTACGGCATTTTGATAAGACGTTGAATGATGTTATGACCAATGCAAAAGATCATAGTAGATGCGTATCGCTTCTATTCATAGACATCGATCACTTTAAGAAGGTGAATGATACATATGGCCATCTCAACGGCGATATCGTGTTAAAAACATTGGGCGAATTGCTTCAGAAGCAGTCAAGAAGTTCTGACGTAATCACAAGATATGGTGGCGAGGAGTTTACAGTAATACTCATCAACTGTGGCATAACGGAAGCAAAAAACGCTGCGGAGAGAATTCGAATAATGGTTGAAAGCCAAGAATTTGATACCCGATCAAATGATAAAATTAGGATTACCGTATCGATAGGTGTCGCATGTTATCCCGAAACAACAGCAGCAGAGGAAAAGCTCATAGAGCAAGCCGATATTGCATTGTATAACGCGAAACGTACTGGACGCAATCAAGTTTGCGTTGCGCAAAAAGGCTGATCCTTTGCTGTGATAGCCACGGTTCAGGTGCATTAACTTTCACAGAAGCGGGGTGGGACGGTACAACGGTGATGATTTGATGTGCGGAAGGGTTTGGCACGTTACTGCCACTGGGGGTGGGTGCAAAAAAGTGCACCCACCTGAGCATTTGTGTAAGGGTGTCTAATACATGGTAATATCTGGATGCCAACAACCCTTGAAATCCGCACTCAAAGCCATAGCATCAACCCTCCGAATCGCTGAAACCCTTATAAAGCAACGCTTTCCACCCATACAAAAAAGACGCCTACCTCGTATCGAGATTGACGTCCTTTTATGGAAAATGCTGATATTGTTGATACATCCGGGGGTGGGTGCATTCTGAAACGGGGAATCGTGTAAGGTTGTGACCAACACATTGGAATATCATCTTGCCAAAGTCTATTACCATCGCATTGTAAATGGATAGCCACTCAAGGTCAAGCTGCCGCAAGCGGCGGGAACTGCTTGGCGTCTCGCACGGTGCTTCGGCTCGGGGAATCTGGAAATACCATCTGCCGGTGACTGTTTGGCGTTTAGGCTTTAATAAATGTGCACAAAATGCTTGACGTGACCTATTGAATCGCTTGGAAGAGCATTACGGCTCGCGCTTTTCCGATATTTTCAAGACCATAACGGTAGACAACGGCAGTGAGTTTTTGAACAGAGCGGATGGAGCGCTCCATCCGCTCTGTTCAAAAAGCGCACGCACATCGATTGTGCGCACCCCTACAGCGCGTGGGACCCGGGAAGCAACGAGAACCAGAATAAGCTGATCCGACGATTTGTGCCCAAAGGAACAGATATTGGCAAGCTTACGGCAAGGGATATCCAACGGATTGAGTACTGGATCTATCATTATCCACGCAGACAGTTCGGTTACAAGGCGTCTTCCCAGATGGGCACCCTCAAGGTTGCCTGACGCGGTAGGGGGCGGCAATTCAACTTGCAATCTATATTGCAATCCACACACCGAACGAATTTGTGTGTTATAATTGACAGCGCCCTGCATTCTTTGATATAATAAAGAATGAGTTGTGCTTTATACTGAATTGATTGGGCTTAACTGCTGGCGAGGTATGTTTGATATGGGAAAAGCGGCGCATTCATTGACTCCGGAACAGATTTTTCAGGATCCATACGGGTTTACCTATAAAGATATGACATCCTGCCTTTGCGAAGCGGATGTAAAGGCGCTCTTCTCGGAATTGTATCGCGAGAAAAAGGCAAGTAAATACCAGACGATGACAATCTCAAACATCTATCGTAGTAGCGATACAGTGAAGTACGTCTTTGGACTGAAGGACGGCTATGCAATTGAGACCGTCTGCATCAAGCGCAAAACCGGTGTGACGGTATGTGTAAGCATGATGGTAGGCTGTCCCGTGCGATGCGTTTTTTGCGCTTCCGGCAACAATGGATTCATCCGGAACCTGACACCGGGAGAGATCGTCCAACAGGTCATTCTACTAAAGGAGCGGATCAACCGGATCGTGTTTATGGGGATGGGAGAACCTTTGCTGAACTATGACTCCGTCATCCAGTCCATCCATGTTTTGAGAGACCGCAACGGGCTTAACTTCCCCACGGACGGCATCACGATCTCCACGGTCGGACCCATTCCCCAGCTCAAAAAGCTGCGGGAAGAACATATCAAGATCCAGCTGACGCTGTCTTTACATGCAACCACGCAAAAGGAACGGGATACGCTGATTCCAAGCATGTGCAATTACGGGATTGAAAACGTGATTGAGTCCGTTCTGACATATTCCGAAAGGCACAACCGAAAAGTGACCATCGCTTACCTAGTGATTCCCGGCTTCAACGACAGCGAAAGCGACGCAGACCGTCTGGCCTATTGGTTTGGCGGGCAGAACGTGCTCATAAATCTGCTTCAGTACAACGAAACCGAGAACTTGCGCATGAAACGACCCAACAAGGAGCAGCTGGTCGTGTTCAAAACCAAGCTAGAGCATAGAGGCTTGGACGTTATTCTAAGGGAATCACACGGAAGCAAAATAGGCGCAGCCTGCGGCCAGCTTGTAAGCTTCAAGAATAAAAAGAGAGCTGAATAAAGAGAGTGAGATTGAGCAGCATGATAAAAACAAGTCTTCATCAATGGGCGGTCGTCGTGATCTGCGCCGTCGTAGCCCTTTTCGGCATGCTTCCCACATCCATAGCCAGCGAAACGAAAGATATCACCATATGGGCGTATGACAACTGGGCCAAAGCCGCCGAAAAAGCCGTCGAGATTTATCAGAACAACCATCCGGGCTCCGACTATATATTCCATGTGGTGACCATGGGTCAAGACGATATGGTTCAAAAGGTCAAAGTCGCACTGTCGACCGGCGCGACCGACGCCCTACCTGATATTTTCTATGACGAAGATTACAATTACGCGGAATATATCCTTTACTATGGGGATATGTTCCATGAGCTGACGCCGTACTTCGATTTGACAAAGTACTACCCGTTCAAGGCCGTAAACGTCACGACGGACGGTGCGGTCTATGCCATTCCGTATGACGCGGGAACGGGCGTCATGTTTTACAGAACCGACTTGATCCAGGCCGCCGGTTTGACTGACGAGGACATGGACAATCTAACGTGGGAACAGTTCATCAAGATCGGAAAGAAAGTCAAGCAAGCAACAGGCGTCGACATGATCATTATGTGCCCTGGCGGTGACATGGAAGGCCGGATTTTGTATCAATCTGCCGGAACTTGGTTCTTTGACGAGAACGGCCGGGAAAACATCAAGGACAATCAAGCCTTCAGAGATGCGCTGGCAGCCATGAATAGCCTTTATCAGGCCGGCATCGTGTGGGATGTTCCCGGATGGGACGATTATTTTGCGGCCATTGCCAACGGGAAGGCCGTGGCGCTTGTCGGCGGTTCCTGGTGGGCACCCATCATTACTTCCTATCAGGAGCAGAGCGGACTGTGGAGAATCACCCAAGTTCCGCGGCTCACGGGCTCCGACGCGTACACCAACTATTCGAATCTTTCGGGCGGTAACTGGTTTGTGATCGAAAAGGAGAACAGCGAGTTCGCCTCTCAATTTGTCGTCGAGATGTTTGCGAACAATCAGGAACTGGCCGACTTCATGGCCAACGAGTACTACATCGTTCCGACGAACCGCGATTTGGTTGCGGGACTGACGGTTCTGCCCCACCCCTTCTGGGGCGGTCAGGACATCATCACAACGTTGTGCCGGTATAACGAGAGCGTTCCTTCCGTCGTTTACGGCCTCAACGCATACGAGATGACCTATACGGTCGGTCCGTTGGTTCGGGAATACATCAACGGAAAGTATACGCTGGACGAAGTGCTTGCCAAAATCTATGAAGCGGCGGTTATGATCGGCGGCAACTTTTGATGCGGAAGAACCGAGCCCACTGCAGGTGGAAGCTGCTTTTTCTCCTGCCGGCCATGCTTACGATTGTAGCAACGGTATACGTTCCTCTGGTCTATGCGTTTTATCTGTCGCTGTTCGGGGGCCGGGGTAGAAAAATCGAATACGTTGGGCTGGGAAATTATACGAAGCTGATGAGTGATGATATGTTTCTTTCATCACTCGTCAATTCGTTTATTTTTACGGCGATCATCGTTCCCTGCATTCTTTTGTTAGGTTGCCTGCTGGCATACTGCCTGTGGAATCTGAAATCCTCCGCAGCGAAGCGCTTTTTATCCATTCTGTATTTTATGCCTTCCGTTACGTCCCCGGTAGCTTATTCGCTTTTTTTCAAGCAGATCACCTATTCGGACGGCATTGTATCCGGCATTCTCAAGGCGCTGCATGTTCTATCGGATGAAAGCAGCCTTCTCAACAGCGTAGCGGGCGCAAGAATCCTGATCTCCGCGATCTGTGTGTGGTCTTGGACGGGCTTTTACGCTTTGATTCTCAGAGCCGCCATCGACAATATAAACGAAAGCGCGATCGAAGCCGCCGAGATGGACGGCGCCTCGACGTCGAAAATTTTTCGAAAGATCATCCTTCCCAACATTTCCCCCGTTCTGGTCATGGTCTGCATTCTGTCCTCCTGCTCCATCTTTGAACTGTATACTGAGGTGGCGCTGATCACAAAGGGCGGGCCAGGAATCTCGACTTATACGATGGCCTTGTATTTGTACCGCAAGGCGTTTGTCTATGTTTCGGAATTCGGATACGCTTCCGCCATTGGCATAGCTGTTTTCGTCCTGCTGATACTCGTCTGCCTTGTGATAATCATACAAAAGAAGGTGTACGGGAATGAAAAATAGGCGTCTGTTTCAGCGAGGCTTTCTTGCCTTTTCAAGCGTCTTCTTTGCCTTTCCCTATTTACTGATGTTGCTCTGCTGCCTCAGCACGGATGCGGGAATCAAGGGAAACATGCTGTTTGGGAGCTTATCCACCGAACATTTCTTCAGCAATCTATCAAATACATTTCAGAACAGCCAGTTTATCTGTGCGTTCTTCAATTCCTGCCTAGTCTCAAGCATCGCGAGCGCGGCAACGCTCCTTGTTTCTTCTTTGGCCGGTTTCGGCTTTTCCGTTATTCGTGCCTCATGGTCAAAACTGTTGCTAGCTGTGATTGTTTTTTCCTTGTTCATTCCTGAAGTGACGCTTGTCATCCCGACATTTCAGTTGGCCAAGAATATGAAACTGCTAAGCAAATATATCACGCTTATCTTAGCCTCTCTCTCCATTCCGTTTTCCACCTTTCTGTTCTGTCAGAACAGAAGCAGGTTCCCGTCGGATCTAATCGAATCGGCAAAGATCGATGGCGCCTCCGATTTCTGTATATATCTATGGATTTATCTGGGTACCATGCGGCGTATTTGCGTCATCAGTTTGACGATTTCGTTTCTCAGCGCCTGGAACGCGATGTTGATGCCCGTCATCCTGGTGCAGACACAGGAGATGTTCACAATCTCCATCTATCTGAACTCCGTAAGCTCCATCTGGAGCGACGATTATGCAATCCTGATGACAAGCCTTTCTCTGTCTACGATTCCTGTACTGTTGGTATTTTTCCTCTTTCAAAAACGGAATCCGTCAGACCCGGGTTTTTTACTGAATTAGTCGGGGCATGAACTTATGACCGCAAGGTTCTCGATCCCGCTGGGTACTGTCAAGTATTATACACAGACTTGTCCAGACCCGAATTCGACAGTTGCTAGATGAAAAAAAGCGCCGAAACCCTTGTGATACAAGGAGAAATCGACACTTTGCCTAGGTACGTGTAGTGCCTAGGGATTGACACGCGGTTTTGAGACGATTTCCGCGAATTGCCGGGGTGGTTCCATCTCCAATTGCTTCAGACAATGCATCTGAGCTTTGGTCGGTGCCGTCACTTGTTTGAACGTACCGTACCGGGCAGAGAATGTGCCGATCTGCATCCTTTTGAATTCGACACGGATGTTTTGCCAGGTTTCACCGGTTTTGTACTCGCAGACCCGGACGAACAGGAGAGCCAGCCAGCACAGGGTGATGTGCGCGCGGATCCTTTCTTCACGCCGGTGGTAGATCGGCCGCAAATCGAGATCGGTTTTCAGCGTTCGGAAGCTGTCCTCAATGTCGGTCAGCTGCTTATAGCCTAAAGCGACATCTTCCGGGCTCAAGGTATCGTCTGAAGTGCGAACGAGATACTTGCCGTCGTATCGACCGGCATCCTGGATCGCGGCCTGGTTGAGCCTCAACGTGCCGTTGGCGAGCTGTTTCACGTATTTGCCATTCAGTTTGTGCGCGCGCAGTGCACACATCGCTTTCGTATGGGCTTCGCCCGGCAGTTGTCGGATGCCGTCAAGTTCAGCTTTGAGGTCAGCGCTGATTTTCTCCCGATCATGTTGATAAGGTACAATGTTGGACCTGTTGACAAAGTCAAATTTTCAACGAATTGGCAACGTCACTATTCTTGAGATGCCTATGATACAAAGGTTTGAGGTTGATCCGATTTCGTATATTCTTCAGAAACTGACTTTGTCAACAGGTCCAATGTTTTGCGCACATTTGAAAATGGGAGCCCAGAGCGTGTAAGCTGTTGTTAGCGGCAACATCACAACACGAGGAGGGTTCCCATGGGAGATATTATACAGCTCAATCAGGCGGAAATAAAGGGACAGCTCAAGGAATTGGTGCGCGGGACGGTGGAAGAAACGCTCAACAAACTTCTGGACGAAGAAGCAGACCGGATTACCAACGTCCATCGGTATGAGCGGAATGAAGAGCGTTTGGATACACGCGCGGGACATTATAGCCGAAAGCTGCTGACCACGAGCGGAGAAGTGACCCTGAAAGTGCCAAAGTTGCGTGTTCTCCCTTTTGAAACAGCCATTGTAGAGCGTTATAAACGCCGTGAGGAGTCGGTCGAAGAAGCGCTGATCGAGATGTATCTGGCCGGGGTATCGGTTCGCCGGGTGGAGGATGTAACCGAAGCGCTCTGGGGTGCGAAGGTGTCACCCGCAACGGTCAGCGAGCTGAACAAAAAGGTGTATGTCCAGATCGAAGCCTGGCGCAACCGTGAGCTCAAATCAACGTACCCCTACGTGTTTCTGGATGGCATCTACCTCAAGAAGAATTGGGGCGGAACCATTGAAAACGTAGCGATTCTGGTTGCTTTGGGCGTGAACGAGGACGGGAATCGGGAGGTGATCGGCGCCTGCGAGGGTGGAAAGGAAGATACGGAAAGCTGGCTTCGTTTTTTCCGGCATCTGGCCAAGCGTGGGCTTCGAGGCGTGCGGATGATGACGGGTGATAAGTGTAACGGCATGGTAGAGGCAATGCTGCAAGTGTTCCCTGAGGCCCATTACCAACGCTGCATGGTGCATTTCATGAGAAATGTCCTCAGCGACGTGCCCCGCGTGCGTGCAAAAGAGGTCGGCGCTATGCTGAAAGCCATCTTCGCGCAGGAGAACAAAGCTGCTTGTTTGCGCAAAGCGCAGGAAGTAGTGGAGCATCTTCGAAGAACCAAGCTCGGCAGCGCAGCAAAAACGCTGGAGGATGGCATCGTCGAAACGCTGACCTATACGAACTACCCTTCGCAGCACTGGCTACGCATCCGTAACAACAACGGCATTGAGCGGATCAACCGTGAGATCAGGCGCCGTACCAGAGTCGTAGGCTGCTTTCCGGACGGCAACAGCGCGCTGATGCTGGTATGCGCAAGGCTCAGGCACGTGTCCGCTTCCCAGTGGGGCGAAAAGGTTTATCTGAACATGCAACACCTCTGCGAGCTTGAAAAGGAACAGGCCAACTGACGCACCCATTAGCCGCCAACCTTGACAGCGCCGGTTCGGAGCGCTAGTCTGTGGGCGGCGACGGGAACTCGGGAATATCATCCGGCAATGGCTCATCCCGTCGCTTATGGAGGATAGCGCCCCGAACCACCCCTGTCAAGGCCAAGCCGCCGCACGCGGCGGTGGCTACTTGGCGGCTTACACGGCGCTTTGGCTCGGGGAATCTGGAAATATCATCTGGCGGCTACTGCTTGGCGTTAGGGCTCCAACAAATGTGCGAAAAATTCTTGACGTGACCCATCTTTCCCTCCGTAGCACAAGTTCTCGCAACTGTGTCATCGCTCGTCAACCAAGATCTCAAGCGATGAGCGTGTGTCTATAATATGGTGGAAACTTGAGTAAGTATCATATGGTTAATATACCTGTCTTCTCGTTACTGATTACATGTCTTAGGGCGTCTTTCGCGACGTTGCTTTAGTTTTTTGGTATAATCCGGTATCTTGATGCTTGCATGATTCTTTTGAATAATTTCGACATCTCGTTTACGAAGGTTCAGCACAATCGTGATTTCCTCAATGGACATATCACTTGCAAGTAACCTACACACAAGTTCTTCACGCTCATCTTCGCGACCATTTGAGGTTGCTGTTTCAATGCTCGACATGAGTGTAGCCGAAAACACCGCCATTGGAACAGGGGTTGTTACTAGATTGTTGCTTGATCCAGGCTGCATATCTACATGTATTTCCACTATCTTTCTGTTCATTATTTTCACTCCTTTGCCCACTACTAATAATCGCGTTCGCTCAAAGTATGCAGATAAACGGCTTATTGCACTGAACTGATCCCAGCATGGAAGGCGTTACATACTCCATATTTCAAGAGCTTTCATAGAGAGGTATTCTGCTCTCTTCCGAATAGCGATCTCATCCCATACATCTGCATCAAGAAACGCAGAGAGCGTTTCGATGCCGTCAGCATACTTCCGCAATCCGCCTTTGTCACCTTGTCCGGATTTTTTTGTTTCCCAATCAGAGTCACGAATAGAGGCGTTTAATGCTTGCGTGATAATCGTTAAATTTCCAAGTGTCAGCAGCTTGCGATCGCGAAGATCTGCTGCACCTTTATCGCCACTAAAAACCCAGTGATTGCGCCATTTTTTTGGCATCATATGCTCAAGGCTGTACTTGTTTATACCAAGCAATTGTGTGGAATGGCGGCGGCGATCACGGATTCTAGACTCAAGTAGATAGAGAACACCTGCTGCGTATTTATTAGTAAGCCACGACTCATCAAAGGCAGCTTTAACCTCATCATTGGTTGGCATACGGTTAGTTTTATCGTCCTGACCACTAATGTAATCAATAAAGGCTTGCCTTGTTAAAATGCGGTTATAAATCAGGCGATCAGCAAATAGCTGATTGTAATTTTTCGTTGTCGTACGAGTAACAAGGCGGCGCATAATATACGACTCAAGATAATCATACAAGTCATTTCTGACAGACGCTTCCTGAATGTTGCGTTCAACAAAGAGAATATATGGGATCAGTGTCGCTGTATCGATGGCAAAAATTACAGCATTTAGCCGCTCGATTCCTGCTTCTGCGGGGAGCTCGTCATCGATAATTTCCGCATTGATAGCCTTTCTGAATACTGTAGCGTACTCCCTAATCTCTTTTAACAGAGAGTGTTTGTCACCGCCACAATAGTCTTTAATGAAGCGTTTATAGGAGTCAAACAGCTTCTCGACTTTTGAGAAAGCCTGCTTATCTTCAGCTTTCACTTCAATCGTATTGTCTTGTATCTTAATTTGTAGGAACGAATAGAAGAACAAGTCGATAAACGTCCTCTTCAAGCGCCCGGTTGTTACTTCTTTATCCCAATACTCTTTGGTCTCTTCGTCTTTTTCAAAAATGTCAAGCCAGAATTTCTTATATGTCGTTATATCATTGCGACCAAAGAAGTAATTCTTTAGAAGTTCGGCGGTTGTAAGACGCACTCCCAGAGAATTGATTGTATCGAAGATCTGTTGTTCATCTTCATCGGCGAAAAGGTCAATGCCGATAAATAGAATAGCATTACATATGGTATCAAAGTCCACACTTTTCGGATTAAGCTTGTCAATAAAATACTGATATGCTCGTGAGATATTATCTGCTCGATTTGTAGTTTCAATTCGTTCAAGGTCCATAATAGCATTATAGGCTTCAATATCGTTATGGTTATGCTGAATAACAGTACGATTATCGTCAAGCCGAAATCTTTTGTCAAATTTTCTCAGACTATCTGTTTTTAAGCATAATACTTTTAGGAGGATCGAAAGCGTCGTAAGCCGCTGCTGCCCATCAATTACAGTACGAACATCGCCAATGACACTCCCGGTGTCTGTTAATTGCTGTTTAAGAATTACCGATCCCATGAAGTAAGGCGTGCGTACCCGGCTTACGTTTTCGACATCTTCAAGCAAACGCTCCCACTGAGGTTCACCCCATACATATGCGCGTTGAAAAAACGGGATTTCTAAGATACGACTACCGTTAAAGACTTCGTTGATAGTGCGTTTTCCGGCATCCATTGTTGATCCTCCAAATATTATCATTTGTTGAACATGTTTAGTTGTCTACAAAAGCATCTTCATTAAAAATCCTGTCGAGTTCGGCATTGGATGTGATACCGCGCACTTTGTTACGTATGCTTAGCTTGCCCATATCTAAGCGGTAAAAATGCTCGCGTTGATCATTACCTCTTCCTTTACGGATAAGTTGAATCCGGCCGAAATGTTCGCCGTGCTTCTCAGCGAACTTGGCAAGACCAACTGCTTTGGGGTAGTTGTCCTTCCGGCTGGGGTCATGTGGCTCAAGCACATCAAAGACATAACCATGAACATCGGTACTGATGACCATCAAATCAGGAAACATCGGTGCTGTTATTCCGTTTGCTTCATATGGTATTTCTAGTGACCACTTCTTCCGATCAAGGTTGCGGAGCCAAGCTACTGCGCCTTTCTTCAATTCCTCTTTAACGAGACCGTCTTCCCACTCGTTAAGGCTTGCCTTGAAATCTCCGCTCTCAATAGGTATGAATAAATGATTCTCATATACTTTTGCTTCGTCGCCAACCAAGAAGTCTATAGTTTGAGGCAAATCCCAAGCTAGCGGAATTGGCGTTGTCGAGGTTTGCGCCAACCTCTTATAAACATCTCTACGTTCTTCTTTCAGTTTACGAAACGCTGACTGGTGTTCATCATACAGTATATTAAATTGGCTGTCGGCAAAGGTGTCCAATCGATCCATTGCGGCAATGTTACATGCCATGACA
>Ga0116171_10005485_pt1 | contig 11124 bp, 11 predicted proteins | sample AD_JPNHW2_MetaG_FD_89798 | JGI IMG/M metagenome (GOLD analysis project Ga0116171, IMG submission 89798) | Active sludge microbial communities of municipal wastewater-treating anaerobic digesters from Japan - AD_JPNHW2_MetaG | ecosystem: Engineered > Bioreactor > Anaerobic > Digestate | place...
AAGTCAATATTAGTGATTCTATTCTATTGGACGGGCTTTTGATCCTTTCTCATTTCCAGATAATCCATGACAAGGCATCCGTTATTCCGGGGAATTATTCTGAACGAGTTCTTTCCTGCTTTCAAGTGTCCGGAAAAACTGATTATTTCTGTTCTGACCGGTCCGGGTTGCGGTTTGTAGTGAGCTTTTATTTCACCATTTACTTCGATATCAAACCCGACTGTGCATTCCGTTGCGGCTATAGCGAATTCAAGGTCGTAAGTTCCTTCTCTTTTTACCGAATGTTCAAATCCGTAATAATTCTGAGTTCCGCCTTTAAACAATACTCCGAGCGCCCAGACACTGAAATTCACTTTTTCGGAAGGATAAAAGCCGAAGTCAGTTGAAGGGGCATTGTCAAAAACTGCCAGAATAAAATAAGGTGTCCCGTTCACAGGGATGAACTTTGATTCAAATTCCGCTCTGTAAATTCCGTCATCTTCAAGAAAATCAAGCTTTTCTGCTGTATATTCTTTTTCGTTCTTATAAATTCTGTATATACCTTTATATTGTGTATCTTTGTAAAATTTCTGAATATTCCGGTCAAGAATGTCGCCTCCTGAATACATGATCAGATTGCCATGCCTGTCATAGGGCGGATCATCAGACAGAATAAGATTCGAATCAAAGTGAAACTTAAAGGAGAAAGGAAGCATAACTATTGAATTTTCTATGTGATTATCCACAATCAGCTTTTGTATTCTTTGCGGATCTTTTGAATCGTCAAATGCTTTAAAAATCGTTGCCGGAAAAATAGTCACTGAAAAAAAGATGATGGATGCGGCAAAAAGTCCGTTTAGCGACCCTGCCAGAAAAAACGCAGCACCATTGTTCTTTCTGATAAAATATTCATAAAGATCTGTAAATCCGCAGGCGGCGGCAATGAGAAAAAGTGCTCCCGATTCAATCAGATATCTCGGACCGGCATAATTTCCTTCGATATAGAATGTAAAATATGCTGCAACTGCACATAATGGCATGAAATAATAGAGAAAATACTTGTACGGATTTTTAAATATCGCCGGAATTATAAAAACCAGCATAAGCGGATAGACCGATATTTTATGGATAAAACTGTTAAGTCTTAAAAATGTTATCCCTTTTGCATATTCAAATGTCACACCTGCTTCAGGAAGGAATTCACCATGATTTCCGGCACATCCGTTACCGAATCCCGGACGGTGGCAGAATTTTCTTGTGTTGAGAAGATTAAAATAGACATCCTGAACAAAAATAAAGGGGTCATTTGTAAAATAATAGTTGTATCCCATGAGGGCAAGACCGGTAAAAACAAAAGGTACGGTGAACCATATCAGCGGTTTTAATGCTCTATCCTTGAAAATTATCAGAACAGCAATCGCAAAATAGGTGTAAAGAGCATTCTGAGTCCTTACAAAAAGCGAGATGGAAAGTATCAGCCCTGCCAGAAAATAAAGTCCGGAATTATAAGGTTTGTGAACAATTATGTATGAAGAAACCAGAACGAGCATCAGTCCGAAATGGTGAGGAAAATAGAGCGCTCCATGCAGAATATGAGTTGTAGAAAAAGCAAAAAGCATCATCGCAATTACCGCAGTACGGCGGTCTTTCAGTGCGGCAGCATGTTTTCCGACAAGATAGGTGTTGATCCCTGCAAGAAGCGGATTAAAAAGATACGGAATACCCAGTGCGGCAAACGGTGCCATAAAAAAGCTGAAACCGGGAAGAAAGATAGAAGTATACTTCCCGTTAGAGATTGTGATAAAATTATTCCAGTAATGTTCATAAAAATCAGGGGTTTCAAGAAACAGTTTCCCGTTCCAGATCATTTTTGCAAGCCAGACATAGTGAATCCCGTCTTCAGGCTGAGGAGAAACAATGCTGTAACCGTTCACAATAAAACATGTCATGCTCATCAGCACAGGTATCAGATAGAACAGTACGCCGGAAACGAACTCTCCTGAAATGTCGAGTTTTTTACGGCAGAACAGAGTGCATGATCCGCAAACAAAAATACAGATCAGCAGAATTATGTGAAATCGAGGATAGAACACACTGAAAACATTATAGAATTCGCCTTTTGCCGAAAATACAAAATAAAGCATAAAAACAATAAGTGAAAAAATTATCGAGACCGTTCTTTTCATGCAAAACCTATAATTAACTGCCGGAGTCTAACTGGATTAATGTAATTTATCAAGATATTGGCTTGACAGATTTTACCATTGGTTTAGACTGTCGATGTCTTTATTTGAGAGGATTATGAGTCTTATTGAGCTTGTTCTGGTGATAAACTTTCCGATTTTTCTCGGATGGTTTTTCAAGCAGTTGAAAATATTTAAAGAAAGTGATATCTCCGCAATAAGAAAACTGGTCATAAAAGTTACAGTTCCATTTATAATTTTTAGAAATCTATATCACGCCGATATCAACGATGTTTCACAGCTTCTGCCAGCTTCAACCGCATTTATTCTTATCTCAGTAATGTTTACAACGGCAGTATATTTATCCAGAAAGACCGTATCAGATGACATCACCACATCAAACAGCTACTGCATCACCACATTTATGGGTAATTACGGATATTTAGGCTGGGGAGTTCTCTATTATTTTTATGGCGATCTTGGATTCACCAGAGCTGTTTTTTTTACTGTGCTTTTCTGGCCTGTTTTTCTGATACTCGGTTTTATTCTGTCAGTTCTTCTGTCAGGAAAAGATCTGAACAGAAACTCCATGAAATTGATTGTGCCGGCTCTCAGGGGAAATGCGCTGACACCAATAGTTGTTGTAATTATTGCACTTTCAATGAATTACTTCAAAATTCCGATCCCTGTATGGTTTTCAAAAAGTGTTGATTCATTTGCTTCAATTACAATACCGGCAATACTTTTCAGTGTCGGACTTTCATTTTCGGTATTTATAAAAAAGGTGCACTTGAAAGCGGTTTTTTTCGGAACGGTTCTCAGGGTCGTAACAGGTATCGTTTTCGGAATAGTCGCTGTTTTTATAACATCACTGCTTTTTAATGTGGATGAAACCACAAAAAAAGTGATTCTCCTCGAATCTGTAATGCCTTCAGCGGCAATATCACCTTTCTTCTCAGATTTTATTCAATCAGAAAAAGAAGTTGTCAGCGGGATTCTCACATTTTCAACGATTGTTTCTCTTGTGACACTTCCGTTATGGTATTCAATAATTGAAAAATGGAGTCTTATTTGAACGAAAAGAGATGCTGTTCCATGCCTGTAAGAGATCTTGTTGTCTTTTCATTTGCAATTTCAGGACTTGCACTTAACACTCTGCTTATATTGAATGACATAAAACTCAGAGGATACTGCCCTTATTTGAGCGGGATACCCAGCTGTTACATAACCGCCGACGGGTTTCTGCTTATACTTCTTTCAATTTTTCTGCTTAACAGACCGCTTAAAAACCTGCTTTTTTCTGCCGGTATGGCTATGGGACTGTCCATATCAATATATTTTTCAGCCATGCATCTTTTAATGATAAATCCGTCACCTGAATTCTACGGAATATCAACAAGTTACGCCACAGTTCTTATTTTTCTTATCATTATTATGGTCAAATTCCTTGTAATAAAAAAAAAGCCTTAGCCCCTTTTCGATCCTGATGCGGAAATTGATTTCAGTATCGCCTCTTTTACATTTTCTTCGATAGATGAATCCTGAAGCATAAGTTTCAATGAATTCAGAAGAGAAGGATTTTTATCGACAAGTTTTCCAAGAAGATAGACAAATATTATCTTAGTATCCTGAATTTTGGGATCGCCATGACTGTTTCTTTCTTTAAGTATCTCAAGTATCTGCACTGTCAGTTCTTCACCGCCTGCGGTCAGAATAAGAGTTGCAATGATCTCTTTCTGTGTCCTTGAAATGTTATGAAAATCATAGAACTGGCTTGTAATGACCTTTTCAAGAAAATATACAGCTTCAGCTTTAAAAACACCTTCTTCGATCAATCCCATATCCAGACAGCTTTTAAGAAGACTGAGAGCTTCGTGTCTGTCATTTTCTCTCGGAGACAGAAGAAAAATAAGAAGAAAATCGAGTGATGGATGCTCTTTCAATGCCTCAAGTATCTTAGCTGTGTATGTCTCCTTTGTTGAATGAGACAGAATGAGATTTGTCCAGTTTGCAATGTGTTTATGAGATACGAACGGGAGCCTCGGCAGATTTGAGAAATAAAATGCCAGAAATCTGGTATCGGAATGTTCTATAAAACTTTTCATGTCGCTTTCTGCGGTATCGATAAACTTCCTGTAGATGTTTTCTGAGAGTTTAGCATTAAAAAGCCCGTATTCTTTAAAAATGTGGCTTATAAGCTCCATCAGCAGGGCAGGATCGTTACCGAAAAGATCAGAGAACATCTCGTTCAGCTCACCGCTGCTGTATGTGAGAGATCGTATGAACAGGTCGTTTGCATAGGGGTTGACAACCTCTTTCATCAGCAGATAGACAGCACCTGTTTCGGTATGATGCCTGTTCTGACTTTTCAAAAAATTATATATCACTGCAAGATCAAAATATCTTCTAGCACCGATAAGTATTACCACCATATCCTTTAAATAAGGTCTGATGTCCTTACCTGTTTTCATATATGGAAAAAGTTCCGAAACAAACTGGATATACAGGCTAAGAGGCTTTCCTCTGAAATTTTCTGTTTTCAGGCTGTCATTAGAATCAACCGCTTTTTTATAAGTGCTTAAAGTTTCAGGACTGCTTTCAATATTTGAAAAATCAACCATTAAAAAGACCTTCTTCAAAAGTACCGCTGAATATTTTTTCCGGTGTTCCGCTTACAGTTATCGTTCCGCTTCTTTCAATTTTGTATTTTGCTTCTCCTCCCGGGAAAAACACTGTCCAAAGTCCGTCATACACTATTCCTTTCAGTTTCAGAGCATGTATTACCGCCGCTCCGCCTGTTCCGCATCCGAGAGTGAATCCGGCACCTCTTTCACGAACCACGATAAAAACGCTTTTGTTCTTCACATTCAGGTCGGTGACAACTTCAACATTCATTTCTATGCCTGAACTGTTGTTGCGCTGAAAATGGTTTGCTATTGCATAAACTTTATCAGGACTGCACTCGGTCTGAGTAAAAACGACATGATGGGGATTTCCCATTGATATGGAAACTGTCTGGAGTTTCACTCCGGCAAACTCATCATCTTTTAGATCTTTCATCACTTCGGGAAGTCCGAGATCTGCTTCTACCGATATTTCAGCTCCTTCATTTTTTTCCCATTTCACAGCAAGAACGCCTCTGCCGGTCTCAATGTTCAGCGGATTTTTTGAAAAACCGCAGTCATTTATAAGATACACAGCAAAACAGCGCAGTCCGTTGCCGCACATTTCAGCCGCAGATCCGTCTGAATTGATTATTTTCATCCCTGCATCGGCTTTCGGAGTCTGGTAGTGGACAAGAACGCCGTCAGCACCTATCCCGTAATGCCTGTCACAGAGAATCTGAGCATTTTCAGGAGTGACACCGGCATGATCTGTTATGATAAAATCGTTCCCGACGGCCTGATATTTAACGAACTTCATCTTTTTTGAACCTGAAAACTAAGAATTTAGACCCGAAGAAATTGACTATCGTACCGGCAATTATTCCGCAGAAATTTGCAATATCCGGGAACAGCCATTTAGTACTTCCGAAATATTCAAGAACTTCCTTATACACAAGATATCTCGGTGCAAGGGCAAAAAGACTCACAAGAAAAAATTTCAGGAACAGGTCTGTCGAGATCTTTTTTGTATCGGTCTCTTTCTTGAAAGTCCACATGTGATTTATAACATAGTTCTGAGCAACAGCGGCCGTATATCCGAAAACAGGGATTATAAACAGGATTATTTTGGATTCTTCGGCATGAAGAACCTTTTTCATAATGTGAAAAACCGCGACATCGGTTATCAGTCCAAGTCCGCCTGTTATGCAGAACTTGACGAATTCGATCTTCATCAATTTACCCAGGAAATCTTTCATCACATCTCCACTCTGTTGCGCCCGTTATTTTTTGCTTCGTAAAGTTTTTTATCAGCGGCATCTATCAATGCTGCAGGTGATGTATAGCTATGATTATATTCCGCAAGTCCGGCACTGATTGTAATTTTTATTGTGTGCTGGTTGATATAAATTTCATTCTGTGAAACCGCAAGTCGTATCCTTTCGGTCGTAAGAAGTGCTCCGTTGATAGGTGTTTCCGGTAGAATAACTGTGAACTCCTCGCCGCCGTATCTTGCAATAAAATCTACGCTTCTGAAGTATTTGCCGAACAGTTTCGACAGATTTGTCAGCACAGCATCACCTGCAAGATGCCCGTAAGTATCATTGACATTTTTAAAATGATCTATGTCAAACATTACAAGAGAAAGACTGTGTCCGTATCTTTTGCACCTTGAAAATTCGCTTTCGAGTTTATCATCAAAAGATTTTCTATTGTAAAGTCCGGTAAGGCCGTCTTTGATTGAGAACTGATAAAGCTGATCATAATATTCAGCTTCCATGTCCTGACTCGAAATGAACTTAAAGATCGTATTACCGATCTTGATCCTGTCACCATTTTCAAGCCGCTGGATGCCGCTTATTTCGTCTTCATTGACATAAGTCCTGTTCGTGCTTCCCAGATCTTCAGCATAAAAAACCTTGTCTATTTTGAATATTTTCATGTGATTTCTTGAAACACTGGGGTCGTTTACAATTATATTGCAGTCATCACCTCTTCCAATGACAATCGAATCATCGTCAATATCACGCCTTTTACCCATGTTGGCACCATAGATCTCAAGCAGTATGAACCTGTCACCGCTGAAATCAAGGTCTGTTCTCTTGGTAAGATCGATGATCTGTGTGGATTTTTGTGTTTCCTCGTTTCTTTTACCGGCCATGTTATCTCCTTTTTAGAAGAAATCCGTTCCATTCATTATCTTTAACTTTTTTTATCAGCTCAAAGTCATCAAGTTCCATTTTTTTCAAAAAAGTATCAGATTCAGAGTCAAGAACACCGGAGAGTACAAGCCATTTGGAAGAGAGTCTTTTCAAGTCGTCACTTAAAAAATAAAGGACTGATGATATTATATTTGCAACAACCGCATCATACGGCCTTTCATGTTTAAAAAGTGGTTTATCTGAAAGAGTCACATTGCATACCAGATCATTAAGCACAACATTCTCGAAAGCATTTTCCAGAGCGTCTTTATCGTTGTCTATCCCTTCGACAGTGAGTTCCGGTCTGAGCTTTGCGGCTGCTATGGCAAGAATTCCGGAACCGGTACCGACATCTATAAGCGACTTCACGGAATCATCGGTTTTCAGAACTTCTTCAATGAGTGTTGCGGCAATCCTCGTCGTTTCGTGATGTCCGGTGCCGAAACCTCTTGCCGGATTGATTATAAGGTTCCCCGATTTTTCATCCCACGGCGGAACAACGGTAAAAGACCCCATTTTTACAGGAACAAAATATTCTTTCCATTTCTCGATCCAGTCGCCATCGTTTACCACCGACAGATCAAGCCCTTTTAGCAGTTTCTTCATTGCATCGTTCTTTTCAAAATAAAGAACCTGCACTTTTTCCTTTTCCATGCATCCGAGAAAACCCTCGATCTGATAGAACCGCTCAATTGAATAATCTTTCGGGACTATTACCTGATACCACTCTTTCACTGCCAACCTCAGTGTTAAATTATGTCATGATAATGATATTGAGCAAAAAATGCAAAAATAACAGAACAATATTTGCCCAAAATGTTTATTCAGTTACAATTCAGACGGTTGTTTACAAATTTGGAGAATACTTTGGCAAGAAAACTTGATTACGAGTTCCTTGATTGCGGTGGTGGAAGAAAACTTGAACGGTTCGGGGAAGTAATTATCGACAGACCTGCACTGGGCGCTTTTTTGCAGAAAAAACACGATCCTGAAAAATGGCACGAAAAGAACGGAATATTTTTCAAGAATAAAGACCGGCCGAACGCATGGTTCTCTTCTGATAATTCTCTTCGTGACGAGTGGAAAATAAGCATTGACGATATCAAAGTGATCCTGAAACCGACTCCGACGGGTCAGGTCGGGATGTTCCCTGAACAGATCGAAAACTGGCGTGAACTGAAAAAGAACATCAAACATGCCAGATGCGATCTCAAAATCCTCAATGTTTTTGCTTACACAGGCATTGCCACCCTTTTTGCATCAAGCGCATCAAGTGAGGAGCACAAAGTTGAAGTCACTCATGTCGATGCGGCAAAAAGTTCTGTAAACTGGGCAAAAGCAAATGCCGAAGCGAGCAAACTCGACAAAAATCAGATCAGATGGATAGTTGATGATGCTGTTTCGTTTATGGAAAAAGAGATAAGAAGAGGCAGCAAATATGACGGAATTATCCTCGATCCGCCAGCTTTCGGCAGATCAAAAACTGGAAAAACATGGTCATTGAAAAAAGATATGCCCTATCTTTTTGATCTCATTTCAGGACTCATGTCGGAAGATCCGCTTTTTGTACTTATTTCGTGCCACGACACTGAAGTCACATCTGACAATCTCGCAAAAGAACTCAGCACAATGAAATTTGCCGGAACCGGCATCATAAAATCAGGCGATCTCACCTTGAAAGCCGAAAACGGCGCAACCCTCGATTCAGGCGTCTATGCCCACTGGATGAAGAAATAACAATAAAAAAGCTTACGACGATTTTGACATAATAAAGAAAAAAAATCGCAATCGATGGGGAAGGTATCAGTTGATTTTCAATGATTTCTGAATTTCAAGAACTTTTTCGATCGGAAGCCCGGTCAACTGAATAACAGTTTGAAGATCAAACCCTTTTGAAAGTGCAACTTTGCAAGTTTCTACAGCTTTCTGGAAAGCACCTTTTTCAATTCCTGTCTGGATTCCCTTCTGTAATATCTGATTTCCAAGTGACGGCATAATTTCCTCCGCTTCTTCACCAAGTTCGGCTTTCATTATATTCACAAGTTCTTTTTCTTCAACCTGATTCGTAAAATAGATGTATCTGATTAAAACAATTAGGCTTTCATATTCTTTTACAAGTCCGCTTTTTTTAAAATACCGGAAGATTGTTTCCAGTTTTTCAGGATTCATTCTGCCATTGTCCTTTAAAAGTGACAGCACGCTCATAAGATATGCATTCTTTCCAAAATGATCTTCAACCGTCAAATCAAAATCCTTGGTGTCAAAAAGAATGTATTCGAAATTGAGTGCATATTTTTTCAGATATTCCGGGATGTTAATGGATTCTGAAAAGCTCTTGGGAACTTTCCATTTTCCACGACCGTGATAAAAGACAACCGGGATGATCGTCCTGAATTTTCGTTTTGTATTGTTATCTTCTTCAAACATCAAATATTGATATTTCAGCAACTGCCAGAGAATTTTTTCATCTATGTAGGATTTGTGCTCAAACAAAAGATAGAGATCAAAATCCCTTTTTCTATCATGAGCTTTCAGTTTTATCACCAGATCGGAAAGATGACTTGAAAGAGAATCTTCAACAAAACTTGTGGGTTCAACATAGGCAGAATCGGCATCAATATTTTCAACAATTTCCGGCGGTAAAGCTCCTGAAATAAAGTCTTTCACATTGATGATGTTTGAAAAAGTCTTTACAAACAGATTGTTGTGGAAATTCCTGACCTCTTTCATTGGTTGCTCCTGAAATTTTAAAAACAAAATCAAATGTCTTTAAATTATAACAACTGAAATGAAATGTCAAACTTATGTTTGATTTTATTGATCGACTGCTGAAAACCTGTTTATCTCATTCTAAAACAAACTTTCCAAGATCGGCTGAGAAAACCCTCGATTCAGGCGTTTATGCCCACTGGATGAAGAAATAACAGGATTTTTGCAACAAACAACTCGCTTACATCCATTTTCTTGAAATCCTAACAGTGATTCGATATATTATTTCCGTTGTTTTGAATTCAGGAGTCTAAAAATGAAGGAAAAAATGGGCGGAAATGAACTGATTCAAATTGATGAAATTCAAAGCAGAATATACACTGTTAGAGGTCTGCAAGTTATGCTGGATGTGGATCTTGCAAATTTTTATGGGGTTGAAACAAGAATCATCAATCAGGCTGTTAAAAGAAACGAGGAGCGATTTCCAAATTCATTTAAATTTACCCTTTCTAATCAAGAGGTTGCAAACTTGAAATCACAATTTGTGATCTCAAGTTGGGGAGGAAGAAGAACAAATCCGACTGCATTCACAGAAACTGGAGTTGCAATGCTTTCTGTTGTTTTAAGAAGCAGCACGGCAGTTAGGATAAGTGTAATAATCATGGAAGCTTTTGTTAAAATGCGTCATTTCATCGCTTCTAATGCCCAGATATTCCAAAGACTTGAGTCTCTTGAGATCAGGCAGACTGAAACTGATGATAAAATCGAAAAAGTTCTCACAGCGCTTGAGAATAATCAACTTCAGCCAAAGCAGGGCGTGTTTTTTAACAGTCAGATATTTGATGCTCACACATTTGTCTGCGATCTTATCCGTTCGGCAGAAAAATCAATCGTTCTCATTGACAATTTCGTTGATGATACCGTTCTTTCGCTTTTTTCTAAACGAAAACAGGGTGTTACTCTCAAAATCCTGACGAAAAATGTGACAAAACAGCTTCGACTTGACATAGAAAAGTTCAACGAACAGTTTCCACCAGCCGAAATTCAGGAATTCGATCAATCCCATGACAGATTCATGATAATTGACGATTCAACAGTTTATCACATCGGTGCATCACTCAAAGACCTCGGCAAAAAATGGTTTGGATTTTCCAAAATGGAACTTAAAGCGACAGAAATGCTTTCAAGAATTTAGTGTTTTCTTGCGTTGTTTGTGAATGGAAAAAATCATAATAGTCCGGCATGATGAAAAATCACACCTTCGAAAATGGATTTTGACCTTATTGTTGTGGGGTCGCTTGCGACAAAATGAAGGTTAAACCATGAAAAATGATCGGTCTTAAAACCAGTTTTTATCCGTTTTTGGGTTGATTTTCGACAAAGTGGTTTTTTGAGGTGAAAACCTCATTTGTAACTATTTGATTATATTAGGCATTTGTTTGATGTCGC
>Ga0116171_10005486_pt1 | contig 11122 bp, 11 predicted proteins | sample AD_JPNHW2_MetaG_FD_89798 | JGI IMG/M metagenome (GOLD analysis project Ga0116171, IMG submission 89798) | Active sludge microbial communities of municipal wastewater-treating anaerobic digesters from Japan - AD_JPNHW2_MetaG | ecosystem: Engineered > Bioreactor > Anaerobic > Digestate | place...
AACTTTCCTGATCCTGTCGTTCCTGAGATCCTGCCCCTGATTTCTGTTTGAACCCTCTCATCTACAATCAGACCGAAACCGCAAGAACCGATTGTTCAACCACGAAAGACACGAAACACACGAAAAGAAGGGTCTCGACATTCCGTATGTTTCCTCGTTCCCCTGTCCGGTTTTATCGCCCGCTTCTCTCGCCGGCGGGCGTTTCGGCCAGCAGTTCGCGCAACCGCGTGACGGCGTTGTGGAGTTGGGAGCGGACCTGCTGCGCCGGGATCGTGAGGCGCTCGGCGATCTGGACCGGGGTCCAGTCTTCCTGGAACCGCAGGGTGAAGACGGCGCGTTGCTGGGGGGGCAGGCGTATCAGGGCCGCTTCGACCAGGCGGCGCTCCTCGGCGGCGCTGGCCGCCTGGCGCGGGTTGTCGGAACGGGTCTCCTCCGCCTCGAGCAGATCGTCTATTTCCTCGGGGGCGGTCACGATTTCCCTGCGGCTGGCTGTCTTTCGTACCCAGGTCAGCGCCTGGCGCGAGGCGATGGCCGCCACCCACGCCCGGAACGGGCCGCGTCCGTCGAACTGGCCGACCTGACGCATGAGCCGCACAAGCGCTTCCTGGGTGATGTCCAAGGCGTCGTCTTCGTTGAGCACGATGCGGTAGGCGATGGTGTAAACGTAACGTCGGTAACGCGTGACAAGTTCGGCGAGCGCCGGCTCGTTGCCATGCGCCGCCCGGCGCGCCAGTTCCCCGTCGTCCAATGGCTGAGGTGTCCCCATCCGCTCAACCCGCTTTCGCCCGCCGTGTTCGCTTTTCTGAAGACGCCTTCGAACCGCTCTCAGACTATTAGACGCACGATTCGCACTGGGAGCTCAAAACAATTTTCTTTTTTTCTGGGAAACAGATTACCCCCACGATGTGACTCGTTCCCGTCTCCCGGCATTGGGAAACTCGCCTTCACTTGTGCGAAGGCACGGGTTGGGTCGGGGGAGGCGTGGCGGCATTCTTTGAGATTTTCATCAGCGGCACGCCGAAGACGTCGTTGAGGAAGTAGAACGTCACCGGGACCCCCAGCAGCATGCCCCAGATCCCGAACAGGTGGTGACCCAGAAACAGGATGATGAGAACCATGACCGGGTTCAATTTCAGGTGGCTGCCGTAGATGAGGGGGTTGAGCAGGTAGGCCTCGATGGCGTGGATGATGACGACCAGCCCGATCACCAGTCCCGCTTTGGCCAGACCGCCCGCATTCAACGCGACGAGCAGGATCGGCACGGTCGAGATGAACACTCCCAGAACGGGGATGAAACTGCACACGAAGACGACCATGGACAACACGGCCAGCGAGGGGAGGTTGAGGCAGATCAGGCCGATAAAGGTCAGGAGTGTGTTGCAGCTGGCGATCAACGCCTGGGCCTGAAGCGCGCGGCCCACCACCCAGGCGAACCGCACGACCGGCTGGGCCGTCTGTTCGTAGAAGTCGTGCAGACGCGACTCGCGCAGGGTCTGGATTTCTTTCTCCAACCGCGTGATGTCGAGCGTGATGAGGAAACTGAAGAGCAGAGCGAAGAGCATGGTGCCCGAGCCTTTCGAAAGCACACTGAACATCACGGGCATGTATTGGGTGACGGTGTCCTTGAAGCGGTTGACGACCAGCTGGACCAGCCGCTCGTCTTCCCGGGCCGAGGTGTCTGTATTCTGTTCGGCTGATTCCGTCCCTTTGGTTTCGGGGGGGAACTGGACCAGGGAACGGGAGGTTGGGCTCTCGTCCATCGAAAAAGAAGTGGGGAAGGGGATGGTGAGGGTGTTGGACGGTTTTTCCTTGGGAGAGCCGGTTTCCCGGCCCGGCGCGGGTTGCGTCGAGGGGATGTTTGAGGGGGGAGTTTCCAGCTGTTCCTTGAGCCAGCCGTGAAGGGAGATCAACAGGACCCGTTCCAGGCTGGGGTACTTGACCGCGAGGTTCCGTTTCCCCTCGATCAGGCGGGTTTGGACCTGATCGAAATTCGTGATCAACGCGTTCGCTTCCCGTGCGACCCGGGGGACGACGAAGCTGATGAATCCGGCCAGGGTGGTCAGCATGAGGAGGTAAACGAGCACGATGGCGGGCCGGCGGGGCAGGTGGATCTTCTCCTGACAGAACCGCACCAGGGGCGCCGAGAAAAAGGCGAAGACGAAGGTCAGGAACACCAGTCCGAAGAATCCGCGCAACGCCCACAGGAGCAGGAAGAAGATGATCCAGGTCAAGGTCCGGCGATTCGCCCGGTAAAACTGATCTATCGAAAATGGCACAGTGGCACCTCTTTGTGGTTTTCTGTTTTCCGTTCGATATTCTCGTCTGCGGCGTCCTGTTTCGGGCAACAGACACAGGGTATGAAAACCCCCTCATACCGTCTTGTTATCCTAAGCCCGCAGGGTTCGGAAAGTAAAGTACAGAAGCGTACATAGGGAGATTCTGTCAATCTCTCCGGATACGATTCCCGGGGTTGTCCCCCGAATGGGAATGAACTTCTCCACCTGCCGGAGAATTCTATCGCCGGCAGGTGTGTCTGGGGGAGGCGACCTTTTACTCCGCCTCTTTTGTAAATTCCGTGAATTTCGATTCTCCCGGCTTCAACGGCGCCTGGGGGACGATGGCCGGTTGTCCTGTCCGCGCCACCAGGGCGCCGACCGGTTTCGAGAAATCCAGGTAAGGCTTGCAGTCAATGTGCACATAGGGAAGCGTATAAGCTTCGGTCTTTTCCCGGGCGTACGACACCCAGCATTCGAATGCCGTGGCGTTGTAAACCACGTTCAGAACATTGTTGCCCTTGATCGGGATGGCCTTGGAAATTGCGATGATGGTCTGGGCGTTGTGTTTGCCGTAATCCTGTTTCAAGAGGGGAAACGCCCCGCGTCCCCCGTCCTCGTACACGCAGTTTTCGAGCACGTTCGGCGCGCGTTCGTCCGTCGGGTCGTTGTCGGGCCAGATGAGGAGTTCGGGCGCGTGTGCCTTGATCTTGACCGCTTTCTTCTCCTGACCGCTGCCGAAGACGTAGTGGTACTTCTTGATCCGCTTTGTCTTGTTCAGTCGGTCGAGTACCTGGTCGAGGGTGGTGTCCCGGGAGAGAATGTCCCGGAAAAGCATCGTGAAATGGGTGCCGTTCAGGTCGTACGGCTTGTCCTTCGCCGGGGAGTCGCCCATTTCGGACAGAGCGATCCCTTTCGCGTTGAATCCCGTGTTGCACCCGATGTACCCGGCAAAGGAAACATTCACGTGCGCGATGCCCTTCTCGGGCAGGTACACCACGATGCAGGGAAAGTCGTGCGCTTTCAGGTCCAGAATCCAGTCCAGATTGCGCGTCACATACAGGTCGCCCTTTTCGCTGGCTTTGCCCCACACGGCGATGCTGCTGCACGAATAATCGTCCACCAGCGGGATCATGTGGACCCGTTTGAGGAGATCGAGCGGGAGGCCGCTTCCATCGGCCAGGCCGCGCATTTCTTCCTGAAAGTCCTGGCTGATGTGCGGTTCGCACGTCTTCCAGACCCGATCCAGTGCCTCGTTCGAGAATTCGGCGTTGCCGTCGGCCTGAACCGCACCCAGGATGCGGGTCGTCACTTCCGTCGCTTCCGGTTTCATCAACTCGCCGAGTGAGCGCCCCATTTCGTAAGGCGTCCCCTTCACAACACACACTGCGTACTGCCGCCCGCTGTCCTCGATCTTCGTGCGGTACCCTTCTCCTCGAACCCCCAGAGAAAGTCCCACCAGAATCAGAATCGCCAGTCCCGCGCCTTTCCAGTTCCGATTCTCGATCATCCACAACATGATGTGCCGCCTCCTTATTGTTGTGTTACCGCTTTCTGGGTTTCCCGCCTTCTGTTTACTTCAAAGCATCCTTTTCGGCTTGTTCCAACCGAAGCTCGAATACTTTCTTGGTCCTTGGGTCTTGCTCTTCATCGGCCAATTGTTTGACCATTTTCCGGTGCTCCGGAGTGTTGAACATGGGAACCTTGATACTAAGAGAAGACTCTAGCCCTTTGTCTGAATTCAGAAGATATGATACAAGCTTAGAGCGGTAGTCGATAGAAAGAGTTGTATCCTTACAACCCTCTTCTAAAGCTTGGATGTACAAATTGCATACATCAATATTATAACCGGATATTTTTCCAAGAATAGATATACTTATCATGTATAGCTTCGCGTCAGGATCATCACTTTTTCTTTGATTTCTGGCGCGCTTTATTGTTCTGGCAATCTCCACCGATAGCGTCTGGGATCTCTTCTCTATTATCTTTGCTCGCGCCAGAAGGGCATCGGGACTATCGCCCTTCCCCTTGATTTCTTCCATCAATTCCACATTTTTTGCATGATCAAACAACAACGCATTCCGCAACGTCTGCAAGGGGCCGTATATATAACAGTACAAACTCATTTCTCGGAACAGATAATCCTTCTCTATCCTGGAATACAGGATGTCCCTTTCGGATTCATTCAGTTTTTTATATGCTTCGCTACCAACCCAAGCCACGCATATCGCGGTAAATGATTTCTCATCGTCAAATTCTTTCAGGACATCCAATACGATCTGTGCGGTCAGGGGTGTTCCAATCTTCCTTTCATAAACCCGCATAGCGGCCCACACAAATCCAGCTTCCTGCCCATCTCTATCATCAGGCTTTTCGAAAAACTCGATCAAGTATTCGTGAAGCACCTTCGGGATAGATGTGACCTCACAGGCTTCGATCTCCTTCTCAAACTTCCTTGTAGTCTCTTCATTGGAAGCCGCAATCAGATAACTCGCACAGAGATACGCGACCCCCAGTGTCACAAGACCTCTTCGAATTCCTGCCAGACCGAACATGTTGTGCCTTTTCGCTCAAGAAATTTTTCTGGTTTCCCCTCCGTCATCCGGCCATCGTATCCTTGAGTGGGGATGCGGTTTGTGTTACGGTGCCTTCACTCCAGCGTTGGACGGAACGCAGAGGGTTTTTCAATCTGAAACCTGATAAACAGAGTACCAGATTTCCGGTTGAAAGAAAGTGAAAAGAGACCATGCCAGAATCCCCTTTTTCCTCTGACGCGGCGCGGCAACCGGTTCCGGCCGAGTGGACCGGCCCCGGACTGGTGGACCTGCAACTGAACGGATACGCCGGGGTGGATTTCAACGGCCCGGTCGAGTCGCTGACCCCCGAGGTGTTCCACCGCGTCCGGGTGGCCCTGACTCGGCGTGGGGTCGTGGCGGCGTTGCCGACCCTGATTACCTGTTCCCGGTCCGACCTTCTGAACCGTGTGCGCCGGTATGCCCGGATTGTCGAGACCGATCCGGTCCTGGCTGCCGTTTTTCCCCGTCTGCACATCGAGGGTCCGTTCATTTCGTCCGGGGAAGGTCCGCGGGGCGCCCACCCGGCGGAGTACTGCAGCACACCGCTCGACGAACCGCGTTGGCTGGACGAACTCTGGGAGGCGAGCGGGGGGCGGATCGGGGTGCTGACGCTTGCGCCCGAACTGCCCGGCGCTCCGGACCTGATCGCCCGGGCGGTTTCCCGGGGGATCATTGTGGCGCTGGGGCACACCGCCGCCGGGGCCGAGGCGCTCGACCGGGCCGCGCGGGCCGGGGCGCGCCTTTCGACCCATCTGGGCAACGGGTCCCACCAGACTCTGCCGCGTCTGGACAACTACGTCCAGACGCAACTGGCCGACGATCGGCTGATGGCGTCCTTCATCGCCGACGGTCACCATATCCCGTTCCCGACGCTGAAAAACTTCATCCGGGCCAAGACGCCCGAGCGTTCGATTCTGGTCACCGACGCGATGGCCGCCGCCGAAGTCGGACCGGGACGGTACACTTTTCTCGGAGAAGAAGTGTTGGTTTCAGAGGAGTTGCGTGTTTCAAAGCCCGGCCAGCCCAACCTGGCCGGATCGGCCCTGACGCTGGATCGCGCGGTGGTGAATGTGGCGCTCCACTGTGGGGTCCCGTTCGATCAGGCTTGGGTGATGGCCTCGGAGTCGCCTGCCGCGCTGTTGGACCTGAAGGGTCTCGCCGAGGTTCGGGTCCGGGTGGAGGCGGGTGGGTTCCAGCGGGTGGAATCGGGGATTGTTTCCTGAATATCTCCAGTATTTTCAGGGGATAAAGATAAGTTTGTCTGCCGAGCAAAAAAACTTGACACCCCTGTACGGTTACGGTAGGGTGACTTCCCCTGTCGGGAGGGAGCCGGAGAGTCTGGGCACCCGGTGCAGGTCGTTCGGGACTTGTGCGGGAAACCGGGAGGGGAATCTTGTTCGAGAAGGCCAGCGGGTTCATGCAGAAGGACTTGACACCGAATACGCGGTTTGCGGCTCCGGAAGAAAAGCTCGTCGAAGCGGGGCTTCTGTTTGACACGTATGGCGAACTGCTCACGGAACGGCAGCGCGTCTTCATGCGGTTGCATTTCGAGGAAGACCTGTCGTTCAGCGACATCGCCCGTGAGTTCAAGATCAGCCGGCAGGCCGTGCATGACTCGGTCAAGCACGCCTTGTTCAGTCTGGCGGAGTTGGAACGTGTTCTGGGCCTGGTAACCAAGGCTGAGTCGGGTCACAATGGCGGGAGCGTTCCGGCTGCTGCGTCCGTTTTGAACGCGGGGGTCGCCGAGCGCCTGGTGAGCCTGCGCCAGCAGGTAAACGAGCGGTGCGAGCCGCCGGTGAGTGAGTGGATTTGTCGGGAAATCGGTGAGTTGATCGCCCTCGTGGGCGAGCGCAGCTAAGATGAGATCGTAGAGCAGGAACGCGAAGCAGGATCATGTTCGATAACCTCGGGAAAAAACTCCAGGACGTTGTCCGCAATATGAGCGGGCAAGGGACGATTACGGAAAAGAACATCCAGGATGCTCTGCGCGAGGTGCGCCTGGCGCTGCTCGAGGCCGACGTGCATTTCAAGGTGGTGAAGGATTTCATCAGCCGGGCGCGCGAACAGGCGTTGGGGCAGGAAGTGCTGCGCGGGATCAACCCGGGTCAGCAGTTCATCAAGATTGTCCACGACCAGCTGGTCGAGACGATGGGCGAGCGGGTGGCGCCTTTCGAACTCGACAAGTCGGGTCTGAACGTGGTCATGCTGCTGGGTTTGCAGGGGTCGGGTAAGACGACGTTTTCGGCGAAACTGGCCAAGCGTCTGGCCAAGGAGGGGTGGAAACCGCTCCTGGTGGCGTGCGACATCTACCGTCCGGCGGCCATCAAGCAGTTGCACACGGTGGGCGCCCAGGTGGGGGTGCCGGTTTTCGACATGGGAACCGAGACGCCCGTGGTGACCATCGCCCAGGAGGCCATCGCCAAGGCGAAGCGCGAAGGGCACAATGTGGTTATCCTGGACACGGCCGGGCGTCTGCACATTGACGAAATGAAGATGGACGAGTTGGTGGGACTGCGCGATGCGGTCAAGCCCCGGTTCACGTTCCTGGTGTCGGACGCCATGACTGGCCAGGACGCAGTGAACTCGGCCGGGCAGTTCCACACGCACGTGGGGATTGACGGGGTCTGTCTGACGAAGTTGGACGGCGACGCTCGCGGCGGCGCGGCGCTCAGTATCCGCGCGGTGACGGGGCGTCCGATTTTCTTTGCCGGCATGGGCGAGCAGCTCGACGACCTCGAGTTGTTCCACCCGGACCGCATGGCCCAGCGGATTCTGGGCATGGGCGACGTGCTGACGCTGGTGGAGAAGGCGCAGGAGGCGTTCGATCAGGAGGATGCCGAGGAACTGCGGCGCAAGATCCGCAAGGAAGCCTTCACCTTCAACGACTTCCTGAAGCAGATGAAGCAAGTCAAGAAGATGGGGTCCCTGTCGAAGATCATGAAGTTCATCCCGGGCATGAGCCAGGTGATGGACCAGATTGACGAGGGGGAGATGGAGAAGGAGATGCGCCACACCGAGGCGATCATCCACTCCATGACGATCGAGGAGCGCGAGAATCCTTCCATCATGACGGCCAGTCGCCGCGCGCGTATCGGCAAGGGGTGCGGGTTGGGGGTGGCGGCGGTCAACAACCTGATCAAAGAGTTTGAGATGGCGCGCAAGATGATGAAGCACCTGGTGGGCGGCCCGAAGGGGCCGATGCCGCCGGGAGGCGGTTTGCCGGGCGCCGCGGGGGGCCGCGGTCCGCTGGGACTGGGCCACGGCGCCGGGAAATCGCAGAGTAAGTCGGAAATGCGGAAAAAGAAAAAACAGAGTAAACAAATGCGCAAAAAGAGCCGATAGGTGGATTAGAGGCTCTCTGACCGCGGTTCCAATCGCCCGGCAGCGCTCTGGCCTCCCGGGAGTTCAATAGCAGCACCGACCTGAGTGAAAGAAAGGAAAGAGGAGCACAACATTATGGCACTGGCAATTCGTTTGACCCGCGTGGGGCGCCGCAAGAGCCCCTATTACCGTCTGGTGGTCGCAGAGGCGAGCAAGCCCCGCGACGGCCGGTTTGTCGAGATCATCGGCCACTATCAACCCCTGAAGGCCGAGACCAAACTCGAGATCAGCGAAGAGCGCGCGCTGCACTGGCTCAACATCGGCGCCACGCCCAGCGACACGGTTCGTTCGCTGATGCGCAAGAAGGGCATCATGAAGAAGTGGCATGACGGGCGCGTCGAGGCAAAGCGAGCCCTGAAGGCCCAGAAGGAAGCCAACGCTCCGGCCAGTTGAGCGGGAACTTCCTCACCACCTGAGGTCAGCGCGCGTCCCGCCGACCCGGCCATCGGAGGTAACGCACGCCCCTTGAGGGGCGATTCGCGGAGAATCGGAAAGCGCTCCGCACCATAGACCGGACCGTGGCAATCGTGTGGGGATTCCACGGCCCCGATCTCCTACTCTGTGCACGCAAGCGAGGACAGTTGTCATGAAGGAAGCGCCCACCATGGAAGCACTCATCCGGCACATTGCAGAAGCTCTCGTAGATCATCCCGAGCAAGTGGAAGTGAACTGTATCGAAGGCGAAAGCAGTATCATCATCGAGTTGAAAGTGGCGCCCGACGACATCGGCAAGGTGATCGGCAAGGGGGGGCAGACGGCCAAGGCCATGCGCAAGGTGCTGAGCGCCGCCGCCACCAAACTGAAGAAGAAATCCCTCTTGCAGATCGTCGAGTAAGCGCACATCATGGCCCACTCGTCATCCAGTGGCAATACCTCTCGGCCCGAGTCTCCGCAGGGCTCCGGGAATCCTGTTGGGTCCGGTCCGTGGGCGCCCGAGTCGCTTGTGGCTTTTGGCAAGGCGCTCAAGCCGCGGGGGATTCGGGGCGAGCTCAAGGTCAGCCTGTTGTGCGAGGGCCCGGATCATTTCTGTCAATGCCTGGAAAGTGGGGAGATCCTTGCCTGGAAGGATCTCCCCGCCGGTCTTTCGGCGGTCCGGCGTCCGGCGGCGCCTGTCCCTTCTCCCGATTCTTCAAAACCGTCAGCACCCGTCACGCCCGTGGCGGGAAAGGCTCCCCTGCGCGCTCCCGAGCCGGTCCGGATCGAAAGCGTGCGGTTCCATGCCGGGTATGCCCTGGTGTTTCTCGAAGGGGTGGACAGCGTGGAAGCGGCGGAGCGTTATCGGGACTGCCTGTTCGGTCTGCCCGTCGAGCAGTTGCCCGCGGGAGAGCCGGATTCCTACTACCACCACCAGCTCGAAGGGTTGCGGGTGGTGACGGTCCAGGGTGCGTTGCTGGGGGTGATCGAGCGGATCGAGGAAAACCCCGCGCACGAGCAACTGGTGGTGCGCCCTGCCGAACCGGGCGCGCCTCTGTTCCGCATCCCGATGGTCCAGGCGTTTGTCCGCACAGTGGACCTCGAGGCCGGACAGATCCTCGTGGAAATCCCCGACGGCCTGATCGAGTCTCAGCGCTAAAGCCCTTGTCCAAACAAAATCCGAGAATTCATTCATCCTGAAAACAGCAATTGAACGCCGATCGTCCGGTTTTTCTTTCAGGCGGGCGAGGACGCCCGCCCTCCCAGAAAGGCCGTTTTTATGGGGAGAAAGCGGTTCCCGGGAGCGCCAATCTCCTGATTGGCGTAGTCAAATACCTCATCCAAAAGAATCAAAATCAGCAGTATCAAGAATCAGAATCGAATCAGGGGAATCAGGGGACGCCTTACCGAATCCCTCCCGTCCTGTTCTTGCGTTCCAGACCCTGCGGTTCCACTCGTACCCGAGAGACGCGCAACGGGGTGGACTTCCGGAACGACGGGACGGGTGACCGTGGCATGACAAGGGAAAATTCACACAGGGCGCCGGATCCTGTCAAGCGGGATTGCCCGGAGGGAAAGTCCGTATTCGGTGTGGTGTCATCAGATTACTCCACCTCAATTACATGAGTTTTCAATTTGTTGCGCTGAGTTAAAAATTTCAATAGAAGGAGATCAAATACCATTACAGGAATTATCATGAAAATAACCATAGACTCGAAAGCCCAAAACACTTCTGTTATATCCCCACCTCCAAAAGGACATCTCCCGCTACGCGGAAATGGAAGAGATAAAAATAGTATTCCAAATAATAGAGAAAGCGCCGCCCGTGCTGTTCGTGAGATGAAATTTAGAAAAAATCTGAATACTGGCGCATATTCCATTATATCATCAAGATAGATGGAATGTGTGATAAATGCTGTGCTAACACCTGAGAAAAGTATTATGACGCCATCAAATGTTGTATATGAAAATGACGAAACGATTCCAGCCAATAAGCATAAACATAGAGGAAGGATCTTTCTCCTTCTAAAGGAAGACAATACGGACCCCCAAGCAAACGCGAGAAGGAAGGTTGGCCACATCCCAGACCACATTCCTGGATACAACCAAATGATAAGAGTAAGTAGTATGAATGCGGATGTTCGTATGGCTATATCCATTCGTTTCATTAGGTAGGATCCATACCAGTTTCAAGATGCATACAGATTTTCCTTATAGACTCCAAATGCTTCCGACAATTGGAAATCGGAAATAGGGGGACTCCATCCGAATCCTTCCCGTTCTGTTCTTGCGTTCCCAACCCGGCGGTGGAGGCACGATCCTCCTCGCGGGCGGGCGACCGAGGCATGACAAGGAAAGATTCACACAGGGTCCCGGATTCTGTCAAGCGGGATTGCCCGGAGGAAAAGTCCGTATTCTGTATGGCATCACCGGATTCCAGATTCCAGATTCAACAGATTACCTGACGCAGCGGAGCCG
>Ga0116171_10005487_pt1 | contig 11121 bp, 2 predicted proteins | sample AD_JPNHW2_MetaG_FD_89798 | JGI IMG/M metagenome (GOLD analysis project Ga0116171, IMG submission 89798) | Active sludge microbial communities of municipal wastewater-treating anaerobic digesters from Japan - AD_JPNHW2_MetaG | ecosystem: Engineered > Bioreactor > Anaerobic > Digestate | place...
AATTCATAATGAACTGCCAAATGGCTTCTCTTTACAACCGGGTAGTTTTGAAGTCCCCTCAAAGACATTATCCAATGCAAACTCTTCTCTCATCCTTTCCTATTCGAGTCCTTTTAATTCTAACTGCTCATTGAGCTTTTGGTGTTGGAATTCAGAGACAGCAGTCAAATCCTTGAGAAACATGTTCAAGTATGTCGAGCATTCATGGCAGGCATTTGACGATGCAGATCAAAGTAGTCCGTTACTGCAGGGAGAGATAATTCAGAAAGATGCTTTTTATATGAGATGGGAAATCAAATAAAAAAGAGGGGTGAAAATCACCCCTCTTTCTTTTATCGTTTCAATTACTTATCACCATTAGTCTTTTCAGCAGTCACATAATAGAAATACGTTCTGCCGGTAGCGCTTGCATCCAAGTATGAATTTGTATGTACTGTTGCAATCTTACTGAATACACCATTCACTGTGTCGCAGCGATAGACATAATACGTATTTGCATTGGCAACAACAGGCCAGGTGATGGTACAGTTGGATGCCTGGTATTGAAGATGGACATTCACAGGAGCTGAGACAGTCGTCACTACATCCACTGGGATATAGTCTCCCGGGGCTCCCTGTGTTTCACCCATATTGACTGTTACAGTATTCTCTGCATCATATACCTCATCATTAGAGACATCATACAGCTTGAAATAAACTGTTTCTCCATTGCCTGATACATAGATCGAGATGGTTGCAGAAGCAGCACGGGAATTTGCGATCGTTGCAGTGCCACGGCATTCTCCATTTACAAATGCTGCAACGATATCTCCACTCTCGGCTTCCACATTGTCAATCGTAACAGCGGTGTAGATCATCGCCATCGGATTGGGATATGAAACGGGTGTCCAAGTTGGAAGATTCACAGGATTCACTGTAACCGTCACGATATCTGAATTATTCAACCCATGTTCATCCTGGGCAGTAAAGGTGATATCCTCGCTTCCCGTCCAATTCTGGTCTGCAGTGAATGTTACCTGCAGACCGTTGATATTGATATGGATATGAGAATTATTCAAATAGGAAAGTGTGATTACGTCATCATCCTGATCAGCAACGTAAGGACCGAATGCCTCTACCATTGTGCCATTCTTATCGAAACTGAATGTGGCAGGCATATCAATCGTGGGTGCATGATTCGATGATAGTACAGTCATGGTGACATCAATATCCTTTGTCGGAGATGCGGGATCATTTGATGTAATGGTAATTGTAGCACCATAAGTTCCGGGAGCCACTCCAACAGCAGAATAATCCACAGCTATTTGGGATGAGTTACCGCCCGTCACTGAACCACTGGATGGGTTAACCGTTAACCAATTTAAATCCCTCAATGTTGTTTCGTTGGAACGCGCCACCCCACGTCTGGAGTCATACGTCACTGCAATACTATACGTCAGGGACTGGCTTCCCAAGTTATTAATTGTGAAATGGTCAGCAAATGTGTTTCCTTCAACTAATGAATGAGACAGCACATTTGTACTAACATTAATTTGAGGCGATGTTGCCCCATTACCAGTTATTGGCAATGTATTCGTTGGGTGATTGGTATCATTGCTAGTAATTCCGATACTGCCGGAATAAGTCTGAGCAATGGTGGGAGTGAATGTTACATTGTAAGTAACATTCGAATAGGGATTTACTGTATATGCGAGGGTACTGCGAATTTCCTTCTGTCCAACTGTCTTATTTGAGCGTGCAGCCACCGCCACAGTATAACCTGCAGGAGTTGTGATGTTCCCAGTCAGTGCCGTCCCTCCACTGTTTGTGAGGGTGAAGGTTCTTATACCATTTGCTCCTACAAGGACAGTGCCAAAATCAAGGTTTGTGACATTGATTGCAAATGATGCAGGAGTAACAGGTGGAGCAATCGAGAGACGTATGTTTGGACGATTATACGATTGCGCTAAACTTGTTGGCTGAGAATCATCATTGCGGTTGAACCTTGTGCGGTATGTGCTGGAAGTTGTTGTGTAAGACCAGTAGGGATAACCAGAACTTAGATATGACTGATTCCCTTTTAGAATTAGGATTTGTAAGTTATTCGTATTATTATAAAGAAATGGAGTGCTCAAGGTGACTTCCATCCAACCACTGGTAGCTGAATTTGTATAGCTTCCTGAATACACCTGCGTATATCCTGTGGTAGAATAAGTACCTGTAGCCAGTGTGGTTGATGTTGTATGCTTCATATATATCGTCACTGTAGTAATGGCATTCACATCTGTACCGCTCGATTTATAGAAAGCCAGAGAATTGATCGTTCCTTGTGTTCCAATTTCACTTTGCAGGTAGATCGTTTCAAAGCTGGAATAATTATAATACCTGTCTATTGGATATGTCTGCGTCGTTGTACCCGTTCCAATCGTAATGATCGAGTTCGCTGAAGGAGTAGCACTCACTACATTACTTGATGATGATTCGCCATTCGCCGGTGTTGTATAAACAGCCGTAACATAGAAGCTGTAGGATGTGCCGTTCGTCAGACCTGTATTGGTATAGGTTAGTGCCGTGATTCCTGAAGCCACCATGGTTCCATTCCGGAACACTTTGTAACTTGCAGGAGTACCGGTTGCAGGTGCAGTCCAGGTCAGTGTAACAGAACCATTTGCAGTGCTTGCAGTCAGATTCTGGGGTGGATCGAATGTATATACACTACCTGATGTTGGCGGGAAGATAATGTTATCAATCCAGGCACAATCACTTCCGCCGGCTGTATTCACATCCTTTAGATATCTCCAGAGGAAGGTATGTGTTCCTGTCGTTACCGCAAAGTTTACTTGTCCCCAAGCAACTTCGCCTGATTGCTGCTCCTGTTGAACACCATCAATGAAGAATCGGAAATAGTCATAGGTTGATTCTGATGATACCTTTCTGTAATAACTAATATTCCCAGCATTCGTTATGACCATTGTTACTTTCAGATCAGTGGATTGACTATCAGTAATGGTGCCTGATTTTGCACAGTATGTACCTGCATAAGCACCAGTGTTCACAACCGACCAGTATGGAGTTGCTCCGGTAGTAGTCCAGGCATATAAATTCAAGTTACCGGTTTCAAATGTTTCCTGGGCAATTCCAACAGTTGCCAAACCTGAACTCGATGCTGTATATGCACCAGCTGTAGCTCCGAAATTCAATGTTACATTCGTTCCAACAGTAACTGAGCTTGAAACAACAATTGTAAAAGACACAGTTGTCGAACCGCTTGCAGATATCGATGCAAACCCGTACGAACTACCAGTCACGGTGACACCTGTTGTCGGTGAACCTAATGTGGCAGTACCTATTAGGGTAGCAGCATGTCCTATATTATTCAGAGGAATCGTGATCGTAGCTGTCTCTCCAGGGTCGAGCTGACCATTGTTATTTCCTGTCGGATCACTGATCGTGAAAGTCCCAAAGGATAGAACTGGTGCATTGATTGTTGTATTATAATCATAAACCCAATTATTGCTGCCACTCACCATTGCCACATGGAATGGAATCACTGTCTGGTCTGCAATATTATTTGCCATTGTGATGGCATAAGCATGATTAACCGTTGAGGAAGCACCTGCTGCCAAGGATGAAATCGTTTCAGTATTATCAGTTATTGTGATACCCGTGCCTGTCGTCGAAAGGGTAGTAACAATACTTGTGGCTGTACTTGTACCTACATTCTTGTACGTCATATTGAAATACCCAGATTCGTTGGATTCAGGTGAATTATTATTGGCATCTACATAAGCATAACTATCCACATTTACATATGGACCTGATGAAACAATCAGCGATACGCTACCAATGTAAGTCACCTTGTTGAATGCAGTAACTGTCATTGTCAATGTTGCCGGTGAAGTGGGCATACCTGATAGAGCCAGGGTGACATTGCCTGAGCTGTCCGTATAACCTGTTCCCAGGATCGCGTTACTGTATGACAAACAGACCTTGGCATCACTAACCCCGGTAGCAACAGCCAGTGAAGTGGTACTAATTGGAATGGTCGTATTGTAGGTTACAGTCATAGTGGAAGGAGTTTTGGAACGAATCTGCAGCGATGGATCACCAAATATGTGCCAGGTAAGGAACATATTTGCGCCACTGCTTCCGCTTGTAGCACCATAACTCTCCATCATTTTACAGGAAGAGTTATAATATAAACCACCGAGAGTATTCTTCGTCCCTGCAGTCATGAGGTCTGTAAACTCATCTTCAGCAAGCATTGGAGATGCCCAATCCTGGTTAATGCTGGAACCGTAAAAACCAACAGCTCCAGTTGGAGAACTACTGCTGGTGGCTCTGAGCCACGCTTCAGCAAAACAGGTAGTACCAGTAAAATTACCGTTCACACAGGCTACGCTGAAAATAAAAGGAAGTTTATTGATATTGGTCAGGGCATTTACATTCGTATTGGTATAAACGACTGATGCCCAACTGGTATCGGAGCCATGACCAACGTAATTCACAAAACCACGGCCTGTATTTAACGCTGCAGAGATATCCGTAGCAGAGCCTCCAGTTCCTTCATATATCTGGTCTACGGTTCCGTAACCATAAGCCATTAACTGGGTACGAATGTTATTCATATGAGTGGCATCTGATTCACTATTGTCTCCTTCACCACCAGTTCCTTCAGCGGAAGCAACGCCAGAGGCATTGGAGAGCCAAGTGGCAGAAGTTGTCAGATCACGTTCATATTGAATTGAACGATCGACTTGCGTCTGTAATTGAGCAGTCGTCTCAGCAGAGAAACGACCGATAATGATGTCAGGATAATTATCACTTCCGGCACAAAGTGAGAAGGAAGGATCAGAACCACCGCCACCCGATGAAAGTGATGGTATCTGGGCAGCATCACCGCAGAGAACGACAAATGTAAGACCATTATTGAGGTCATATTGTGCTTGGATATATGTTTTCAATTGCGCAGCTGTTGTGCCGATCGTGGCAAAATCAACAAGAGTCGTACTGATACCCTTTTGATTCTTCCAATTCACGAAAGGCTGCGCAGTTGTCAGATAACTATTGGGGGCAATGACGACCATCCTTCCCCTGTCATTGACAAGAGTATAACGATCTGTGCTGAAATTCATGAATAAATTCTGGTAGATGGATTCAAAGTACTTGCTATATTCATTTGTGCTTCTGTTTAGAACATTTTTTGTATCCGTTCCATCTACTTTTACATCTAAAACCAGGTGCGTATAAACACGTAGCGTCTTGGTTAAAGGATAATATACAAATGGGCTAGCTGTTACCGTAATTCCTCGAAAATCACGCATGATGAATGGGTCGCCGAGCGTACTCGTCAAGGCAGGATACATATCGGCCTTTTGGTAGATGGGTGCAAAGGAGAATGGTATCGTAGAAGGTTCGATATTTCTGGTAATTATACCCTTTGAAGGAGCTACTGCCATGGGAATTTCCACATATGAGCTTTCAACAGTGTTGACTACCATATTGGCATTATTGGGAATAATGATATTCCTGCTTATTTGTGGAATCTCGGGATACCCTTTTTCGTAAGTATTGGCTTCCCTGCCCAGCTTAAGCTGGTTATAGGTATCCCTGCCAATTTGAACAGGTGTATACTCAAAGTTTGTGATGGAATAGGAAATCTTAGTGTGCTGCTGATCAGAAGACAGAAGTTGCACTTGATTCTGTCCTGGAGCAATGCGATACACATCTGCGAAAATGCCTACGCAGACCATAATGAAAAGTATCAGGATCAGTACTTGTTTCATAGACAACACTCCTTACATGCGATCTCAAGTATATTTTTCGTTGCGTTACACTCTATTTGCCAATCGGTAAAAATACATAAAATCCATATTTTCTGTCCAGCAATAATTTATCTTAACAATCATCCAACATAAGTATTTAGAATCATGATAAGCAAGAGCCATGTTTATAAAAAAAGCAGGTGGTTTATCACCACCTGCTTTGTATATTGTTTGATTTCCTACTTAATGAGGATCATTTTCTTTGTGCTGGTATAAGAGCCTGATTTCACCTTATAAAAATACACACCGCTTGAAACTGATTTTCCATTATCATCGGTGCCATTCCAATTCACAATGTGAGTACCGGGTGCCTGATATCCTTTTACAAGGGTTTTCACCAAATCACCCTTGATATTATAGATGTACAATTCCACAAAACCCTTCGCTTTCACATTAAAATTGATGAAGGTGGTTGGATTGAACGGATTCGGGTAATTCTGCATCAAAACAACAGGTACACTCATGACTGGGTCAATGGCAGTACACGGAGCAGTTTCCAAATCTACTAAACCATTGATGCCATAGACTTCACCAGTAACTAGATCTTCTGTACTGAGGATATCAACTATTTGATCCGTACTGGAATCGTACACCTTGAAACTCGCTACAGCCTGATCTGCAGGCATATTGATCACCAATGTGACATAAGCGAAACCATTCGCAATCTGAACAGGACATACGGAAACGCATTCACCGTTAATGAAGGCTGCCACTACATCTCCCAGTTCAGCAGGAAGGCAATTCACTTCCACTGTTCCATACAAAGTTGCTGAATTATTAGGATAAATTACAGGCTGCCAGTCAGGTATGGGCATATCTGCGTTAGCGATAGACAGTGGTTTCCCCGACTTTGCAGAAGGGTATGTTAGATCACAGGATGCATCAACTTTTGCCCAATATCCTTTGCCCGGGGTAAGAGATGTCAATGTATTCAGGTATGAAGGCAGGCTGGGGTCATATGACTGAGTAAGGCTCTTTACCTGAAGTACATGACTCATGATTCCTGCAAGTGAGGTTTCGATTGCCTGACCTGCCTGCGGTATGAATCCAATCAGGTTCCAACCGCTATTCAGATGTACGGATGTTGATGTAATGCTCACAGCAGGAGCTTGAACGCTCAGAGAAGTAGTAGCGCTCATGTGTGTCCAGTAACCTTGTCCATCAGTGAGAGATGTAAGCGTATTCAGATAGGAAGGAAGGCTTGGATCATATGTCTGCGTAAGATTCTTCACCTGTAAAAGATTCCCTACCACCGAAGAAAAGACATTGGATGGTGCCATATTCGATGGATGAACATTAAAACTGATCAAGTTCCACCCATTTGCCAGGCTAATTGTTTGCGTAGGTTCGGAGATTCCGGGAGTAGCCGTAGCCGTATGAGTTGGCGCTGATTCTTCGACAGGAGAATTATATAACGCCGTAATATAATAGGAATAAGTAACTCCATTTGTTACAGCGGTATCAGAGTAACTTGTAGCAGTCGTAGTGGTTAATAACGTGCTGTTTTTATAGATCCTATATCCGCCTGAAGGAATTGGTGATGGAGCTGTCCAGGAAAGATCGACAACACCATTCCCCGCTACTGCCTGTAAAGCTGTTGGTGGATTCAGGGAGTCCATAAAGATATTTTCGGGTACCACAGAAGTATAGGTTGATACAGTCACATTACTGATGGTTTTTGTTTGATAGCCGGTTGCAGAGATCACCAAGGTATATGTACCGGGTGCTATCATGCGATAATAATCCCCGAAAGTAGGATCAGTAATGACTTCGGAATTGTAGGAGTCATGTCCCTGTACCGTGATGGTAGCAGATATTCCGGTACCAGATTCATTCGTGACTGTACCTCTTATTCCGTAATAAGCTCTTTCGAGGTACTTATAAAATGATTTGTAGTTATAATTCCACAATGTCAGTAATTGGGATGCAGGTAATAGCTTGGTTTCGGATATTTCAAAAGTAACCTCTCTGCCATGAGCAAAGTAGGTCGTAAAATCCTGTCTTCCACCGGAAATAGAATACCAATCCCCACCTTCGGTCACTCCAGAACTTGTAATATCCGTCATATAGGAAGAAGATACTGCCCTTGCTGTATCAGCATAAGCTTTGCATTCGTTATAGAACCAGGCATTGTCAGGATGTGTGTGCTGTGAGGATGTCCAACTATCCCATGGATAATTGCATACTTCAGACCCACCATGAAAATTAGCTACTTGAATAAAATGATGAGACATGGCAAAATTTTGGAATAACGTTGTTTCGAGTTCCTGTGTAGTAGGATATCCGTAAATGGGGTCTCTGAAATTGCGATTCAGGTCAACACTGTTATGATTATACCTGGTTGCGCCACTGACACTTGAATTCCCACCGGCATATGTGCCGTCAGGATTGGCAAGGGGGTTGATCCAAATATCGAGATTGTTAACCATTGCGGTAAGCCTGCTGTCTGTTCCATATTGAGACAGTAACTGGTTGATCAGGTGAAGCATGAGAATATATCCGGTTGTTTCATCTCCATGTATTGATGAAGTGAACATGACTTCCGGTTTGGCTGCAGGTGTTGTTACATTGCTCGAAATATGGGCAAAAAGTAATTTCCTTCCGCTGGCAAGAGTACCCAATTCATATACCTGGCAGAGATTGGGATAATTCGTGGCAAAAGTGTTCATCATGGTCACATACTGATCATAGGTTGGGTATGTATCAAATGCCCAAATATCCCTGTCATTCGAACTCATCTGAACGTCAATGAGTGTTCCGGGATGATACAGAAGAGTTGCCTTGTATGAAAGCTTTTGGAAATCAGCCCATTCCTTCTCATTTGCATAGGCATAAACCGTCTTTCCCTTGACGTTGTCAATCGAGATCATCCTATCAAGTTTCTGCAGTTCAGATCGATCCTGTATCTGGAAAGTGAAATATCTTTCACCATGATTCACGTAGACCGGATTAGCAGCCAATAAAGCTGTTATCGAAATACATAAGAAAATGAGTATAACGAATGTTTTCATGTTCATGTTAATCCACCTTTACTATATTATTATCTTATTATTGTATTACGCAACTTTTGTTCCCTTTAAGGAGATTTCAACCCAAGCACTACTCTGCTGTCACATAGTAGAAATAGGTGTCGGAATCAGCACCTTCATCCAAATAGGAGGCAGCAGTCACATCTGTGATCTTCACATAGCTGCCATTGGGATAAACCGCACGGTAAACATGGTAGATCCCGGCATACGGAACAGGATTCCACGAAAGAAGTGTACCCGTGGCCTGTTTGGTAAGAAGAATCCCGATGGGTGCAGAAACCGGATTAATGGTCAATTCAACCGGTATTTGGATGGCTGGATTCAAAGGATCGTTGGAATTCAGGGTGATGATTCCCTGGTACAGACCCGAAGTGAGTCCGGACGCATCATAACCAACCGATATTGAAGCCATGTTATCTGCTGTGACACTACCAGAAGATGGTGTAACCGAAAGCCAGTTCATGTCCCTCTTAAAACCCTTATGAGCAGAAGAATCCCGCACTCGGGACAAATATGATATAGACAGCGTATAGTTCAGTGCAACATCACCCGTATTGGATATTGAAAAAGATCCCCTATCGCTTGTTCCCGGATCCAATATCTTGCTAAGGGAAGCAGGATCAACAATCCCATGGGCGGGATCAAGACCTATTCCCGTCAATGCAAGCGTATTGCTGGGATGGAGTGGATCATTGCTTGAAATCGTTATATTACCGGCATAAACCTGTACTTGAGTCGGCAGGAAAGTAACTGTGTAAGCCTTGGGCGTTCCTGCATCCACGCTGTATGAGAGGGAGTTTCTACCCCCTGTGCCACCTTTGGATGCAAGTGCCACAGAATATCCTGTAGGCGTGGTAATGGTACCAGTTAAAGGATCTCCACCTGTATTGGTGATCGAAAATGTACGTGTAGCAGACTGCCCCACGATCACATTACCGAAATCCAGGCTTGAATTACTAAGGGAAAATCCGGGATTTACGACTGGAGGCGTAACATACAACCTTATATTGGCACGATTGTATGATTTTGTCAGGCTTGTAGGAGCTGCTGTATCATTATGATTCATTCTGGTTCTATAATTTGATGAGGTTGAAGTATATGTCCAAGCCGGATATCCCGAATTCAGGTAGGTTTGATTGCCTTTCACCACAAGTACCTGCAGATTATTAGTATTATTATAAGTAAAAGGGGTATTCAACGTTATTTCCATCCACCCACTGGTCGCATTATTCGTAAAACTGCCTGAATAAACCTGGGTATAACCCGTAAGAGAATATGTTCCTGTTGCCAAAGTGGTTGAAGTTGTATGCATCATATAAATCGTTACGGATGTTATAGCATTGATATCCGAACCGCTGCTCTTGTAAAAGGCAATTTTATTGATGCTTCCAGCTATTCCTATTTCACTTTGAAGGAATATACTCTCATATGTTGAATAATTGTAATATCTATCCATTGGGTAATTCTGGGTTGAAGTACCCGTGCCGATCGTAATGAGAGTGGTTGCATTCGGAGTGGCTGTCACTGTGTTGCTCGCGGCAGATTCACCGGATGGATCTGTGTAAACCGAAACAAGATAGTAGGAATATGTCGTACCATTTGTCACAGCAGTATCCGAATAACTTGTAGACGAATTACTGACCGTTGTAAGTAAGGAGCCGTTCTTATATATCTTATAACCACCACCGGGCAAGGCACTTGGAGCAATCCAAGTCAGAAGAACAACACCATTTCCCCCTGAAGCCTGTACATTGGTAGGTGGACTCATTAATCTCTCGAGAACCACATTCAGATAGGTGGGAGTATTTGCTGTCACAACAACATTATTGATCGTTTGAGATACATAGCCTGTAGCCGAGAAGGTCAAGCTCCATGTTCCAGGTGCAATCATCCTGTAATAATCACCAAAAGCTGGATCCGTGATCATTGCAGACTGTGCAAACTCGGTATCATGGCTATTCACCGTGATCGTAGCCGCCAGTCCTGTACCTGACGAGTTCGTAACGGTCCCACGAATGGCGTAATAGGGTCTTTCCATGTACTTTAGCATGGATTTATAATTATAATTCCAATATGTAAGTAAAGAAGAGGCAACCGGCATCTTGGTCTCGGATATCTCGATCGTGACTTCTCTGCCATGTGCAAAATAGTTGGTATAATCCTGACGTCCACCGGTAATTGTGTACCAGTCCCCACCTTCAGTATAACCGCTTGTGGTTGTATCAGTCATATAGGATGAATTTGTCACCCTGGCACTATCTACGTATGCCTTCCCCTCGATCACAAAC
>Ga0116171_10005488_pt1 | contig 11119 bp, 14 predicted proteins | sample AD_JPNHW2_MetaG_FD_89798 | JGI IMG/M metagenome (GOLD analysis project Ga0116171, IMG submission 89798) | Active sludge microbial communities of municipal wastewater-treating anaerobic digesters from Japan - AD_JPNHW2_MetaG | ecosystem: Engineered > Bioreactor > Anaerobic > Digestate | place...
ATGGTTCAATCTGCGAAGAGCAGTGCGAGAGGATTTAAAACAACGAAGAATCTCATACTAATTATATATCTTAGACTTGGGAAATTGCAGTTCGATCTACCCACATGAAATAGCGAGGAACCTTAATTTTTCTGGTCTCCCAATAATTTTATTGTGGCCGAAATCCTAAAAATAGGATGGAGCTAAACACGTACAAAATAAAGAAAAGCCGATCTTCTGAGTTCTGCAACCTTATACCGGTATGAATCCGTTCTCAGTGGCTATCTGCTGGCCCTCTGTGCTTAGCACATAATCTATGAACGCCCTGGAACCGGCAGAGGGGTCGCCCAGGGTCACAAAGTAGAGCTTGCGGGCAATCGGATAGGTCCCGTTCTTGATATTTTCGATGCTCGGATAGACGCCGTCCAGAGAGAGCACCTTTGTGTCCCCCCGCATGACATAGCTGTATCCCATGTAACCGATGGCGTTGTCGCTTCCCTGGATGGCCGTCTTGACCTCGGAGCTGTCGGCTGACTCGATGATCACTCCGGGTGCTTCCGCCTCTTTGCTGCCCATGACGACCTCATGGAAGGTATCCCTGGTTCCAGATCCCGGCTTTCTGCCGATGACGAATATCTCCATATCCGGCCCGCCCACATCCATCCAGTTGGTGATGTCTCCGGCATAGATCTGCCTCAGCTCCGCCCGGGTGAGAGATGTCACCCCGCCGTCGTACACGTCTGGGCTGACCACCAGGCAGATGGCGTCATACCCTACTGGATAGACCATGAAACGGATGGTGGGCGACTCGTACCTCTGCTTCTCTTCCAGCTTCAGCTCTCTTGAAGCCATGGCGATATCGGATCTGCCCTCCGCCACATCGACTATGCCGACGCCCGTTCCTCCGGAGGTCACAGTGACGCGATAGTCGTCTTGCAGCATATTGTACTCTTCTGCAGCCAGCTCAGCCAGGGGCATGACATTGGTCGATCCGGACAAGGAGACCTTGGCCTCCTTTCCCTGCCCGCCCGCCGCCGCCAGGAAGACAACCAGCAACAATATCAGTAGCTTGCTTTCAACTCTCATCATATCCGCAAACGGCATACTATTATGTAAGGTTAATGTCGGCAGTGCCGTTTGACCGGGACGACGAAACGGCTGCAATGGGCACAAACCCCTGCTCTGCGGCAATGCTCTGCCCTGCCTCTCCCTGCACATAGTCTATAAAGGCCTGCGCGCCGGGAGAGGGATAGCCATAGGTGTAGAAGTAAAGGTGCCTGTGCAGGTCGTAGAGATCCAGCTTTATGTTATCAAATGTGGGCATGACTCCGTTGTAGGCTATGCCGCTGACACCGCTGCCCAGGTAATTGAATCCCAGGTAGCCGATGGCCCTGTCGCTCGCATTGATGGCGGTCTTGACCTCGGCACTGCCCATAGCCACGGTATCAATCCCTGGGGTCTCTGCATCCGGGCTGCCCATGACCTCTTCATTAAAGCTGTCGCGAGTGCCTGAGCCCTCCTCCCTGGCGATGGCATAAATGTCTTTATCCGGGCCGCCCAGCTCCTTCCAGTTGGTTATGTTTCCGGCGTAGATATTCCGGATCTGGGCGCGGGTAAGACCGGTCACGCCCGCCATGTAGACATCCCAGCTTACGGCAATGCTGATTCCGTCCAGGCCCACGGCATACTCCCGGAAGGAGGCGCCGAATCTCTGTGTCTCTTCGTCCGTCACCCGGCGGGAGGCCATGGCTATGTCGTTCTTCCTCTCGGCGATCCCCAAAATTCCGGCTCCTGTGCCTCCGGCGGAGACGGCTATCACATAATCATCTTGCAGGACGTTGAACTCCTCTGCCGCAGCCTCGGCCAGAGGCATCACAGTTGAAGATCCTGAGACTGTGACATCCCCGACCAACGCCGGACAGGGGGCGATGCTCGCCAGCAGAGCAGCTATAAAGATGACTATTATTTTTCTAATGAACCCCACCATCAGGCAGTGCATCGGCAAAATATGTAAACTTATCGTCGGAGACCTCAGAGACCTCGGAGACTCCGAGACGTCGGATATCAATCCGCGGACAAAACCGATCATAGTCAATGCGGTCAGAAAGCATAGATCCTGCTGCCGTCCGAGATCATATCGGCAGCCAATAGCTCATAAAAATTATCAGGATTGTCTGCCCAATCGCCCATATCAATCCCCCGGGCCATGGCGTCCTCCTTGCAGGCAATGACGCGGACGTTCGGATGCAACTTCAGGGAAGGGATATCGATCAAATTGTATACTCCGTCGCCTGCCAGGTAGAGGACGGCACTTTGCGAATGCAATATCATGCCCAGGCACAGCTCTGCCCGGCTACTACGGGGCGGCCTGGTCAAAAGGAAGACATCTCTTCGGCTCATATTTCCCCACTGCTAATTTTTCCCCAATTTTTCTAATTCTATCCATTTAGAGCGCTATCATGCAATCTGCCGCCCTGATCTGCGTCATGAAATCAGTATCATCGGCAAGCTCCACCCACTCAATCAGAGCCCGGCTCATCAGGCTCCTCTCAGCCAGAGACGGCTCGTGCGCCAGAATCCTGACCTCAGGATAGGCATAAATCAGGTCGGAGAGGCTGGGCACTGCCAGAGGCCGGCTGTCCTGGCCGGCCAGGGCCAGGTAGACGCCGTCAGCATACAGGCCGACGGTCACATCCATCTTTATGCACACTGCGGCGGCGTTGAGTATGCCGTAGGCCTTCTCGCAGCCGTAGGGAGCGCTGTCCAGCAGATAGAAAACCGACTTCTTTGATCTCATATCTCATCCGTCTCATGCCATCTCGACATCTCATGCCATCTCGACATCTCACGTTCTCTATCCAGACAGAGCGATCACCCTGTCGGACTCCTCGATCATGCCGGCCAGATCATAGAGGCTGGTGATCTTTATCCCCTGGTAGAAGTCCGGGCAGATGCCATCCTCCCCGGCCAGGTAGCCTCTTGCAGCAGAGCATCTGGCGCAGGCCCTGACCTCAGCCCCCCTCTCCGCCAGATCGGAAAGCAGCCTGCCCACTTCAGCAAAGAGGGAGGGCTTATGCCCTCGGTGGGCCATGTGGACCGCATCCAGATAGAGGAAGATATTCACATGAGACATCCTGAGGGCCTGCGATGCAATTTTGCAGCCAATCTCCCCATACTCGGAGATGTAAGGCCCGTCTGTGAGGATGATGGTTATGGTCTTCATGTCCATCTCGCCATCAGATGTACTCCATCAGGGCCCTGAGGTGCTCTTGGCTCGTGGCATATTTGGCATCCAGCAGGGGCGTGCACCTGTCTAAAGATGCCTCCCTTCCCACCAGCCGGATGGCAAAGGCATAGCAGCTCTGCTCTCCGCAGATCCCGCAGTCGGTCCTGGGCAGATACTTGTAGATCTCGGCATGGTCCACCTTGACCTTCTCTCTGACCGCAGGGGTCACTCCCCTGACTATGGCCTCGTTGATGGTCTTCTTGAGGTCACCCAAAACCTCACGGGCCTCCTCATCGCTCTTGATCATGGTCATGGTCACATTTCCTGCCGAGTAGACGGTGATGAGGACATTGCCCTTCTGTATGATCAGGGCACCGATCTTCTCAGAGTACCTGGCTCTGGGAAATAGAGGCTCCAGGAGCTTGAGGGCTCCGCCCAGCGGCGGCTCGAATCGGGCGATGATCCGAAACTTGCTGCTGTCGGCAATGCAGGGCAAAAGCTGGCGCAGCTCGACTACATCCAGGGGCCTGGTCCCGGAGAGGTCCGATTTTGCGGGAGCAGTCTTCTGTTCTGCCCTGCTCTCCATGAAATTCTTTCCGAAATCCGTCAGGACAACTTTGCCCCCCGTCACGGCTGCCAGCCCCGCCTGCTCCAGCATCTGCAGGTGGTAGTCAAACATGCTTGCTCCAGCCGCCTGCTCGATCTCTTCTCTCGCTCTCTCCTTCTCAACCAGCATGGCCATGATCTTCCTTCTCGTGGCATTGGCCATGGCATTGCTCACGAGCTTGACATCGGCCTGTCCTCCAACCATTCTTCCACCCCATTGTCAAATCAAAATCAAAACATCAGAAGGTCATTTTCGCTTGAGCCGTGCTGCTAAGCGAATCATATCGATAACAGCCTCATCCGAGATCCTGTAGCGGCACCATTTTCCCTCTTTTCTCTCTTTTACGAGGCCTGCATCCTCGAGCAGGGAAAGATTATGGGATACTGAAGACTGCGGCCTATTCAAAGCCAACATTATCTCACAGGCGCACAGCTCTCCTCCAGCCAGGAGTTTGAGGATTTTAAGGCGGGTGGCATCTGCTGCCGCCCTAAAGACCTTTATCTCGGCGGACAGTTCGTCCTCATTTATATTTTTTACTTGATTGCATACATGCAGACACCGCTCTCTTGCTATGCTCCTATCTCCAAAAAGCCTGGCCAGAGTATTTTCTGCCTCGCAGCAAGCGCTGCTATCTTGGCCGGATTCGCTCTCCGCCTTCGACAGGGTGACGGACAGCCTTTTGCGGGTGATCATTGGCAGTTCTTTGTCCAGCATCAACTCATACCACCACGGGGATTTTAAACTTCACATAAAGGTACATCTATGTATTCATATATAAGGATTTCTGGATTCTTCATTTGCTGGAGAATATATGTTTGGACAGAGAAACGATAACGACTTTGAGTCACCAAAAATGTGGCTCATCGCTATTTCCTGTGGATTATGACACGTTCGTCTCTGTGAGTCCTCTGTGCGCTCTGTGCCTCTGTGGTTGCAGTCCGTGGGCATTTAGCTGTAACCAGTGGCTAACGACGTTTTCACCACAGAGACACAGAGTACACAGAGCACGCACAGAGAAAAAATGACAACTGAACAACTTAGGATAGCCACACAGAACAGCGAGGAGCCAAAAATGTTCTAAGGCCGCAATGTCTATATTGCCGGCAAACGTGTCTGCTGGCTGTAGAAATGATCGAAAAAAGGTGTGAGGGAATGGACATAGTTATCCGCAATGAGACCCGGTCGGACATCAAAGCCATATCGGAGGTCACGAAAGCCGCTTTTGAGACTCTTGCCATCAGCGGTAACACAGAACAGTTCATCATTGATGCGCTGCGAGACTCGGATGCGCTTACAATATCGCTGGTGGCAGTCTCCGAGAAAAAGGTGGTAGGCCACATAGCTTTCTCGCCTGTGACAGTCTCCGATGGCAGTCCCGGTTGGTATGGCCTCGGTCCCGTCTCCGTCCTGCCGGAGCTGCACAGGCAGGGTATTGGAAAAGCCCTGATCCGTGAGGGCCTGTCCTCACTGAAGTCACTCGGCGCAAAGGGCTGCGTGCTCGTAGGAGATCCCGGCTATTACGAGCGGTTCGGATTCAGAAGTCCCCCGGACCTGGTCATTGAGGGCGTTCCGCAAGAGAACGTTCTTGCATTGGCTTTCACAGAAAGCAAGACCCGTGGTGCTGTGGTATTTCATGATGCCTTTGCCGCAACCGTCTAACAAGAAAAGGAGACCATAACATGAATGAAGCCAATCCAATTGACCTGCTCTTCGGAGGCATGGAGAAGCTGGGTCCAGGAAGTAATTCTGATACTCTGAAAGTGCTCGATATGCTCCCAAAAAGTGATCATAAAATCATCGTTGACGCCGGTTGCGGAACGGGACGGCAAACCTTGACGCTGGCAAAGCGGCTCCAAACCCTGGTTCATGCCGTGGATTCCTCTGAATCGTTCCTTGTCAGCCTTGCACAGCGAGCCAGGGAGGCCGGAATAATGCACCTTGTCCAAACACACTGCATGGATATGGCAGACATTCCACGCACATTCACTGAGATTGATTTGCTCTGGTCTGAGGGAGCGGCCTACAACATAGGATTTCCCAAAGCTCTCAGGACCTGGCATTCCGCCGTGAAGTCTGGCGGATTTGCGGTTGTAAGCGAACTTTCGTGGCTGCGTGACGAGGTCCCGGCGGAAGTGCGGCAATATTTCCAATCTGGTTATCCTGATATGCGAAGCGCTGATGAGAATCGGGCTGTGGCCCAGGACGCCGGCTATAATGTCCTCAGTACCCACACTCTGCCCAGAAAGACATGGGTGGAGGATTACTACGATATACTGGAGCAGAGGGCAGAAGCCCTGCTCGATCATCCCGACGAATCGGTCAGAGGCTTTGCGGCTGAGACGATAGAGGAGATACGAATCTTTGGATGCTCTGAAGATAGCTATGGATATGTATTCTACGTCATGCAGAAGGCCTGACAAGTCTATGCAGCCGACGCCTTATCGGTTCACTTCCTTTCAAATCCTCTGAAGGAGTATTGCCTGCTCGATTCGCGGCTATTGGGTCATGCGGGTTGGGAAAGGGGCTTGGCCGGAAATGTTCTTACTTCATATCACTTCCCAAATCCCGTTTCGCAAATTATCTTCTTAGGCGCACTGGGATAGTATCTGCCCTTAAGCTTCAGTGCCACATTAACCAGCCCAATGAGCACCGGAACCTCGATGAGCGGCCCGATAACCGCCGCAAAAGCCTCCTGGGAGGCGATGCCGAATACCCCCACGGCCACGGCGATGGCCAGCTCGAAGTTGTTGCTGGCGGCGGTAAAGGAAAGAGCTGCGGCCTTTTCGTAGCTGACGCCCAGCTTGTAGGCCATGAAGAAGCTCACAAAGAACATGAGCAGGAAGTATATGGCCAATGGAACCGCCACCCGCACCACATCCAGGGGAAGCTGGACAATGTAGTCTCCCTTGAGAGAGAACATGACCACGATGGTGAAGAGCAGAGCCAGCAGGGTGAGGGGAGATATTTTGGGTATGAAGTCCCGCTCATACCAGGTCCTGCCCCGCGACCTGATCAGAGAGAATCTGGTGATCAAGCCGGCCAGAAAGGGTATTCCGAGATAGATGAATACGCTCTGGGCAATCTGGGAGATGGTGACATCGACTGCCGTCCCCGCGGCCACACCCAGGGCCGCAGGCAGAATGGTGATGAAGACATAGGCATAGACCGAATAGAACAGCACCTGGAAGACGGAGTTGAGACCCACCAGGGCGGCGCAGTACTCGGTGCAGCCTGCCGCAAGCTCATTCCAGACAATGACCATGGCAATGCACCTGGCGAGACCGATGAGGATGATGCCGTACATGAGATGGGGCGAGTCCCGCAGGAAGAGCACCGCCAGGGCGAACATCAGTATGGGTCCCACTATCCAATTTTGGACCAGGGAGAGCCCGAGGACCTTCCTGTCCGAAAAGACGCGGCCCAGCTCTTCGTACTTTACCTTGGCCAGGGGCGGATACATCATCAAGATGAGGCCGATGGCGATGGGGACCGATGTCGTGCCGATCTGCAGGCTAAATATGAAATCGGTGATTCCCGGGGCGTAGTAGCCTGCTGCCACTCCCAGGAACATGGCTGCAAAAATCCAGACTGTGAGGTAACGGGAGAGAAAATCCAGCCCCTTGACGACTCCGTTTGACATCTGGCTCCTTCCTCAATTGATAACATTACAGTTTAAAGCAGATCAAGTCGTGCCCAGCTTCGTATATTTTGAGCCGGCAGTGTCTCCTTCAGCTTCATTCACATCAGCCGCAGTAATCGTCCTCTCGGTCGTCGACTCATGAGTTTTCCAGTCCTCCCAGGTGTATATGCTGGCCTCATATCCCATGAGCTGTAGAGCATACCAGACCAGAGATGAACGGGCGTAGTCATCGGAATAGACCACAACCGGCACTTCTTCGTCCAGCCTGGAAAAGACGCCGCTCAAATCCTCCTTGTCTTTGATCCGGTCTGCATTAACCACATTGGACGGGTCCAAAGCTATTGAACCAGGTACGCGCCCTTTGCCAAATTCCGTAAAGGGTCGGACATCCACTATCTGAGCCTGACCGGATTTTACATAATCGTAATCCGCAATCACATCAGCCACGATGACCGGCGTGTATTCTACAGGAGGCAGAGTATTTTGAACTGTCTCATTGGGAAGGCCGGCCATATTCCATTCACTCAGGCTTCCATCCAGGACAGTCAGATCCACATGGCCCAGGTATTTCATCACCAGGAAGGCAAACTCGGCTTCACCTGAACTCTGCTTGCTGCCGTATAGGACCACGGAATCGTTTTTGGAGACGCCGGCACCCCCCAGGATTGCAGCTAGCTGCTCATCTGCTTTTAGGTTGCCGTCACCATTCAAGAAATCACTGCTTGGAATGTGAATAGCGTTTTTTATATGAGATTTTTCATAGCTGTTCCCATTTGACACATCTATTACCACATCCGAGCTGGAGACGCTTTTCAGTGATTTGAGCATATTCGTGCCGGGAAAAGCAGCAATCCTCTCACTCTGTGAGTCGATCTTAGTCTGCGGACCCTCTGCACCTGCACCTCCATCCTCAACGCTGCCGGTCTGCACCGGCTGGCCACTGCCCAGTTCGGAATTGAGAAATGATGTAGGATCCCAATTGCCCACGCTGCAACTGCAACCTGCCAGCGCCGGAGATGTAGTAGACATTGCAATAAAGATAAGTGATATCAGATATAAGAAAATATGAAAACCGGAATTAAATGTCATTTGAAGGTACCTCTCTATGAATGCCGGCTTGTCTCATAATCTTGATCAGATTGAGCATTTCGATTACAGCTCCTTCTGACAGCCGGTACCTGGACCATCTTCCGTCTTTGCGTTCTTTTATCAGACCTGCCTCTTTAAGTATGGAGAGGTGATGAGATGTGCTGGATTGGGGGCGGTCCACAGCGATCATGATCTCGCAGACGCACAGCTCCCCCTCGCGAAGGAGAGAGAGGATCTTGAGCCGGCATGGATCGGACATGGCCTTGAAGATCTCTGCTTCCATCTCAATATCATTTTCATCCAATTTGCTGGTTATGGAACGCAACTTTTCAACCTTGCATTCAGCCTTATCGGCGTCTCCAATCAGCCGCGCCATCCTGTTGACTGCCTCTTCCGGAACACACGACATTTTTAAAATCACTCTCAGCAGCAACTACAGCTCTTATGAGCCAGAAGGCTATGCTCTTCATGCCTCAGACAGATGTCGCATATCCTGATTCTGCCAAACTCTTTATGGCTTACTATGAAGAGCGATTCAGATTCCCTTTTGCATAATTCGCATTTAGCAGTGACCATCCCGTGCATTCACCTTTTCCCTGCTTTATTGAATCGGCCGGAAGATCCACATTATTCTTTCCGGGCATGTACTTATCGTCAATCCATATCCATCTATTTCGATATATAAGATTTCCCGTCATAAAGCCAAACACCAGTACGACATTTACCTATAATAAAATATAATCTGAATAATTTAACTATTAACGTATCAAAATGCATAAATTAACAACAAAAGACAAATAGATTCTTTAAAATATAAGCAGAAAACGGTGAATTAATTCAATAATTTTTCTCATGTAGACTTCTTGAGACCATAATGTCGAAAGACTTATATCCAATAATGTCGATACGCCATCAGGGCTTGCCTGAATCCGGCAAGATGTCGATGCAATCAGATGCTATCGGCATGAGAATCTGTGTGGATAAATAGATTCAAAATCGAAGATGAGAAATTTTGGCTAAAAAGGAGAGTTCACAAATGCATTTCATAAAGAACGCCGTATATGGAGCATCATTAATTGCCATCATGCTTCTGGCACTGAGCATCCATGCCATGGGATCGGAGTATTCTGTTGGATCGGGGAGCGATGACTGGTGGATGGGATATCCCGACCAGTCTTCGGCAGCCGGCGAAAATGTCGGCCATCCATCCTGGGTCCAGGATGCTCTGCAAAGCAAGCCGGTACTTATCTACGTGCACAAGTCATGCGACTATTGCGTTCCCCAGACCAAAGCCGTCCAGAATATAACCGATGAATACAGCGGCCAGATCAAAGTCTTTGAGATTGGTGCTGAAGGCAATGACGCCAGAGCTGAGGAGGCCTTGCAGGCATACGATCCCAACGGTGGCACCATGTATGTACCTCTGACAGTTGTGCTGACCGTCGCCCCCAATGCAGAGGGAGAGGTCGAGGTCGTCTGGCACAGCACCGATGAAGTGACGGGCGACGCCTGGATCAAGAACTATGTGGAGGATGCCATAGCCAAATACGATGAAAACTCCGCTGAATGGAATTCCTGAATCAGGACTTTTTATAAGGGATCATTTCTATGCCGATAAAAAGTAAGAAATCCCTGATTTCGGGATCAATTAAACATTTTTTAGTGGTTTTTTCATTCTTCGTTCTGTGCTCTTCCATTGGACTGTCTCAGGAGCAGCCTCCAGACATTAAAGTCCCTGACTTTCAGGCCGTGGATATCGATGGAAAGGATGCATCTTTGAGTGACTATCGGGGAGAGGCTGTGCTTCTGCATATCACCAACATCGAAAATCCCCTCTGCCGGGAGTGCGAGCATGCCCTGAACGCCCAGACCAGGCAGCTTTCCCTGCTGACCCAGGAGCATCCCGATATCAGAATCATAACTCTCAACGTCCGCAAGAATCCCTATTCTAAAGATGGTGCGGCCCTGGCAAAAGAATGGTGGAATATAAATGTAACCTGGCCGTGGATTGAGGACTTTGAGCCCTATTCCCTCACAGGCAGGTACATCGACTACACTACCTTTGAGAATGGCTTTGCCAATCCCACACTTATCCTGATCGACAAAGATGGGAACGTATCGGGCCTGTATCACGTCTATCAACTGGGAAAAGGGGAGATCGACGGAGTCCAGAGCGCTGAATCTCTATATGGCGATATCCAGAGGATAAATCAGGGTGAGACATCAGGATTTGCCGGTATTGCCTCAGGACAGGGTGTAAACTACCTGGGCATGTTTGCCCTGGGCATCGTAACATCGCTCTCGCCCTGTTCTGTGGCGCTGCTCCTGGCCATGTTCTCCTATGTCATGACGGCCAGGAGGCGGGAGGATTATCTGAGAAAGAGCACCTCTGCCTCAAAGGAGGGCTTTTTGATCGGAGTGGCCTTCACACTGGGCATGGCGGCCGTCTTCTTCGTGGTTGGGCTGTTCCTCTCGGACATCGGCGTCTTCATCCGAGAGGCTCGCTTTTTCGACCTGGCGGCGGGGCTGCTGATGGTCATCCTGGGAATCAACATCATCAAGCCCATCGGAGAGATCA
>Ga0116171_10005489_pt1 | contig 11118 bp, 6 predicted proteins | sample AD_JPNHW2_MetaG_FD_89798 | JGI IMG/M metagenome (GOLD analysis project Ga0116171, IMG submission 89798) | Active sludge microbial communities of municipal wastewater-treating anaerobic digesters from Japan - AD_JPNHW2_MetaG | ecosystem: Engineered > Bioreactor > Anaerobic > Digestate | place...
ACCCGGAGCTGTTTGGGCAGGGAGCGGAGAAGAGCGTCGAGACCGTGCGGCACCCCGCGCTCGTGCGGGATCTGTCGAGCAAGTCGTCGGCCGTCGCCGACCACGTGCCCATCCAGCCGTAGCCGGGTTGACTGGAGGCGGCCACGGCGCCGGGTGAGGTCCCCGGTTGCCCTGCTGGGGTCGGCCCGAGGTCACGATTCCTGTGTTGCGGGCTCGACGACCTCTCTGCGGCGCAGGAAGGCGCGCATCGCGAGCCCGATGACCCTTATCGCCAGGACCATCGTGAGCACGTCGGTGACCGCGAGGATGAGGTTCTGCTGGGCGATGTAGCCGCGAAGCAGCCCGGGGGCGTGAGCACACTGCTGGGCGGTCGGAACCGGAAGACGTGGCATTCCGTGGAAGGCGTCCCAGCCCGGCGAATCATCCCGGTGCGGCGGAGATCCTCGGGTGCCAGGCCTCGGTGCAACCCGGGACGGAACGCCCGCACCTTCTCACCGGAGCCATTCCGGAATCCGCAAGCGCTCTTGGCGTGCCTGCTCAAGGTCAGCGAGCCTGCAGGTGAGCTCAAATGGAGGTCTGCTTGACTTCTCGCAGCAGACGGTCACGGATCGGGGTCCACCTCCGCACCCGCATTCGTAGGAGGCGACGTCGCGATCGAACGCGGAGTCGGTGTTGACCCAGACCACGCCGGTGCCACTGCATCTCGGGCAGACTTCCTCAGCTACCTTGCGGGGGAGCCAGCCCAGCTCGACCAGCTTCTCCGCGATGGCAAGGCGCTCCTCGAAGTGGCTCGATGCCTTCGCCGCGAGGGCCAGCACTCGGCCCTCATCGTGCAAGCCTCGCACCGCCGCGGCGCGGGCTTGCACGCAGAGGCTCCGCTCAGCCACTCCAGCGAGCAGATCCTGATCGCGGAGTCTGGACACCGCTGCGAGGCTCACAGCCGGGTGACGGTCCTGCTCGGCAACCTGGGCGAGGCACGACTCCTCGGTCAGCCGTTCCACCGCGGCCAGGCGAGCGCTCGACGATACGGCGTGCTGGGCGACATTGGCCAGCCTGGTCTGAGCAGTGAGCCTGGCGGTTGCGGTCCTGGCGACATTCGGGTCGTCCGATGACGTGGCGATGTCGAGGAGGGCCTCCTCGTCGGCAATCCTCGCAAGGGCGGCCAGGCGCACGTCGTCAACGGGGTCGCTGCGGGCGATCCTCACCAGCTCGGAGGTGTCAGTCACCCTCGCCACCTCGGGGATACGAAGCTCCATGAGCCTGGTCTTGACGGCCAGCAAGTACGTGTCGGGCGCGTGCCCTGATTGCAGCCGGTCGAGGAGCTTCTGGAGGACCGCCAGGTCGGTAAGCTTCTTGCAAGCCGCCGCTTGCGTGCTACCGTAGTAGGCGCACGCAGCGACCTCCGCAAGCCAGTCCTGGTCGGTCACCCGGTCCCACCACTGAAGGAACTCCTTGTGATCAAAGAAGAGCCGCTGCCGCCCGGCCATTTCCAGGACGACGGCCTGGGCGAGCGCCTGGTCCCGCAGCCTGGTGGCCGCGAGAAGACGGATGCACGTCCCGTCGTAGACGCAGTTGGCCAAGTCGGCGTAGACGCTCTGTGCAACGCTTCCGTCCTGCACTCTCGCGGCAGCCGCGAGTCTCACCTCTCTGTCCCAATCGCTTCGTGCCATCTTCGCCAGGATCGCCTGGTCCGTCAGCTCAGAGATCGCCTTGAGGCGCACATTCGGGCTGCTGCGCCTCCACTTCGGGCGGAAGAGATCCATCAACTCCATGGCTGGTTCCCTTCTGTTCTTGGGGGGATCGTAAACGCTTTCACGAGTCCCCGCAATTCCAACGGTGTCTCAGCGTCGTTGTGGCCTCGGCCCTGGCCGGGTTCAGGGAGCCGGCGCTGGAGCCGCTGCCCGCGGCGCACTCCAGTGATGCAATGGTGGCAGGCGCGTGCCACGCCCGACGCGGGGGAACCGCGAGGAGTGTCTTGGCTTTGGCAGCCGCGATATCCGGCCGGGTAGGCGCGATACCCCTGACGGTATCGAGAGGGCTGCATTGCCGCAGGGCGCAGCACTGAAGGCGTGCAGAATCAGCAAGATCATCGGACGACACGGGCTGGCATTGACCTTGCGTTGGAAACCCAAGAGACGAGTTCGATGAACGCTGACGAATCGGGCTTTGGACGGCGGGCCGCCAAGACAGCGGCACGCGAGGAGGACAGAGAGATGCGCACGAGGACATGGGGGATGTTGGCTGTTGTGCTGTTGGTCGCGATGAGCTTCATGGGTTGCAGCTCGACGGCGCCTCAGGGCGCTCCTGCCGGACCGGTCGAGGCGACGGCGGCACCGGGAGCCCCTGCACTGGTCGCCGCACCGGCCGACGCCGGCGACAACGCCTACCTGACGGTCTACCGCAAGAAGCGGATCGTCGGCCTGGCGCTCAACACGTCGGTCTACGTCGACGGGGTCGAGGTCGCGGAGCTGGATCCAGGCACCTACGTGAAGGTGCGGGTCAGCCCGGGAGCCCACAAGATCTCGGGCGATGAGGTGGACGACTCGGTGGCGGTCGAGACTAGCGCCGGCGGGACGTACTACTTCCGCATGGAGCTCCGGCCCGGCATGTGGAAGGGTCACGGCGAGGTGGTGGCGGTGGACGCCGCAACGGGTGCCGCCGAGTTCGCCGAGTACAAGTGCAAGCTCGCGAAGGAGATCAAGGTGCCTGCCATGGTGGTCGAGTAGCGCCTGAGGCGCCGGCGCAGCACGGGCGCGAGCATCGCGTCACAGGGGAGGGTTCATGAAGCACAGCGCGATCACTCACGTGGTGGGCATCCGATTGGTGTGGCTGCTGGTCGCAGCTCTCGCAGCTCCGACCGGCCAGGCACTGGCCGGGGAGCCCGTGCTCCGCACGTCGAGCGCTACAGGAACGTCGCGCGTCTCGCCGGCGCGCGGGTCGAGCTGGGCGGCTGCGCAGCAGGCCATCGGCGAGCCGATCTACATCCTGACCAGCGCCCACTCGAGCGGCGCGGCAGGAACCAACTGGCGCACCGACCTCGAGGTCCACAACCCGGGCAACGCCACCGCGAGCTTCACGATCGCCCTGCTCAAGCGCGACTCCTGGGACAACGACCACGCGCCGACGAAGAGTTTCTCGCTGCCGGCGCACCGGTCGGCGGCCTATCCGGACGTGGTCCTGCAGCAGTTCTCGTTCTCCGGTGCGGCGGCGCTGCGGGTAGTCACGACCTCCGGGGGCGTGCTGGTGTCGAGCCGCACCTACAACGACCAGCCCGGTGGCACCTTCGGCCAGCTTGTCCCCGGGCTCACGGTGTCGGAGGCGTTCGGCGCGGGGGAAGAGGCCCGGCTGGTGCAGCTCTCCCACGACCCTTCGGGGACTGCCGGCTATCGCACGAACATCGGGGTGGTCAACCCGGCGGGCCGCACCGTCGCGCTGACCATCAAGCTGTATGACGCGTCCGGTACGCTGCTCGGCACGGTGCCGACGGGGTATCTCATGCCGTACGCCTACACGCAGTACGACAAGGTGTTCGAGAAGGTCACCACCGGCAAGGTGGACGACGGGTACGCCGTGATCACCGCCAATGCGGCGTTCTACGCCTTCGCCTCGGTCATCGACAACCACACCGGCGACCCGGTGTTCATCCCCGCCCGGCGCGCGCCCTTGGCGACGCCTCTGTATTTGGCCACCGCCGCCCACGTCGCCGGTGCCGCGGGCACCAACTGGCGCAGCGACGTCGAGGTCCACAACGCGGGCACTACCCAGGCAACCTTCTCGATTGCGTTGCTCAAGCGAGGTCAGGTCAATGCCAGCCCGGTCACGCAGACCTTCACCATCGAGCCGGGGCGTTCGGCCCTCTACGGGGACGTGATCGACTCCGTGTTTCATTTCCAGGGTGCCGCCGCCCTGCGTGTCACGCCGCTCGTGGGATCGGTGCAGGTCAACAGCCGCACCTACAACCAGCGATCGGACGGGACCTTCGGACAGCTCGTGCCGGCGCTGGCCGACGCGATGGCGTTCGAGGCCGGCGAGCAGGCCCGCCTCGTGCAGCTCGCCCAGAGCGCCTCACTCACATCCGGCTACCGGACCAACATCGGGTTGGTGAACGCCTCGGCGGTCACGGGTACTGTCGAGGTTGCGCTCTACGCCGCCGACGGCACGCTCCTGGGGACGCTCCCGGCCCAGGACACAACCCTGAGGCCCTACGAGTACCGCCAGATTGACCAGGCGTTCGGGAAGGTCACCTCGGCTGCAGTCGACGACGGCTTCGCAGTGGTGTCAACCAGGACCAGTGGCGGCCGTTTCTTCGCTTACGCATCGGTGATCGACAACCGTACGGGCGACCCGGTGCTTGTCCCGGCGCAACGGGCCGCCACGGGTTTCACCGTCCGCCGCCAGTTCCTGGAGAGCTCGTACAACTGGAACGACCTGGCGATGGTGTCCCCCGCTGTCGGCTTCGCTGTCGGCGAGCCCCACTGGGACCAGGTCGCGAAGGCCTTCGTCGGAACGATCACCAAGACCTCCGACGGCGGGCAGACATGGGAAGCGCAGGACGTCCCCGCGGCAGCGACCTTGAAGGCGGTGAGCTTTGCTGACGCGGCCACCGGGTGGGCCGTTGGCGAATCCGGCACGGTGCTCAAGACGTCCAACGGCGGGGCAACCTGGGTACCGCAGGCGATCGCCAGCACGGACTCGCTGGACTCGGTGGTCTTCGTCGATGCCCAGCACGGCTGGCTCACCACGCTGCGCGAGACGCACTACGACTTCGTCGGTGACGCCGACGACTGGGACGCGGGCGTCTGGCACACCATGGACGGCGGTTCGACCTGGGTCCAGCAGACCGTGCCTGACGACATCGCCATCCTGCACGCCATCACCTTCGTGACCACGACCCAGGGGTGGGCGGTCGGAGTCCGGCGCACCGCCACGGAGCCATACCCCGAGCATCGAGCCGTCATCCTGCACACCGCCGACGGCGGCACCACGTGGCAGACCCAGTACGCGTCCGACCTCCAGATCTCGCTGACCGCCGTCGACTTCCTGGATGCGAGCAAGGGCTGGGCGGTGGGCTTCGCGACCAGCTCGGCGCTCGAGGGCGGCACCATCCTGCACACCGCCGACGGCGGGCTCACCTGGATGCGCCAGCAGCCATCCGATGCATTTGGGGACGTGGAGTTCGTCGACGCCAACCGGGGCTACGCGGTGGGGATGGACTACGCTTCCGCCTGGGGCACCCCGGTCCAACGCACCATGGACGGAGGCGCGACCTGGGAGAAGCTGCGCCAAGCCAAGCAGGACAACGAGGCGCTGCGCGGGCTGACAGTATTCGCCGACCGGGTCATCGCCGTGGGCGACCACGACTTCGTGAGTCGCGCCAGCGACCCCTGGGGCAATGCAGGGGCGTACAACGGCGACGAGCTGTTCACGCAGCACTACGCCAGCATCCACTACAAGCTCGAGGACATCGCGTTCGCCGGTGCCGACAACGGCTGGGCCGTGGGGCGACGCAGCTACGAGCCTGGCGTATGGGGACAGGTCATCCTCCACACCCCCGACGGCGGAGAGACCTGGCAGACGCAGTACGAGAAAGCGCCGGCCGAAGGGTCGGACTTCTCGGTTTTCCGGCTCGACGCCGTCACGTTCGTCACTCCGCTGGAGGGCTGGGCAGTAGGTCGCTCCGAGCTGTTCTCCGGCGCGACCCAGTGGCTCGAGCCGCACGGCGCCATCATGCACACCTCCGACGGTGGCCTGCACTGGGTCGAGCAGGGTCGGGAGCTTGCGGGCACCGTCCAGCCGGAGTTCACCGCAGTGCAGTTCCCAGACGCGACCCACGGCTGGGCACTGGAGAAGGGACACTTGGACATCGCCACGGGCTCGTCGCTCTTCCTCGCCAGGACCAGCGACGGCGGTTCCCACTGGCAGTGGGTTTCCACGGGGCTCGACGGCAGCATCACGGTGGGGTACGAGATCGTGATGGGTGGCGTGGCGTTCCCCGACGCCCAGCACGGCTGGGCCGTGGGCGGACTTGGCCAGGTCCTCGCGACCAGCGACGGCGGGGCCCACTGGCAGAAGCAGGAGCTCGGGTGCGGCTATCCGAGCTGCCCGACCCACATGAACAACGTCGCATTCGCCTCGAACCAGACGGGCTTCATCGCCGCCGAGTCCGGGCTCTACGTGACCTCGGACGGCGGTGCTCACTGGCTCTCGCGGGAGCTCGGGGCTGGCCCCGTGGACTACAACGAGGTGCAGTTCCCGACCCGGCGTGTCGGGTGGGTGGCAGGCGGATGGGGCGCTCTGTACACCAGCCCCGACGCGGGCCTGACCTGGCTGCGGGTGCCGACTCCTACCAGTCTCGACCTGCTCGGCCTGCACTTCGTCTCGGCCACCCACGGCTTCACCGTGGGCACGATGGGCGAGATCCTGGAGATTCAAGCGGACGCGCTCTAGCGGCCGGGGTGCACACGGTACTTGTGGAGCGCCGAGACGAAGCGCGGGTAGTCCACATCCGGGACATGAAGGCGCCGGGCCAGCTCCTTGAGGTTGTGCTGGCTCGCCGCGAAGTGCTCGGCCAGCAGCCCGCGCAGCTCGGCACGGTTGAGGTCGCGCTCCAGGAACGCCGCCCAGGCGGTGTCCCAGAACTGCCCTCCGCCGGCAAGCTGCTCCTTGACCCGCGTCAAGGCCGGGCTGATCTGAGCCTCACCCGCGGCGCGGCCGGCCCGCCGCGGTAACAGCTCGGCGATCTCCGAACCGACAGTCGCGCCCGGAAGCTGGATCCCGGCTCGCTTGAGCACGTTGACGAGCTCGCGGACGTTGCCCGGCCAGTCGTGGGCCTCGACCACCTCCCAGAAGCCGGGACCGAGCGTCTTGCCGCGCAGGAAGCGCTCGTACTCGGCGACCAGGCTTCGCAGGTCCTCGCGGCGCTGGCGCAGCGGCGGGATTTCGATCGTGAGCACGTTGAGCCGGAAGTAGAGATCCTCGCGGAAGCGCTGCCGGGCGATCTCCTCGGGAAGGTCCCGGTTGGTGGCCGCAATGATGCGCACCGCCGCGGGCCGCTCGCGGGCGTCGCCGACCGGCCGGTAACGCTGGCCGTCGATGAAGCGCAGCAGCTTGGCCTGGAACGGCTGGGGCACCTCGGCAATCTCGTCGAGGAACAGCGTGCCGTCCTGGGCTGCGTCGACCAGGCCCTTCTTGTCGCGCACCGCGCCGGTGAAGGCACCACGACAGTGGCCGAATAGCTCGCTCTCGATGAGGTGCTCCGGGATCGCCGGGGTGTCGACAACGATGAGCTGGCCCGGGCGCCCGGAGAAGCGGTGGATGAGCTGGGCAATGTGGCTCTTCCCGACCCCCGTCTCACCGAGCAGGAGCACCGGGTCCTCCTCCAGGGCATAGGCCAGGGCGAGCGCCCGGATGCGCCGGGTAGCCGCGCTCGAGCCGGAGATCCCGCCGGCCCCCTCCTCGATGCCGCGCAGGTCGGCAAGAAGGGCGCGCAGCTCGCTGCCGCTTCGCCTGAAGAACTCCAGGTCGTCCGGCCCGAAGGTGTCGTTGCCACTGTCCACGTAGAGCAGCAACTCGTCGCTGACCGGGTGGACGAACAGGCTGCGCACGAGCAGGAACCGGGCCGACTGTGGGAACCCGAGCTCGGTCGCGGAGATCATGACGTCCCGGCTCGCCACGTCCGACCGGGCATCGAGGGCCTGGCGCAGGTGGGTGCGTGAGAACCCGATCCCCTCCTCGACCGTGCGACCGGTGACCGGGCGGCCGGCGTGCCACCGGATCCTTCCGCCCCGGTCGACGAGCATGGCCAGCGCGATGTCCTTCTGCTGGATCTTCTCGGCGAGGCGGGCCTTGAAGAGATCGATCATGCCGTCTCTCCAGCGATGCGGCCCATGCGGTGGCGCAGCTCCTCGTCACCAGGGCGCTGCATCGGGTCCTTGCGCAGCATCGCCATCACAAGGGTGGCGAACGCCGGTGGAATCTCGGGACGGTAGAGCGTCGGGTCGACCGGCTCCCTGGTCAGCACCTGCTTGAGCACCTCGACGGGCTCGTCAGCCAGGAACGGCTTGTGCAGGGTGAGCAGCTCGTAAGCGAGGACACCGAGCGAGAACACGTCGCTCGCCGGGGTCAGCTCGCGGAGCTGGATGCGCTCCGGCGCCATGTAGTTGACGGTTCCGAGGATCTCTCCGGCCTCGGTGAGCGTAGTGGCGGTGTCGAGCTTGGCGATGCCGAAGTCAAGGAGCTTGACGGCCGGAGTCGCCGCGGGCTCGAGGACGATCACGTTGGCAGGGCTGATGTCGCGGTGCACAATCCCCTTCGAGTGGATCGTCGTCACCGCGTCGACGAGCTGGGCGAGGATGGCAGTGCATGCTGGCAGCGGCACGAGCTGCCCCCGCCCCGCATAGTCCTGCAGCACCGTCGCAAGGGAACGGCCCTCCAGGTACTCCATGGCGATGTAGAGGCGGTCGTTGTGCTCGCCGCGATCCAGAACCCTGACGATGTTGGGGTGGTCGAGGGCATCGACGATCCGCCCTTCGTTGATGAAACGCTGGCGCTGCCGCTCGTCCGCAGCCAGCTCGTCGCGGATGACCTTGAGGGCGACGGTGGTGCCTGGGTTGGTCAGCGAGGTGGCACGGTAGACGACGCCCATGCCGCCGGAGGTGATCTCCCCCTCGATGCGGTAGTGACCGATGAACGTCCGCTTCTTCCAGAACGCCACCAGGTAGAGGTAGCGCCGGAACGCCAGCAACACCAGGCCGACGAGCAAGGCCGTCACGGCCGCGGCGAGCCCGGCCACGAGCCTGGTCCGTGACAGCGCGAGGCGGCGGATCTCACCGTCCTTGCGCAGCAGCTCGTTGTCCTTGCCGAGCAGCGCGATCTCGCGGCTGCGCTTCTCGGCCTCGTACTTCTCCTGGAGCTCGGCCATGGTGCGGCTGCGTTGCTCGCCCAGCATGGCTTCGCGGGTGTCGCCGTACAGTACCCGGTACTGGTATGCCTTGCGGTCGTCTCCCAGGTCGTGGTACACATCGGAAAGCAGGCGGTAGACGCTGTCCAGGACCTCGTTGGAGCGGGTCTCGATGCCGATGGCACGCGCCTTCTCGAGGTAGCGCATCGCCTCGGCGTGCTGGCCCCGCAGCAGGTAAACCTCCGCGATGTTGTGGTACGTGCTGGCGACCTCCGAGCTGGCGCCGAGCGTGGTGCGGATCTCGGCGACGCGGAAGTACTGCTCGAGCGCCTTGTCGTACTGCTTCCGCTTCTTGTAGACGATGCCCATGTTGTTGCGCGGGTTGGCCTCGAGGTCGAGGCTGTGGAGCTGCTCCGCCGTGGCGAGCGAGCGGGCGAAGTAGTCGAGCGCCGCGTCGTCCTCGCCGAGCTTCTCGTAGGTGTTGCCGAGGTTGTTGAGGACCTTGGTGGCTCCTGGCCTTTCTCCGAGCTCCTCGAAGACCGCCAGCGCGCGCTGATAATACTCGCGCGCCCTGAGCTGCTCGTCGAGACGACTGAGGACGTTCCCGACGCTGTTGAGGTTGTTGGCGATGCCGAGCTTGCGGCCCAGGCGCTCCTCGATGCTCAACGACTCGAGGTTGTACCCCAGGGCCTGCTGGTAGTCACCGACATTGTAGAAAGCCACCCCGAGGTTGTTGGTGGCGGCCGCAATGCCCTTGGCGTCATCGAGCTCCCGGTAGATCGCGAGGGCCTGCTGGATTGCCTCGATGGACGGCCACAGCTTGCCGACCTGCCCCAGCAGCATGCCGCAGTAGCCCAGCGTCTTGGCCTCCTCGACGCGATCGCCCAGCTTGGAGAAAAGACCGTGAGAGAGCTGCATCTGGGTGAGGCCGTCGGCGCTCTTCTCCTGCACCATCAGCGCAATGCCGAGGTTCTTGTGCGCCAAGGCAACGCCACGGCGGTCGCCGCGCTGCTCGGCGAGGGCCAGCGCCCGCGACGCCAGCTCCTGGCCGCGGGGCCCGTCTCGGCGGACCACGAGCCATGCCAGCTCGTTGAGGATCTCCGCCTGCTCGGCTGGGGGAGCCGCGGCCAGCTTTAGCTCGAGGTCCTTGACCTTGTCCTCGGGGGGCGCCTGACCGCGAACGACCGGCATCAGGAGCGCGAGGAGAGCCACGGTGGCCAGCAAAGGAATGGTTCGGGACCGAGCCATAGCTGTGTGCCCGCCTTTGTACCACACCTCGCCGCGGTCGAGGGTTCGGCCTCTACCAACACACGCCGCGACCCGTTCCCCGCCCGAGCTCGTCGCCAACAGCTCGAGCAACGAGTCCAGCAGATGCTGCACCGCGCGGAGTTCATCGGTGTTGATCGAATGTCCGAGACCAGGAAAGAAGGCAAGGCGCATGTCGCCGCCGATCCGTTCCAGCTCACGGGCCGGCTCCTCGGCATGCTCCCGAGGGATATTCGGGTCAGGCTCGCCGCGACCGAGCACCACCGGTGTTCCGGCCAACGGGCCAGTAGAGGCCAGCCGTGACCAGGTGGCCCGATGATCCCTCCCGATGACCCGACGACGCCCCCCAGCGCCGGGCGTTGCGACCGGCGAGCTCGAGCGCCAGGCAACCGCCCAACGATATCCTGGGGCGCACGAAGACCCGCGTAGCGCGTGCGAAACACGGCGCTGGACGAGGGTGAAGCGGGCTGGCCAAGATGGCCGTTCGGCTGTCGTTCCACAGAAGAACAGTGCCTCGGTCGGCGAGTCTTGACCTTCTCACTCGCACAGGGTCGGCCCCAGTCTGAGCCTTGCGCACCTCGCCGAGGACCGCCTCGACGAGACGTTGGAGCGGCGTCGAGCGCGGGCCGCCGCGGGCTCTAGAGGGCACAGGCGGGAGAGGCCACGGGACACATCTGGCTCGTGGTGTGGATGGGCGGGGCGTGATCTCACATTGGGTGAGCCGGCCGATAGGGAGCGGGGTGGCAGACTCGAACGACAGGACACCCGTAGACTCCCGTCTCCCCGGCTTGGGCTAGACTGGAGAGCCCAGGCCCGGGCTGAATGGGCCTCGAGAGGACCATGGACAACATCCGCAACTTCTGCATCATTGCGCACATCGACCACGGCAAGTCGACGCTCGCCGACCGCCTCATCCAGCGCTGCGGGGCGGTGGAGGCCAGGGAGTTTCGCGA
>Ga0116171_10005492_pt1 | contig 11116 bp, 21 predicted proteins | sample AD_JPNHW2_MetaG_FD_89798 | JGI IMG/M metagenome (GOLD analysis project Ga0116171, IMG submission 89798) | Active sludge microbial communities of municipal wastewater-treating anaerobic digesters from Japan - AD_JPNHW2_MetaG | ecosystem: Engineered > Bioreactor > Anaerobic > Digestate | place...
AAAAGAACCAGCTAAGTTTGTAAAGAAGATAAAAGATAAGGTAGACGAATTGGCTAATAGAAAGTATGAAGGAAAGAACGCTATGCAGCGTGTTCGTATAAAACTTGCAGATGAAATTCGTAAGTCAAATGAATTTATATATCACGTTTATGCGGAAGTTATAAAAGATGGTAATGCTGATAAAACTGTAGATATTCTTGCTCCTAGACTAAAATTAGATGATGAAGAAAAAGGAGCACTTAACACGTATTTAACTTCTATAGTTCATAAAATAAAAACATCAGCTCCTTCTTCTGCAGATTATTGATATCTTACCGTAATATAAATAAAATTTATTGTTAGTAAATTAAAATGACAAAAAATAACGACTACAAGGTCGTTATTTTTTTATTTGTTTGACATCGTTCCGACGCAAAACTAAAAATTATTGACGACAAATTAAAATAAGATAGTATTTAGATACATCACCAAATGAAAGAATTACATGGATACTTCAAATTCGGACACATCTTCTACTCCTCAACAAGACACAAGCAATTCAAAGTATTTTTTTGTAGTAGCCGCTGGAACAAAATATATAGATGTCTCCACATTAGTTGGAGAAGCGACTAAGGATGTAAGTGAGATTGATAAAATTCTGGAAGGAATTGATGATGAAGAAGTTAAGCTAAAAGGAAAGATTCCAGTAACGACTCATAACAACATCGTTATGGAATCAGCCAATGGACTTTTCGTTCCATCTATGATCGAAAATTACATTAAAACTATGTATGGCTTGTCAGAAGCCTACATAACATTTATGCGAGAGATGACTAAAGAGGAATACGATTTCGACTGTAAGTATAAAGAGAATCTAAAGAAACCAAAGCCTTTAGAATATAATACAATTAGCGAAATCGAAGATTTGCTTATGCGCGGAGAATCCGGAAATCTTTCTATAACTGATGATCTAAAGCCAGAGTTCGCCAGAACCGAAGAAGAAAAAGATTTAATGGATCTTAATCTTCCTATGAATCTATTTGACTCTGAAGGTCTTTGGGAAGAGTCCGATGATTCTTCTGATAATAAAGATGATGGAGATGAATAATGCCCATATATGAATATGGCTGTGATGACTGTAAACAAGAAGTTGAGATCTTTTTTAACAAACCAATTTCGCAAGTTGTCGATCCAGACACTTGTCCTTCGTGCGGATCAAAGAATATACACCGCTTGATTTCAAGATCCACGTTTGACGTTCCCGGCGGAATGATGTACGAAGGGAAAAGAAATTGGAAAAAGAATTTAAGTACATATCAGCAAGCTGATGTTCTTATGAACGAAAGAGTTAATCCTTATTAAATCTGGCCCGGGTTTAATAAGATATATTTGGGCATAAACCTTTTTGTAATTGAGTGTGTTATGAGTAAAAATCTTGATGGACTAATCTCGGAGATTAAGTCTAAGAAGAGAGAAATTCGTGTTGGTGTGGATATTGACAATACGTTGATCTATATTCCTGTAATTGCCTATATAAATCATAAATTTGGAACATCTTATACAGATGCCGATTTCAAAGAATGGGATCTTTCTAATTTTCCAGTAGAGATTGCCAACGAAGTGAAGTTTCAGTTCACGAATCCAGAATTTATGTGTAAGACCAGAGGATATATTTGGTCTTATCCCACGGTAAGAGATTGGCATGCTTCTGGTATTAAGCTGTATGCTATTACTCGTAGAGCTCCTAATCTATTCCGTGACACTCGCTATCAGATAGAGCGCGAGTTTCCTGGAATTTTTGAAGATGTCTTTTTCGTATCACCAACGGATTCAAAGGCCCGGCTGCTTAGAAAAGTAGAAGCAGATATTCACATCGATGATTATGATGTGGATGATACTATTAGAAGTGGGATAAAGACTTGGCTGATCACAAACGAATCAACCACATATAATCATCATCTTCGAGAGAACACGCGCCTGAATCAGGCTCTATCTCTAAGATATGTAAAGGTAGACGAAAAGAAATGGAAGTAACATTGCTTATAGTATTGCTGTCTATTCAGACAGTATTACTATTATTCTTTGGTTATGTTTTATATGTAACCAATGTTAAAATCGAAGAGTATAAAGAAAATTTAAAGAAAACAGAAAAGACTATTTTATCTGATAGTGCGTTGGCTACTAAGCAGCATACAGATATAATTATGATTCTTAAGAAACTTGTAGAAAACGTTTGAGAAAGGTTTTAGGAAATGGCAAGCATTAAAGAAGTAGTTAGCATTATCGATGGTACTCCTTGTGACCAGGCACTTTTGCTTAAGGGAATTCACGGTGTTGGTAAGTCTGAATCCATCAAGAAGTATATGGAAGATCGTGGATATAGAATGGTTACTCTATTTCTTGGTCAGGCTGCAGACGCCGGCGATATTATCGGACTTCCTACTCGAACTGAGAAAGTGGTTAAGGACGATAAGGGAAATATCGTTGACACTTTCCAAATTACAGATTTCGCTCCTCCCAAGTGGTGGCCTACTGATATGTCAGAGAAGGTCGTTATCTTCCTGGACGAGATCAATCGTGGTAAGCCAGAAATCATGCAGTGTGTCATGGACATGGTTCTAAATCGTAAACTTTCTGGTAGAGAGCTTCCCAAGGAAACCAGAATCATCGCAGCGATGAATCCTATCGATGACGGTTACTATCAGGTAGAAGAGCTTGATCCTGCTCTTCTCGATCGATTCAACGTTTACGATTTTCGTCCGACTGTTGATGAATGGCTTGAGTGGGCAAACGACTGTAAGGTAAATCCGATTGTTACTACATTTATCGGAAAATACAATGACCATCTTGATCCACCAAATAGTAAGGATGCTAAGAGTGGAGAAGTTTATCCTTCCCGTAGATCTTGGAAGCGTGTGAGCGATATTATCAACACTAATCCTAAGCTAACTGAAGGTAATCGTAAAGGTCTTCTTAATATTCTTATTGGTGTTATTGGAACTCGTAGCGCTACAGCACTTGATAAGCACATTAGAGAGATGGGTTCTGGTCTTACTGTAAAGCTAATTCTTGAAGACTGGGACGAGAAGGTCGAGGAGAAGGTGAAGACCATGCAGATTCAGGAAGCAATTCACATGAATACTCAGATCACCTATTGGCTCGATGAGAAGATTGATAAGCTCAAGAAGAACAAGGAATATACGACAAAGATTTGTAAGAATCTTGAATATTATGTTAGTGCCATTAATGTAGAGTGCCAGGCTGGATTCTTTGGAATGATTGCTGAAGCTACTACTAAGAACAAGGAATGGCCGCGCATCGTAGTTGTGTCAAATAAGAATATCGGCACGAAGTTTATGGAAACGCTTCGCGGTAAGAAACAGTAACGATTAAATTAGTGCGGGAGTTTATTTAATTCCCGCACTTTACTTATTTCAAAAAGGATTATATGGCAGACCGTAATAAAGCCGAAAAGCGAATGGACAAGATTGTAGCCAACTGGTATCTGGATGATTTTATGATGCTTGGCGCTTGGTCTCTCGTTGAAAAAATAGCTGATAAGAATCAGAAGACGTTGGGCATAGATACTAAATGTCTTCCGCCTACTATACGATACAATCCGAATTTCATTAATTCTCTTACAGACGAAGTGCTTGAAGCGATCATGGCTTCGGAATGTTTTAAATTACTTCTTAGACATCCTACTGCTCGCTTGAAGAAGCCAAAAGAGATTTCTGCATTATCTTCTACGGTGACCGTAGATCAGCTTATAATGAAGAATCTTGTCAATACTGATGGATTAAAAGATGCCATTCCAATGCCTTCTGATTTTGGATTGGGTGCAGATTCTTATTATGAAGAATACTTTCGACAGCTGATGGACAAGATTCAAAATACCGAAAATAAAATTGAAAAGATGTTTGGCCCTCCTTCTGATTCGTCAGAAAAGGAAGACTATAGTGATGATGACAAAGATGAAGATGGATTTCAGAAGTTTGATAAGCAGAAAGGTGCTATCAAAAGTTATATGGATCCTCGCGGCACTTCTTCTCAAGATTGGGGAGACAACGACATCTTGGATGCCGAGGTTGAGAACTTTGTAAACAATTACAAAGGATCTTCTAAGATGTGGGGCAAATTCTCCGGGGATGCGATGGGGCAAATCGTTGCTGCCAATACTCCGAAGATTTCTTGGAAAGAAGTGGTTAGACGTTTTAATACGTCCGTTCAGACTTCGATGCAGGTAGCGACACGAATGAAACCCAATCGTAGATTCGATTTGGATGCCCCTGGTCGCCGTCGGGTTTATACAACTAAGATTCTATTCGCTGTAGATGCTTCCGGCTCCATGAGTGACGAGGACGTAGCAGAGGGCTTTGCTGTGATTAACTCCGTGTGTAGACACGCGGAAGTAAATTACGTTCTATTCGACACCGAAATCAAGATTATCGAAACTAAGCTAAAGAGAGCACAGAAGACTTTCAAGATTGGTGGACGAGGAGGAACCGATCCTACTCCAGTTTTGAAATATGTCGATGAGCATAAATATGATGGCTTAGTTGTTTATTCTGATATGTATTTCGGATCGAATCTTCCAAAACCACGAAAGTGTAAAGTTCTTTGGCTTGGTTCTATAAAAGATTCGAAAGCTCCAGTGGACTGGGGATTTCACGCTAATCTGTTAAGAGGAGAATAAACAAAGGCGAAGAGATTCGCCTTTTATATTATTATGAAAAGTTTAATATTTGCCGTAGATTTTGATGGAACATGTGTAGATCACCGTTATCCAGACATTGGACCAGCTCTTCCTGATGTCGTTGATGTTCTAAAGGAGCTTACAAATAAAGGTCATAAAATTATTTTATGGACCATGCGCAGTGGTAAAGAGTTATTAGACGCGGAAAATTGGTTTAAAGAAAACGAAATTCCATTATATGCTTCTAATAAAAATCCAACACAATGGCATTGGACGAAGTCTCCAAAGGTAGATGCGTATACCTATATAGATGATAAAAATGTCGGAATCCAATTAATACAATTGGCGCACATGCGTAGACCAGGAGTAAATTGGGTATTAGTTAGAAACTGGTTAATAGCTAGAGGTATTTTATGAACAACGCTAAAGCTAAAACGTTCATCGCATATATAAACAAAACCGATAAAGATAGTTGGTGGATCGATGGAAATTGCCCTTTTGATATAAACAGTCCAACTATTCTTCCATACGAAACTGCAGAGCAAAAGAAAACTGCTATAGCGTTTGGAAAAGAGAAAGCAATGTGGGACGAAGTAGACGAAGTTTACGGAGTTGTTTTAACAATTAGTAGTGCTCCATTTCTAATTCTTAATAGAGCAGAATCAAGAGAAATCGTTAAAAAATATGAGGAAGAAGAAGCTGCTCGTAGAACAGATCGTTGTATGGAAATGCAGGATAAGAAAAAGCGTGGAAAAAAGAAAGATTCTTTAGAGGCTAAAGAAAAGATTGTTGTAGATAAATCACTTCCAGTAGAAAAGATTTCCGCACCTAAAGAAAAAAATATTGTTAAATCTGAAAAGAAAACTAATATTATGAAGATTGCAGGAAAAGCAAGATTCGATATAGAGGAATAAATGAAACTTGAAAAAGGAATGATGTTTCTTCTTAAAGAAGGAATAGTTGGAACCGTTAGATCTATAAAAGATTCCAAAAAAGAGCAATATGTTATATCAACAAACAATGAATCTTTTATTTGGTATAACAAAACTGGTGTGTGGTCTAAAGATGCTCCAATTGGATTGAATCCACTCACAGAAAGCAATCTTTTAATCTTTAATGTCGATGCTACTGAATTTATTGGAGAAGATTCCGATTCGGAATGGTCACTATGTGATGGAGATGTATACAAGACATCTGAATCGGATTACATAGTATTTGAGTTGAATGGCCCAGTAAAAATATTTAACGAATCTTATGAGTTTATAGGAGTTACAAAAAATGGAGAGGCTACTTCTCCAGTAGTGTATTTTACCGAGTCCGGTATTAGTTCCAACCCTTCCATTACTATTGCGGAATACAAACGTAATATTTACCTATAATGTATATTGATATTAAGACTTTTAATACTATACGAAATCTTTTCAAAGACATGGATCTTCCAGATTGGCGAAAAGATAAAAATACTATAGATAATTTAAAATGGATTCAGAAGAATCTTGCTAAAAGAAATAAAACGAGACCAAATTACAATAAAGTGATGTGCGCTATAAAATCAGTATTGGATAATGTCGGAAAACAGGTATAACAATGATACATATTAAAAAAGCTTTTAGTGAAAAGTTGGAAGATTTAAAAAATGATGAAGTCAAGTATAAGATTAAGTTATACCATGACAATTCACAGGAATCAATGGAAACGTTGAGAGATTACATTAAAGAAACATTTCCTGATAAGTTTTTGGAAATAGATGGTGCTAATTATAGTTTTGAAAATAAGGTGCTTGACTTTTTCATTTGGGGACCGCAGAAGGTTGTGGACGAGCTACTTCAAATTTTTATTTATAATAATGAATCTCTTTCATTGCTTCATGCCAAGAGCGAATATGCTTCCATAACTGATTTCTGTCAGTTTATTATGAAATATTGCGACGTTACGCAGGTTGAACGATGAGAAGACATTGGTATTATACAAAGAAGAAAACACTTCATTCTGAAAATTTAGAAGGTGTTTATGCTGCATCGACGACGCGCAAAAGAATAATTAAGTGCTATGGAATAAATTCTACAGATGCTTATAGAAATCTTGCTACTTCTTTAAAACCGGACGAGTTTATCCTTTCAATCTTTAGAGATTAGTTTGGTCATAAAATACTCCTAAATACTTTAATTAGAGGAGTATTTTATGACAGACATATTTAAAGAAGCTTTGGATTTTACACTTCGTTGGGAAGGTGGATATGTAAATAATCCTAACGATCCTGGTGGAGAAACTAATAAAGGTGTTACGAAGTCAGTTTACGATGCTTATAGACAGAAAAAAGGTTTATCTAAGCAAAGTGTAAAGAATATATCTGATTCAGAAGTGTATGATATTTACAAAAATCAGTACTGGTTTTCTGCTGGATGTGATACCATACAAGATGCTAAATTAGCTATATCTGTATTCGATTTCGCCGTTAATGGCGGAGTTGCCCGAGCTAAAAGATATTTAGCATTGACTAAAGATAGTGTTAAATTTAACAATAATCGTATTGGTTATTATACAAAAATAGTTAAAGTTAATCCAAAGTTACAAACATTTTTAAAGGGTTGGTCCAATAGAGTATTGGATTTAAACAAATATATAGAAAAATTATGATTATATCGTGCGGCTTTTTAATAGAATCACTTGGAAAGATTTTGCTTTGTCATGCTACCAATGGTTACAAAACACCTTCTAAGAATGATTACAAGTGGGGTGTTCCGAAAGGACAACTTGATGGCGATGAATATTATATAGATGCCGCATTAAGAGAGTTAAAAGAAGAAACAGATTTGGACTTGCTTGACATCACAGGTGTGTCGGTAAGTTCGAATCATATGAGTGTTCAGTATAAACGAATAGAAAAAACATTAAAGATATTTAAGGCTATAGACAAAACTGGTGAACTATTTAAGAGACCATTAAACTGTACAACCTACTTTAAAATAAACAATGAACAGTTGCCTGAGATAGATAGCTTTTTATGGACTACCTATGATGTGGCTAAAACTATTTGTATAAAAGGACAAAGACCTATTTTTGACGAGCAGTTCAAATGGGAATTTTAGAGTTTGATTATTTTTTAGATTTGAATAATGTTCCTTTTAATTTAGATAGTCGTGATGTTCTTGAATATCCGATAGAAATTATGAAAAAACCGTTACGCTTTAAATTGAAATATATGGGAATTATTAATGAATACGTTATATATTATGAGAGGATACCCTGGCTCCGGAAAGAGCACTTGGGCAAATAAAAAATCTAATGATACGAGAGCAATCGTGTGTTCGTCTGATTCATATTTTATGAAAGATGGAAAATATGAGTTCGATTACACAAAACTTGCCTCTAATCATAGAAAGTGTTATATCAAATTTTTAGAGTCCATGTGTCTTAGAAAAGATATAATTATAGATAACACGAATGCTAAAATTTCAGACATAAAGACTTATCTTAATATGGTTAACTCTTTACAGAAAGAAACTTCTGATAATTATAGAGTTAGAATAGTTACGGTTAAATATAATTCTATAGATGAAGCCATAGCGCATAGAAAAGATCAGCCAGACAATAAAAACGTTTCTGGCGATATTATAAAAAATATAGCAAATATCATAGAAGCTTTTCCTTCTAGCGAACTAATAAATATATTTCCTGACATTGTATTTGAGTTTGAAACGATTGAACATAAATAACTGTAGAGGGTTATTTATGCGTTTCAAAAGTTTATATTTATCAGAATCAGAGAAGAGAAACTTACAAGCTATATCTGATTTGAAAAATGTTATTGCTGGTGCTGCTGGCAAAGATGTAGATGGAGAAGTAGAACGAGATAAAGGAATATACTTTCAAGTAAGTTCTGTTGGTTCTTGGTCAGTTTTAAAGAACAAATTGATCGATGCCTTATCATCTTTTAAAAATGAATCTATAGATTCTACTAATCTAAAATTTGTAGATGGAAAGATTACGCTTTTTGTAAAATATGAAAAAAACACTGCGAAGTTTTATTTTACAAAAAAGAAAGTCGATGCACCAGAGTGGGAAGAAGAAACTACTGAATCCGATTCTACTAAATCGGAAGATAAATAACATTAGGAGATAATTATGGAATATAGATATGAAATGGCCAATTCACTATTAGGTGAATCAGATGTAGTTGCGTTTGGCGCGGCTGCTTCAATTCCTGGTACCGGAGCAATACGAAATGATTTTGGACAGAAAGTGTTTCCGGAAGGTTTTACATCGGATTGTACCGAATTGTCTCAAAAGGAAATACTGGACACTATAGTTTATTTAACAACTGTATCTCCTCGCTTAATTAGTTTGTGCCTTAAACAGATATCTGATGCGATCGCAACCGCAACTCAGATGGGTCAAATGCTAAGAGTCGCCGATCTAAAGATTAGACAGTTTATGCTATCGTTCGCGCTTCATAAAAATGACTATCTTGGACAATTCACATCACAGAGTCCTGTGGTAGAAGTTGTACCAGTAGTAACAGAGCAGATTACGCAAAATTAAAAATAAAAATCTTAAGAATAGCTACGTCAAAACGATTGAAACGTCTAAAAAGTAGCTCAAATCAAGATTGAACGCAAGCTGAGCATACGCCCAGCTTGTTTTATGTTTGGAGTTATAATAATGCAGAGCACAATATTATTAAAGACTGTATTCGGATCACATTTGTATGGAACAAGTACACCAAATTCAGATAAAGATTATAAGCAGATACATAAGTGTAATGTGAGAGATATTATTCTTGGAAAAGATTTGATGAATCTTGTTCAAAATACTAATTCTTCCAAAGGCAAAAACACAAAAGATGATGTCGATTTAGATAGTAAAGAATTAAGACAATTTATAAAAGACTGCTTACAGGGTCAGACATACGCTTTTGATGTTCTTTTTACGCCAGAGAAGTTTTACATAGAAGTATCTCAAACATGGAACGATTTAATAAAGTACAGAGATAAACTTGTTACAAGAAATCTAATGCCTTTCTTGGGTTATGTTTCTGCACAAGCATTTAAATATTCTAGGAAGGGTTCTACTTTAAAAGAATTAGAAGATGTTATTAATAAGCTAAAATCTGTTAGTTCAAAGCTTTTAATAGAAGATGCTATAACTACTGATCCTAAAGGCGAGAGCGTAAAGATAATTAACAAGTTTAATCCATCAGTTAAAAAAGATGAAAACTATTTAATCGTAGGATCTTCTAGTTATCCAATGCGAAGGCAAATAGCAGATGCTTTACCATCTTTAGTTCAAAAATGGAACGAATATGGAGAGAGGGCACAGAATGCTAAAGAGCTAAATGGTGTAGATCTAAAAGCATTTTATCATGCCTTTAGAATTTGCTGGGAGTTAGAAGATATATTAACACAACGTAAAATAGAATTTCCATCTCCTAGAGTTTCGTTTCTTAGAGAGATAAGAAATGGAACATATAAAAAAGATTATATAGAAAATTGGTTAATAGATGAAATAGAAAGAGTAAAACTTATAGACAACAATTTACCAGAACCTGATTATGACTTTTGGAATGATTGGATCGTATATGAGTATCTCGGTTGTTAAACAAAATTAAAAATGCTATAATAGACTTATTAAAGAAAGGGAATTGAAATGATATTATCAAGAACACAGATAAGAACTCGCTACGATCACATGGAATCTCGTAGACGTAAGATGGCCGATTCTAAAAGCGTCGCGGCACTTAAAATCGTAGAACTAAAAGAACGCATGGAGAACTATATTTCTTTGAGAGATCTTAGACTTGAGATGAAAAGACGCAAGGAACGTTTGCGTTATTTAAAAATTATGGCTAATCCTAAAACTCGTTCCGAATATAGAGCAAGAAAACGTGCAGAATACGCAAGAAAGCATGGAAGAGTTTAAGAGAGTAAAAACTATATCCGGATTGGATGCTAAAGTATATCCAAATTCAGATAACTGCAACTGTAATCTCTCTAGCTTTTTAATAACTGGAGAGATTTTATTTGATGGTCACTGGATCACGACTAAATGGAATGACACCGGTAAGAATATATCAGGAATAATAGACTGGACTTTAAATGATTATAAAAATAACTAATGATGAGGATATTGAAGAGTTTAAAAAAAATACAGATCTTTCTACGTTAGTAGTTCAGATTCCTATTCCATTTAGTTCCTTTGTATTGGATTGGAACTCGGTTCAAACGACGTTAATGTATAAAATGTTTGGGGACGGACTTAAATTCGGAGGATCCGAATTTCGTGTAGATTATAGTTTTAATTATGGTTATAAAAGTAAATATCCTAGACGCATATGGTTTAGGTATAACAATGCCAGGTTTTCTATAGATCTTGATTCGGTCCAATTTAACATGAAACCGTGCGATATTACTATGACTGCTCATCATTTAAGAAAGAATAAAG
>Ga0116171_10005493_pt1 | contig 11114 bp, 9 predicted proteins | sample AD_JPNHW2_MetaG_FD_89798 | JGI IMG/M metagenome (GOLD analysis project Ga0116171, IMG submission 89798) | Active sludge microbial communities of municipal wastewater-treating anaerobic digesters from Japan - AD_JPNHW2_MetaG | ecosystem: Engineered > Bioreactor > Anaerobic > Digestate | place...
CTTTCCCGATTAATAAAACTGCAATTAAAGTTAAATGGAAATATAAAGGAATTGAGAACAGTTACGAATTAACTATGATATATCAGGTTAAATAGTACTCTCGAGTGAATACAGATGAAGCTTTTAAATAAAAATGATGGCTTTACTCTTATCGAAATGCTTGTTGCTACAGCAGTTTCTTCTGTAATTCTCGTGATGGTTTATTCTGCATACGCTTCAATAATTAAAAGTGTTAACCAGGGTAAAATTGCTTCACAATACTATGAGGAGATAAACCTTGTTCTTAGAAGAATTGACTCGGATCTTCTAAATGCATATTGGAGAGAAACAGCAAAAAATATAAATTTCATTTCTGAAATTTCCGGAAATTCAAGCAGACTAAATTTTGTCACAGGTGAATTTAAAAGCAATAGAATGATTCTTTCTGTAAAAGATAATTTTCCATCGTCAGATGTTCATGAAGTCGGTTATTATCTTAAACAGGATAGTAAAACCGGTAAATATAATTTAATAAGAAGAAGTGAAATACATTATGACAGCTCTCCTCTTGATGGAGGAAGTGAGGAAATAATTTTTAGAAATGTCGATTCAATCAAATTTGTTTTTAAATATCAAAGTGACTGGATTGACACGTGGGATTCAAGAGAAAAAAAAAGGCTTCCGTCTGGGATAAAAACAACACTTGTTGTTGTTGATCCCTATAATAACAAAGATGTATATGAATTCTTTACTATATGCAATATGAGTCATGAATAAATATATTAAAAATCTGATACACAATTATCATAAAAGAAAAGAAACACTAGAGAATAATGGTGTCCGTCAATATATATTAAATAGTAATGGTTATATACTTCTTATAGTGCTGGTTATATCTGCATTTCTGGTTTCTTTTACTTCTGAATTTTTTTATCAGACTCATATTTATATTTCTTATATAAAAAGATTTAAATCGGATATCAATTCGGAGTATCTTGCATATTCAGGATTTGAACTGGGTAAAGCGATACTTGAAGTCGACCGTCTTGGACTTGGTTCATCCTTTATGCCTAATCTATCCAGTAATAGAAGTATAGACTCATATAAAGACATCTGGGCCCTGGATCTGCCGGAAATGAATTTACCTGGCGGAACGGTAAAGATTAAAATTGAGGACGAAAATTCTAAAATCAATATCTCCGTCATGTCATCTGCGGCTGAAAACGCATTTACTACACCATATTATGGTATATCTCAGCGTCTTATAGGAACTATGGGTTTTAATATTGATATTGTAGATTGTATGATAGACTGGATTGATCCCGATAATGTCAGATTTCCTTATGGAGCAGAATCAGCAGATTATTATCTGAATCAGACTCCACCCTATTCCGCCCCGAATGAAGAAATGATTAGTATTGACGAACTTCTCCTTGTTAAACTGGTAACACCGGAAATTTTTTATGGAATCGGCGGCGGAAATCATGGACTGGAAAAAAATCTGGTTGAAGATAATAAGGGAGATGTTACAATACCTCTTTATAAACTGGAAGATTTATCCGCGACAGGCACAGAAACGGATGATGACTCAAAATATAAAGGAAGTGTTGAAAGAAAAATAGGAAAAGAAAGAGATAGAGCTTTGTATAATTATTTCAGAGTTTACGGTGATACTGCCAACTGGATGGATGAAATAAATAAAATTAATATCAATACTGCAAGTTTTAGAGTATTATCAGCTCTTTCAAATGATTTAACAGAAGACATGGTGGCAGAAATTATAAGGAAAAGACAGGTTCAGCCTTTTAAAAGTACCAGTGAAATTAATGAATTTATTGCTGATACCAATATTATAAATAATTTACTTACAGTTAAATCACGGATATTTAAAATAACAGTTATAGCTTCTAATGATGAAGGTTATTGCCGTTTTACAACTTATTATGACAGAGATAATAAAAAAATATTATATTGTACAAGTGAACATTAAAAGAGAAGGAGTACTGGATTGTTCGATAATATAGCTTCAATAGATATAGGATCCTCTTCAATTAAATTAATTAAAGCGAAAAGAGGATTTAAAAAATTTGAACTTATTTCTGCGGTTATTGAAGTTATTGACCGGGACTTACTTCATAATGATTATACAACTGCTGTAGAAAATGCTCTTCATAATATCCTTGAAAAGGAGAATCTGGCTGAATTTAAAATTGTAACTTCTATACCGGCCGATCGTGTTTTACTGAGGAATATAACTTTCCCATTTAATGATATTAATAAAATTACAACAGCAATACCTTATGAGGCTGAAGAGAACATACCTTACCCTCTTGATATGGTGACTTTTGATTTTCAAACTATACCGTCAGAAGAACTTGAGAGCAGAACTGTTATTCTGGCAGCGGTTAAAAAGGATTATCTGGCAGGTATAATTGATACATTTAAAAAATTCGGATTGAATCCTGTTTTTTCCGGAATTGAAGCGAACTCAATTCTTCGATGTTATGAATACTTTAATTCTGTTAATGATGAAACCGTTTTGCAGATAGATATTGGAGATGTAAAAACTGTTGTCAATATTGTAAGTGATAGTTCTTTATTATATACCAGATGTATCTCTTCAGGTTTAAATAGTTTAATAGAAAAAATATCCGGGATATTAAATATATCCTTGAACGAAGCTCAAACAGTTCTGGAAAAATTGGATCTTGATCTCACATCTTTTGAATCAAACCAGAAGATTGATAATTTTAAAAATTTAAATATCAGCAAACCTAAATTAAAATTAATTTTTAATGAAGCCGCCCAGCTTATTACAAATATCATGGATGATATAAATTTCACAATAAAAGCCAGTGGTGAATACACTGATTTCTCCAGGTTCAGCAGAATTATAGTTACCGGGGGCGGATCTAACATCAAGGGTGTATCGAAGATTATTGCAGATGAATCCGGGCTTCCTGTAGTCTTTATGCCTTTTTTAAGCGGTTATCTCGACGCAGATATCAGGAGCAGATTTACCGTATGCCTGGGGAGCCTTCTGGTTTATATGAATAACCGTTCCACATCGATAAATTTTTTAAAAGGTGATTTTACTCCCGATGCCGGTTCAGGATCATTAAAACAATATTATCTGCCTCTATTTTTTGCTTCGCTTACCATATTTTTTTTACTGATAAATTTTTCGAGTACAATATATTTTGTGGTTAAAAGCAACAATTACACAAATAGTATTATGCAGCAGAAGTTTAAAAAGTATTTTAATGCTCAAACCGTTCCAAAAGATCCAATTAAAGAAGCTAATAATATACTGTTAAATGAAAAGAAAGAACTTTCTGTCTTAAAAGAACTGCTTGGAGATCAAACTCTTTTCATACCGGCACTTAATCTTGTAATTAAGAATTTTTCCGGTGCCGAGGGTTTCGATATTAAAAAGATTAATTTTGACGGTAAAAGCATGATTATAGAAGGTGAAACTAAACGATCCGGTGATTTGGAGGAATTCAAAAAAAATCTGCTTAACTCCGGTGAATTTGAAAGTGTAACAGTAAATATACGAGACACAAGCAGCAGCAGAAGTTTATTCACAATATCAATAAAGCAGAGAATCTGAGTGATAAAAAAATGTTAAATCTTAATGATAGAGAAAAAAAATTATTGTTTATTCTTGCTGGTATACTGGTTACCGGTTTTGTTTATTTTTTTATTATTTCACCGATAATTGAATTTAAAAAAAATTCAGATGATGTTTATAATAATAACAGATTAAAAATAAGTAAGCTTGATGATATTTATTCTGAGTATAAAGACATAATTGCTGAAAAAATGAAATTGAGTGTAGTTGCTTCGCAAAGCAGCGGTATTGGCTCAATGGTTGATGAGATTGCCTCAAGCCTTAATATAGTGAACAATAAAGTATACCTTAAAGAAAATCCCGGGATTGTCCAGAATGGCATCCAGAAAATGACTACGGAGATAAAATTTGAAGGTGTGCCAATTAAAGCTCTTTTGGAATTTTTAAATAAAATTGAAAATTCTAATACACCGCTAAAGATTCAGAGTCTTGTAATTTATTCAGGTATAAAAGAAAGAAGCAGATATGATGCGGTAATTACAATAGTGAGTTTGAGCAAGAGATAAAATGAAAATAAATATAAATATAAATAAAGAACAGATAAAAACGGTAATTAAAAATCTTCCTTCAAATATTAAGCAGATTGCCAGAACGATTTATGATTTACCTCATTCAGGTAAATATTTTATAGTTTCATTAATTCTACTCATGTTTTTTTTAATAGTTACTTTCCCTTATGATTATCTTATTAAAAAAAAGATCTACGGGCTTGAAGGGAAACTATTCAGATCTATCGAGATTTCTGATTTTGATTTCAGTATTTTCAGTGAAACATATTTAGATAATCTGATCATTGTTCTGAACAACAATAATGAGATAACCTGCAAAAATGCGATAGTCAATTTAACTCTTAATCCGGTGACTTTATTTATTAATAATAAATTGAAGTCTGATTTCCAATTTGATTCCCTTAAATACACCGGAAAAGATTCTGAATTTTTGTTTAATATAAACGGGAATATGGATTTGACTTTAGATAAACAGAGCGGCATCCCTCAAAACGGCCCGATAAAGATAATTATCAGTGATTCAAATATTAAACTGGATGAAATTAGTATTCCTGCGCGGATGGGACCTCTCCCGCTGAAAATAGAATCCGTCACTATTCAAAGTGGTAATATTGACTCTATGATGACAAACGGAATTCTGAGATTCAATACTTTTAAATTAACCGGCAGTGACCTTACCTGTGATATAACAGGTTCTATAGACATAACAAATAACTCCAGAATGGATTTAGTCGTGAATATAGATTCTGAATCTGCAGTACTCGACCAGTATAATGATATACTTTCATCTGTAATAAAAAATAATATACTCTCCTTAAGAATTAAAGGTACTCTTGCTAAACCTGAGATATCAATAAACAGCGCAGAAAAAAATGAAAATTGAAATGGCTAAAAATTCCGGCTTCTGCATGGGAGTCCGAAAAGCTATTTTGAAAATAGTTGATGAGTTGAATTCATCTGAAGAAAAAATTTATATGTACGGGCCTTTGATTCATAATCCTCAAACAATTGAAGTTCTTAAAAATAGAGGGCTTATAACCATTAACTCTCTGGAAAATCTGGATAACAGGCAGATCGCAATTCGTACACACGGTATTCCGGTTGATGAAAATCAGCAAATAAGAAATAACGCATTACGGACAATTAATTTAACATGTTCAAGAGTAGCCCGTGTCCAATCCATCATAAAAAAATATTCAGGAGAGGGTTATTATACAATAATAATCGGGGATAAAGATCACGCAGAGGTGATCGGATTAAAAAGCTATGCCCGCGCAGGTGTACACGTAGTATCTGATGTAAATGATGTTTCCGGAATTTCTGATGCAGATAAATACATTATTGTATCTCAAACTACACATGAGAGAAATCAGTTCGATCAGCTTGTACTTGAAATATCTAAAAGAATTAAAAACGTATATGTCATTGATACTATATGTGATTCAACAAGATTGAGACAGGATGATGTCAAAAACGGTATTAAAAATGGAATTGATACCCTCGTCGTTGTCGGAGGAAAAAATTCAGCGAACACTTCCCGTCTTGTAAAAATTGGAATCGATAATGGAGTAAAATCTTTTCATGTTGAAACAGATGCGGAATTAAATAAAGAGGATTTCAAAGATAGTAAATATGTCCTCGTAACTGCAGGTGCATCAACTCCCGGCTGGATAATTAACAATGTGCTGGAAAAACTTTATATAATTAAAAATGAAAGCAGTAATTTTTTTGTTAAAGCTGTAAAACACTATCTCGAATTATTAATACGCAGCAATATCGTTTCTTCTATTGCCTCTTTGATTATGGTTTTACTCGCTCAACTCTATGCTGAAATACCATTTAACATTCAGTATGGTATTATTTCTGCACTCTATATATTTGTAATGTATTCAGTTAATAATTATCTTGATCGGAGTTTTCTGATAAAAAGTAACTCATACAAGTATAAAATTTATGATAAGTATGGATTTTATCTTATTGTTGCCTCAATTATTTCATTTATAGCTTCTTTATGTATCGCAATTATGATTTCATTGCCTCTTGCAGTTTTAATATTAATCCCGTATGTTTTTGGACTAATTTATTCGACTCCGGTTGTAAAAAAAATAGTAAAAAATATAAATTCCAGTCTTTTTAAAAAAGTTTACAATACAAAGATTGTTACAGGACTGGGATGGCTTGTCGCAGTGATAGTCATCCCTTATTACGAACATGGAGTATCATGGGGAATCTATCTTTCTGCAGGTTTGTTTTTCTTTATATTCGTTTTTTTAAGGCATCTGATAATTGATTTTGTTGCTTTTCAGGGTGATCTGATTCTTGGACGTGATACGCTGCAGACATGGCTTGGTGTAAAAAATGTAATAACTTTAACCTATTCGGCTACAATAGTCAGTTCTATTGTTTTTATATTTATTTCAATTATAAATGATAAATTCGTTTTCCTGCTGCTGCTGTTATGTATTATTTATTATATGCTATTGCTGAAAAAAATACAAAAAACAGATTATCTTATTTCGTTAAGATATGAATTTATAATCGATTTAAATTATCTTGTCCTGGCGGTTCTTTATTTTGGTATTAAATTTTCACCAGCGTTACTTTAGGGCCTGCTGAAATTTCTAATTGGTTTTCAGCAGTATATATATCACCATCCATTGTATATTCAAAAATACCTTTCTGTTTAATCAATATAGATTTTCCGAATACATTCAAATATTTCGGGGACTTAATCCGTTTGCCGGTTCTTATCTTATTCAGGCATCTTAGAATGCCTCTTGGATTCATACCAAGAACAATTGCCTGAAATGTACCGTCAGACTGCACTGCTTCAATCAATGGAGAGAATCCCATACCTATATGCTCTACAGTTCCGGCCAGAATTCCAGATACCGGATTTATCAGAACTTTTTTACCATCAATAAAAACTGCCTGTTCTGTTAACCTGAAAATTTCACCATCCTTCGCATTCAGAATCCCCTCCCGGGCACCCATAAATGCAACTTGAACATTTCTATAAAACCCCTTTTCTTTACCGGAATAAGCTTTATTCAGAAAATTAGTAACAAGGCCTGTACCGAAAAGAAAACAATATTTATCCATAACCTGTATAGTAAAACGATCTACTGTTCTGATAATTTTCTCTTCAGTGATATTTTTTAATAATCGTTTCAATAATACCGGCCCCCGGCCTTTCAGTTTCACAGATCGTGCTATATTATCCATTGTTCCTTCTTTAAGTATAAGTACAGGAGGAACAGGTTCAGGAAGAAAGGCATTTATGAGTTCACTTAAAACAAGATGTATAGTCCCGTCTCCTCCTCCGATGCAGATATAATCCAGTTTTTTTAATTTATATGCTTTAGCTGTCTCTTTAAGTTGTTCAATGTTTTCCGGTGTGCTGATTATAACGTTCTCAGAATTATAATCCATATATGTATTTATAGAAGCTCTTCCGGTTCTGAATTTTTTTGCATTCGGATTTATAATAACACCTGTTTTTTTCATTTACATGCTCCGTTAATATATTATATAATATCTTGCAATTATTAAGTAATTACTCTATAACTGAGTGTGATAATCCGTAGCGGAAATAATACATCTCAGTTTTTAAATAGTTACAATATTACAAAGGAGATAAGAGTAATTTTTATTCAATAAAAAATTAGAAATAATATGATTAATGATATTCTAAGTAAATATTTAAACAATGAAAAATCAGGGAAACTAATTAATTATTCCCTTGGTGATATAACTAAGCTTTTAAGCGATCTTAATAATCCTCATAAGAATTTCAAATCCTTGCATATCGCTGGTACAAACGGGAAAGGATCAACCGCTTTTATGCTTTCTGTAATTCTCGAAAAATCAGGATATAAAACAGGGCTTTATACTTCTCCACATCTGGTAAGAATTAATGAACGCATAAAAATAAATTCACACAATATTAATGATGCTCTATTATATAAATATCTAACTGAAATTGACTGTATTATAAGCAATGATGAATCTATATCCCCTACTTATTTTGATATACTAACCGCTGCGGCTTTTTCATATTTCCGTGATGAATCAGTCGATATAGCTATAATTGAAACCGGTCTAGGCGGGAGACTTGATTCTACAAATGTAATAATACCGGAAATTTCAATAATAACAGACATCTCATTTGATCATATTGATATTCTCGGAAATAAAATTGAAGATATAACAAAAGAAAAATGCGGTATAATCAAACCATCAATTCCTGTAATTACCTCTAATACTGATCCGGAAATTATCAGCATAATTGAACAATACTCTGCTAAAAACAGATCAAAGCTTTACTCTTATAATTGTGATTTTTTTACGCAAAATATTAAAAGAGATAATGATCATTTTATGTTCGATTATTCATCCGATGATGCTATCCTTCCCAAGATCAGCCTTTCACTATTTCCGCAGCATCAGATTAAGAATTCTGCTGTTGTAATAACAGCTTTAAACTATTTAAGAGTAAACGGTTTCCAGTCAATTTCTAATGACGTTATCTATAAAGAACTTGAAAAAATACAAGTTCCGGGGAGATTCCAGCTACTCTATACAAATCCAGTAATTATCTATGATCCTGCACATAATTTTGATGCACTTAACAACCTGATCAATGGTCTGGAAAAATTTTATTCTGACAAAAAGAAAGTCTTTGTATTATCAATGATGAAGGATAAGGCCGATACTAAAACACTTGATCTGTTAAAAAAACAGGATGTAGTTTACTTTCTCCTGAATGATGAGCGTGCCTACATACCTGATAATGATAAATTTAAATTAATAATATCTGATGAAAATATTGTAGTTGATATTTTGCAGCAGACAGATGATATAAATGGTATGATTATATTTACCGGTACTTTCAGAATATATAATCATGCTGTTAATATAACAAATGAATTACAAAAAAGAGATCTGAATATTCAGGAAAAAAAATGACAACAAAAGATGAATGGCTTGCAGAACTTATAGAGACAAAATATTCAATTCAGAATAATAAGTTTAATCCTGATATTATTCGAAATTTATTACAAAAAGTAGATTCAGGTTCAGTAAATAAGTCTTTGATTAAAGTTAGTGAACAGAGCAATCTGATTAAAAGTTTTCTGATAACTTTTAATGTTAATAATTTTTCAGATCTTACTTTATTATTCATTACCACATCAGAAGGTGTGCGGATTATTGAATATGCAGGTACTGAAATACTTTTTAATGAGTTCAAAAATCTGATCGAAACTGATCAGAAATTTTATAAAGATATTGATAAGATAAAAGTAAAAGAAAACAGCTTCCGTATTTTTTTTGAGTCAATGGAAAATGATAACGGGATTTATACTGTTTTAACTATTACTGAATCAGTTTTTTTTAAGCCGAGCAAATTCCATATGCTAAGTGACATTCTTCTGGATATAGTAAGGTCAACCGATGTATCGCGAGGTTCAATAGTTAATGATTTATTTGAAAATACTGTAATTGAAATCAGCAGTTATATTTCTACTAATAATATCACTGAATCGGAAGTTTATCTTTTTAAATTTGAAAATATTTATGATTTTTTTCTTAAGATGGGTTTGGAAATAATAATTGAACTGTCTGAAACAATAAAAAAAAGATTATGGGAATTTTTCGGGGACAAATCAGGTATTTTCAGGTTTTCTCTTTCCGAGTATATTGTGATATCATCGGGGGATTTTTTACAGGATAACAGGTCATTAGATTTAAATAACAGCAGCATGCTCGATTTTATTTATAAAGGGATAGTCTTACACCACCGCTGTATCAAAATACCATATAAAAATAATCAATCTATCTATGACATTTTTGAAAATATTTCCTTAATTATTAAGAACAAAAAAAGTCGATAATTTTATTTGATCAATTATGACCTGTCAATGTTTACGGACTTTTTATTCTTAATAATAGCGGCAAATCTTTCTATCTGATCATGCTTTAATCCAACGTAATAATCATCTTTTTTCATTATGATTGAGTACTTTAAAAGAAATTTTAAACCTTCGTTGAGAATAGCTTTTTCCGACTTATTAATAATGATTCTATTATCTGATACATACCTATTTATTATTTTTTTCAGCTTCGAAACTTTTATAATAAAACTATTTTCTGACAGAATCCCGCTGATTATGTAGTGCGGCAGTACAATCTCATCCAATATCCATATTTTATTGATTAATTCGGAAATTGAAATCTGTAAATTAGATTTCCGCGTATATTCTGATAAAAAAACCGGTGTTGAAAAATTGATCGCAACAGGCTCAGTAAATGGTTCTTTGTTCTCAAGCTCATTTACTCTGTTTTTATACGTTATTTCAGAAGGGATCAGTACAACTTCAGTAGTTTCCTTGAACATCACATTGTTTAACATATTAAAAAATTTTTCATTAGGAGTTAAAAGTGGAGATTCTGCACCTTGCAGCTCTGGAAAATATAAAAATGGGACTCCATGACTTGCAAGAATAGAAAGATATTCCATTATACATTCAAGATACAGTTTGTTATTTAATTTCTCCTGATGTATAATAAATCCCCCACACTTTCGTATAATAAATTTACTAAATCTTGTTTTAAGGACTTCCGATGGGACAAAAAATCTTGGAATAGGAAGCATATACCGGTTTATACCATATGAATAATAAATGTAATCATTAACATTTTTAAATTTAACAGTATAAATAGTATTTACACTATTTCTTAAACTGTGTAGATTATGAAAATCACCTGTGATAGTTATCCCGTTTCTATTCCCGATTAATTTTTTCCAGTAGTATTTAAAAGTGATATATTTAACAAATAATCTGTAAAAAAACGGACTGTAATGATCCATTGTTTCTTTTAAATATAAGCTTATTATTTTTTTTAATGATTTCTCTGAATTTGTTGTTATAAATTCATTCAACAGTTTAATCTCATTTTTTAATAAAAAGACATTCTGTACTTTATTCTCC
>Ga0116171_10005498_pt1 | contig 11108 bp, 8 predicted proteins | sample AD_JPNHW2_MetaG_FD_89798 | JGI IMG/M metagenome (GOLD analysis project Ga0116171, IMG submission 89798) | Active sludge microbial communities of municipal wastewater-treating anaerobic digesters from Japan - AD_JPNHW2_MetaG | ecosystem: Engineered > Bioreactor > Anaerobic > Digestate | place...
GAACAGGATGCCGTCGCGCGCGACAGCGCGCACTACAATCATTCCTTTCGGCAAACGGAGCGAAGCGACGTATGTTCGCGACTGGAAGCCAAATCCACTCAGCGCCAATGATCCTCGCGCTGACGAGGATCGAGGCCCAAGGGCCGCGATCGGGCTCAAGTGGATTTGAGCGGAAAACGCTCCGCCGATCATCCGATTCGATGAGGATGACCGGCGGTGGAGCGTTCAGCACAGACGAACGAAGTGCCGGCGCTGCGATGGAGGACTTTCCCTGGTCGGGATTTTTCCCTACCGGGTCAAGGCATCCTGGACCACGCCCCGGATATAGGCGAGCCGACCTTCCCTCGTGGACATATCGACGCCGACAAAGGGGACATAGGGCGTGAACATGACCGGGTGGAAGATGGAGGTCAGCATCTGCAGGCTTCGCCGTCGCACGAGGAGCTGGTCCCCGCCCAGCCGAAGGGCGAGCAAGAGGAAGATCTGTCCCTCCAGGATGGCGCGAAGCGCCGCGGCCACCGGCAACGCGGCCGAGGGGAGGCCCTTGCCCCCGGATCCGGACAGATCGCCGGCTTCCAGGGCGGTCACGATCTTCGACAGGAAGCCGAAGATCAAGCCGGGGCGGAGGCGCGCGGTCTCGAAGGCCGAGAGCAGCATGGCGACGAGCCTTTCCTCCGGTCCCTCGTCGGCATGCTCGCCCGAAATGCGCTCGAGGAGAAGCCGCATATCCTCCCCGAATCGCCGGAGTGTCTCTTCCACGAGCCTTTCCTTCGAGCCGAAATAGTAATGGAGCAGCCCGACATTGACGCCCGCCTCCTGCGCGACCCGGCGGGTCGTGAGGGCGGAGAGGCCCTCGGCGCTCGCGATGGAGAGGGATGCATCGAGGATGCGGGCGCGGGCTCTTGCCCCTGCTTCGTTGGTGGCCATGCATCACCTCATTTCGTCGCCGTGAGGGCTTCGGTAATGGGCAGGCGCGCGGCGGCACGGGCCGGGACGAGGGCACCCATGACGGCGGCGCCGAGGCCGGCCGCCAGGGCTCGCAGCGCGTCGGCGACGGAGTAGGCGGCATGGAGGGCGGTGCCGAAGGGAATGGGGATATCCCGGGGGAAGATGCCCGAGAGGTCGATGCCCCAGACGCCGAGCCAGAGGCCGATGGCGGTCGAGGGTATGGCCGCGACCAGGCAGCCCGCGAGGCCCATGATCAGGCCCTCCGCCAGGAAGATCCGCTCGAGCCCGCGCTTCCTGATCCCGATGGCGCGGAGGGTGCCGATCTCGCGATAGCGTTCCTGCACGCTCATCGCCATGGTGTTGAAGATCCCCGCGATGATGAGGCAGAAGAGGACCGACAGTATGGTGAAGAGCAGCTTGAGCCGCGTCTCGATCGTGGAGACGAGGTTCTCGGCGAAGACCTTCCACTCGAAGGCGACCAGCCCGGACGGGAGGGCCCCGGCCACCTCGCGCGTGAGCGCCGCGCTGGCGCCGGGCCTGTCGCCGCGGACCACGATGCGCGTGGCCACCTCGCCGAGGTCGAGGAAGGCGCGCGCCTGGTCGATGTCGAGGAAGACCATCCGGTCGTCGAAGAGCGGATAGTCATAGTTGAAAACGCCGACGACGGGGGCCGAGCCGAGGTTGCGGACCGAATGCCGGTCCATGGCCGTGAAATAGGCGGCATCGCCGACGCGGAGGCCGAGCTTGTCCGCGAGCCCTTTCCCGATCACGAGTCCGGGCTCGCCGGGCGCGAATAGACGGCCTTCCACGATCTTCCCGCCGAGTTCCGTGACCTGGGTCTCCGACGGGCCGATGCCCCGGGCCATCACGCGTACCCCGTCCCTGCCGTTCGTGATCTCGAAGGAGGCGTCGATCCGCTCCGAGACGGCCTTCACGCCGGGCAGCGCGGCAAGCTCCGCTGCCAGGGTCCCGGAATCCCCGACGACCCGGTCGAGGGGAAGGCGGCGCGCGTCGGCGCGGTAGCCCTCGGCCTCGACCTGGACCTGGCCCGTGTCCATGGCCATCATGCGGCCATAGACGGTCGAGGTCAGGCCGCGCAGGAGTCCCTGCATGTTCATGAGGATGGTGACGCCGATCACGATCGTGATTATGGTCAGCTTGCTCCGGCGCTCGTTCCTGACGATATTGCGGAATGCTACCTTGATGATTTCCACTTCCATCCTCCCCTAGGCCGCCGTGACGAGGCTTTCCGCCACGCTGCGGGAGCCCACCGCGCGGGCCGCGCGGCCCGTGGCGACGAGGCACACCGCGACGCTCGCGACGGCGCACCCGGCATACCAGAGGACGTCGACCCGCGGCCTGTTGTAGCGCGAGAGCCCGAGGCTCTCCATCATGCCGCCGAGGTCGAGCCCGTTCCTCATGAGGAGGGACACCACCACGGAACCGAGCGCCATGCCGACCAGGGCCCCGACGAGGCTGTTGATCGCCTCCTCGAGGAGGATGAGCTTCCCGAGAGAGCGCGCGCGAAGGCCGATGGCGCGCATCGTGCCATACTCCTGCAGCCTCTCCATGACCGACATGAGGGAGCTGTTCGCGATGATCGTTCCGGCGACCACGGCGAAGAGGGCCATGATGATGCCGAGCATGACGTTGACGAAGACGAGGAGGCCGACGATGGAGGCGTTGATCTCCTGCCACGGCTGGACGAGCAGCCTCCCGGACCCGCCCGCCATGGAGACGGCAAGCGAGGCCGCGACGGACCTGGCCACCTCCCGGGCGGCGTCCGGCTTGGCGAGGAGGAGGCGGATCTCGCGCGCCGAGCCGGGAACGTCGAGCATCTCCGCGGCCCTGGGCTCCGCGATGTAGAAGGTCGTCTCGTCGAAGTCCCGGCTTTCCGTCCGGAAGATGCCGGTGACCTTGAGGCTCTCGTACCAGGGCTGGCTGGACCTGTCCTGCACGAGGACGAGGACGGTGCCGCCGAGCCGCGCACCGACGAGGCGGGCCGCGGCCTGCGAAAGGCAGATCCCCTCGCCTCCCGGCAGGAAGCCGCCCTCGACGAGGCCGTAGCGCGCGTTGTCGGCGAAGCGGGTATCTGACGCCACCCCAATGCCGCGCATCGCGAGGTTGCGCGGATCCGGGCCGGACGTGTCCTCCACGAGGATGGCGCCGAAGGACAGGAGCTTCTCGACTGCGCCTATGCGGGGGTCCCCTTGCGTCCTGATCGCCTCCACCGCGCCGTCGGCGTCGGCGACCAGCGTCGAGAGTCCGAGGGGGTTCGCCGCCTTGTCCGCGTCGGCGCTCTCGATGCGGACATGGCCCGAGTTGGGGACGACGGATTCAAGGAAGGAGGAGTTGACGCCGTTGAGGAGGCTCCCGATGGCGATCATCACCGCGCAGGAGACGGCCACGGCTCCAGCGGTGACGAGGCTGCGTTTCCAGTGCTTGACCGCGCCGCGCAGGGCCAGCGAGCAGATCATGCCAGGGCCTCCGCCGCGGCGACGCGACGCTCGCCGGTGATGCGCCCGTCCTTGATGGAGAGGATCCGCTTCGCGTACTTCTCGATGAGCTCGTTGTGGGTCGAGAAGATGAAGGTGACCTTCTCCTCCTCGTTGAGGCGGCGCATCGCCTCCATGATGACGAGGGAGGTGGCGGAATCCAGGTTCGCCGTGGGCTCGTCGGCGATGACGAGGGAGGGCTTGTTCACGAGGGCGCGGGCGATGGCGACGCGCTGGCGCTGGCCGCCTGAAAGCTCGTCGGGCTTGTGGCCCACGAAGTCCGCGAGCCCCACGAGGTCGACGAGGTAGTCCACCCGGGCCTTCCGCTCGGCCTTCGGGACCTTGGCGAGGATGAGGGGGAACTCGATGTTCTCGCGGACGTCGAGGACGCCCACGAGGTTGAAGCTCTGGAAGATGAAGCCGATGCGGGCCAGCCTCGTGTCGGCCTCCCGGTTGTCGTCGAAGGTCGAGACATCCACCCCGTCCAGGATGACCGCGCCCGACGTGGGCTTGTCGATGCAGCCGATGATGTTGAGGAGGGTCGTCTTGCCGCAGCCCGACGGGCCGACGATGGACACGAAATCCCCTGGCGCCACGGCGAGGTCGACGCCGCGCAACGCCTCGATGACCGTCTTCCCGAGATGGTATTCCTTGGTGACGCCCTTCACCTCGAGGATGTCGTGATGCTGCCGATGTTCCATGCGGATGTCTCCCTTCTAGAAGTGCACGCGGGCCGCGAGGCCGGCTGCCGTCGTGAGCGATGCGCCCATGGGGATGCGGGACGCGAGGGCCATGGCGTCGCCTCCCGGCTCGCCCAGGCTGGCGAGGATGGAAAGCTCGACGTCCAGGTTGCGCGCCGGATGGAGGGAGAGGAGGCCGGAGACGAGGGCGCCCGGTCCCTCCAGCTCCACGAGGGCCCTGGCGGTCAGGTCGAGGACGTCGGTCCAGGACAGCAGGACCTGGGGCAGGAGATAGTGGGTCTTCCCGAGCTGGTCACCCGCAGCCCCGTTGTACGCGTAATCGAGGGAGAGCGAGAGCGAGCCCGAATCGGCCATCCAGGCGTAGCGAGCGCCCACGGTCCCGAAGAGGTCGGGCCGCTCCGGGCTCGCGTCCCCGTCCAGGAACTCGGCCGCTCCCTCCGCCTGGAGGATGACGCCGCCCAGGTCCAGGCCGAGCCCCAGCGATGCGCGGCCGAGGGCGTCGGGCCTCCACAGGCCGCTGGCCGCGAGCTGGAGGGTCCCGAGCTGGGCATCGAGAGAAATGGCGGAGGTCAGGAGGCGGGGATCGGCCGGGCCTTTTGCGCCGTCCAGGGCGGCCGCGTAGGCCGCCGCCAGTTCTGCTTCGGCGGGTGTGCCGACGCCGGCCGAGGCGCGAAGGCCGGCGGCGGTGGCGTCGAGGTTGCGGTCCAGGCCCAGGGCCGCGCGGAGCGAGAGGTCGGAGCCGAGGCTCGCCTGGAGGGCGAGACCCCGGAAGCCGGTCTTCTGGTCCCAGAAGCCCGTCCGGGGATTGAGGAGGTCGCCGGGAGCGAAGACGGTGCCGAGGCCGAGCCCCATGCGCCGCTTGCCCAGGAAGAGCTGGGCGCTGCCGTCAGGGACGAGATCGAAGCGGATATAGGCCTCGTAGACCGTCATGGTCGGGCTTGCCTGTGCCGCGGTCGCGGACTGGGCTGAAAGTTCGAGGCTGTGGTTGAGGACGAGGCCCCAGCCCGGCGCCTCGATCCGGTGCAGGAAGTCCGCCGCGAGCGACACGATGGCGGCCGAGTCGGCCACCGCCGGGTCGAGGCCGTCGGCGGCCAGGATGAAGCCTGCAGCCGCGTCGCCCGAGAGGCTATAGACCGGCTGGGACTCGCCGTCTTCCTGCCCGACATCCTGGGAGAGGGCCGGCAGGACCGGGAGGGACAGTCCCGCGCAAGCGAGCAGGAGTGACAGCATACGGGAGGAGGCGATGCGCATTCCGGCCTCCTAGCGGGTAAGCCAGTTCCTGTTGAAGACCGAGTCCGGGATGGGCCTGGCCTCGATGGACTCGAGGGTGAAGGTCGTAATTGTGCCTTTTTTCTCGAGGCTCTCCATCCTCATGACGGAAGGCCGGGTGATGGCCCCGAAGGACCTGATCCTCATGAGGTCCATCCGCTTGAAGAGGAGTCCGGACCTCGCGTAGTACTCCATGTGAAGGGGCATGCTGTCGGTCTTCCTTACCCAGATCACGATCTTTCCGTAGGCCGAGTCTGCCGACCTAGCCGTGGCCTCGATGACGAAGCAAGGCACGGGACCCAGTTCCGCATGGTCGAGGATGGCTTCCGTCGTCGCCGTCGCCTCGTAATCGTCCGAGAACTGGCTTTTCCCGACGTCCGCGTTGGACATGGTGGAGCCCTGGAAGGAGTCCCGGGCCGAAAGGCGGATGGGGTTCGAGGACCCGGACCTGGGGTTGAACATCCAGAGGCTACCCTCGAGCTGGAGGAAGCGCGTGCCCTTGGTCCTGGCAGGCGACAGGACCTCGATGTAGGAACCCTTGTCCCGCCGGCTCCAGGACTCGAAGGTCATGGAGCGCGGCTCCTGTCCCGGCTCGACCGTCACCATGGTGGCCCGGGAGGTATAGGACTCGAGAAAGAGGGCGCGGTCGACGCTGGCAAGGATCTCGGCGGCCGTCGGAGCCGCAGACAGCGCCAGAGGGAACAGCATCAGGGCGAATGACAGGAGGGGAATTCGTCGGTACATTGCAGGCTCCTCTTTCGATGACGCGGAATCCTTGGAAGCGTCTTCTCCCCGTATATTAGTCGCGCGACTAATTTAGGTCAAGTGACTAACTACCTGGCGTCATGCAGCTTCGAGCCAGCCTCCGGGAATGCCCCTGGCCGGGATGCATACTCAGGCACTACGGCGGAATCCCTCCGCATCGAAGGATAAGTCATTCCTGGAACGACAATAAAATAACCCCGCATCGAAGCTGCGCGGCCTGCTTCGAGCCTTGCGGCCTTCGAGGTCCGGGATATAATGTCGGCTCAATCCTCACGGTAAACGCAGGACAACATGGCAGCAACACGCATCCCGACCCTGGTCTTCATCGCAGCCCTCGCCTCGGCTCCACTCATGGCAGAGGGAATCCCGGCTTCCTACGCGGAGGACCGTGGCAACGCGGAATTCGTCATGGCGACCGGCTACGAGCCCGTCCTCGACCCGAGCCTGGTATCCGACACGGCGTCGATGAATGCCTGCCTCGGCCTCTTCGAGGGCCTCATGCAGTACGATCCGATCACCAACAAGGCCGTTCCGGCCCTGGCGGAATCCTGGACCACGAGCGAAGACGGGCTCGTCGTGACCTTCAAGCTGAGGAAGGCCGCATGGTCCGACGGCCACCCCGTGACGGCGGAGGATTTCGTCTATGCCATGAAGCGCATCCTCGACCCCGAGACGGGAGCCGACCTCGGCTACCTGCCGGCCATGGTCCTCGAGGGGGGGCGGGACTTCAACGACGGCAAGGCGCCCTTCGACGGCGTCGGCATCAGGGCCGTGGACCACCGGACCCTCGAATACCGACTCAAGGCCCCCGCTCCCTATTTCGTCGAGATGACCTGCAACTCCGCCTTCTGGCCCCTGCCCTCCTGGGCGGTCGACAAGTACGGCACGCGCTGGACGCGGTCCAACAACATAGTGACGAACGGGCCCTACCTCCTCTCGGAGTGGGTCAGGGGAAGCCACCTCCTCCTGGAGAGGAACCCCGGCTACTGGGACGCGGCCGCCGTCAGGCTCGAGCGCGTCCGGATCATCACGGGAGGAGACGCGGCCGCCGTCCTCGCCGCCTACGCGCGCGGAGACATCGACTGGGTCAGCGGGATACCCGCTGACCCGCCCGAGGCGGTCATGCTGCGGCCGGACTACCAGAGCGCGGACCGGCTCGCGACCACCTACTACGTCTTCAACGTCATGCGACAGCCATTCGACGACATCCGTGTCCGCCGCGCCCTCGCCGCCTCGGTCGACAAGAAGGCGCTCGTGGACACCTTCTTCGGGGGCAGGCAATCCGTCACGGATTCGATGGCCCCGGCGATGGACGGCTACGTGCCGCAGGCTGGCCAGGGCTACGACCCCGACGCGGCGAGACGCCTCCTCGCGGAGGCCGGCTATCCCGGGGGCAAGGGCTTCCCCCATGTCGAGCTCCTGTACTACCCGAACGCCAATGTCGAGCAGGTCTCGGCCTTCCTCCAGGCGCAATGGAAGGAGAACCTCGGCATCGACATCTGGCTCAGGAAGGCCGACCCCAGGGAGTTCGCGCGCCTCAGGGATGGGGACCACGATTTCGACATCGCCCGCGGAGGATGGGTCGGGGACTACTTCGACCCGAACACCATGCTCGACCTCTTCGTGACCGGGGAGGCCTACGACTCCGGGCTCTATTCGAACCCGGACTTCGACGCCCGCATCGACGCCGCGAAGCGCGCCACGGGCGAGGAGCGCATGGCCATCCTCCAGGAGGCCGAGGCAATCCTCATGCGGGACGCGCCCATCATCCCCCTCTATCACCACATCAACGAGGACCTCATCGACACGGCGGTCTGGGGCGGCTGGTACCCGACGCCGCTTGGCTACCATCCCTGGAAGTACATTTACTGGAAAGCGGAACCGACCAGGACGACCGTGGCGTCGGCCCGCCCCTGATTCCAGCGGCAGAAGGCAGGAAAAAAAGGAGATCGAAGCATGACCAGAACCAGGACGCTCGCGACATGCGCCATCGTCGCGGCATTCATCGGGTTTCCCCTGGCCCTCATGGCCTCGGGCGCGCCCTCGGGCGCGGGCGACCAGCCGGACATCATCATGTCGAACGGAGCCGAGCCCGTTCTTGACCCGAGCCTGATGACCGACATCCCGTCGATGAACGTCGGCCTCGGGCTTTTCGAGGGCCTCATGCAGTACGACCCCGAGACCAATCTCGGCGTGCCGGCGATGGCCGAGTCATGGAGCGTCAGTCCGGACGGGCTGGTCTACACGTTCAGGCTACGACAGGCGTCGTGGTCCGACGGCCATCCCGTCACCGCCGACGATTTCGTCTACGCGATGGAGAGGATGCTCGATCCCGCCACCGCGGCGGAATACGCGTACATGCCCTGCATGGTCATCAAGGGAGCCGCCGACTTCAACGCCGGGGAAGGCTCCTTCGACGGCGTGGGCATCAAGGCCGTCGACGCGAGGACGATCCAGTACACCCTCACGGGACCGGCGCCCTACTTCGTCGACATGACCGCGCACAACGCGTTCTGGCCTCTCCCCCGCTGGGCCATCGAGAAATTCGGCGACGACTGGACGAAGCCCGGCAAGATCGTGACCAACGGCCCCTTCCTGCTCAGGGAGTGGAGGCCGCAGGAGTACGTCTACCTGGTCAGGAATCCGAGGTACTGGGACGCCGCGGGCGTCAGGCTCCGCAGCATTATGATCCTCGCGGGCGACAACGATTCGACCAACTATGCCATGTACAAGGACGGGCAGGTCGACTGGATGCACGGCGTGGCGTTCAGCAGGATCGACGAGATCAGGAGCCGCCCGGACTTCCAGTGCTCGGCGCAGATCGGCACGTATTTCTACTGCTTCAACGTCACGAGGCCGCCAGCGGACAACGTGCTCGTCCGGCGCGCGCTCTCGGCCGCCATCGACAAGAAGAGGCTCGTCGAGACCGTGACGAAGGGCGGGCAGGTCCCCTCGGACTCCTTCGTACCCCCGCTCCCCGGCTACAAGCCGCAGCCGGGCCAGGGCTACGATCCGGAAAAGGCGCGCCGCATGCTCGCCGAGGCGGGCTATCCCGGAGGCGCGGGTTTCCCGCGCATGACGATCTACTACAACACGAACATGGGGCACAAGGCGATCGCCGAATACATCAAGGCGCAGTGGAAGGAGAACCTCGGCATCGACGTCTCGCTCAAGGATATGGAGTTCAAGACCTTCATCGACCTGAGATCGAAGTCACACAACTTCGCGGTCTGCCGCCACGGATGGATCGGCGACTATCTCGACCCATGCACGATGCTCGACCTCTTCGTCTCGGGCGGCGGCAACAACGACGGGCTCTACTCGAACCCGACCTACGACGCCCTGATCGAGGCGGCGCAAAGGTCGACGGGAGCCGAGCGGATGGAGCTCTTCGAGGAGGCGGAGGAAACGCTCCTCGGCGACGCGGCCGTCCTGCCCATCTACTACTACTCGAACCTGGACCTGATCGATACCTCCGTCTGGGGAGGCTGGCACCCGACGACCATGGGTTTCCACCCCTGGAAGTACATCTACCGCATCGTCCGATCGCCCGACGCCTGAAGTCCGGCGCTCGCGACCCCGTGACATGAAAGGGCCGCCCTGCAGGGCGGCCCTTTCGGTCATCGCGTTCCCTGGCGGCCGGGATCGCGGGTCGCTCCGTTCTTTTTGCGACCCGCGATACGCCCGTCCGGCTCCGGAAAAGCCTATTCGGTTATTCTACGGGCTTCGATGTAGAAGCGCTTTTCCGGAGCCTCCCCCATACTGAAGGTCTTCCTGGGCATGACGCCGTCGCGGATCACCGTGCCGAAGAAGCTCCCCTTGTCGATGGGCGGGAGGTAGAGGCCGAGGGAACCGGGCTTCTTCGCGAGGGCCTCGAGGCTCTCGGTGCCGTGGATGTAGTCGATGCCGACGCCGGGATTGGCCTTGAGGAAGGAGTCGAGGTACTCCTGGATGCTGCCCGCGGCGAGGTTGGCCCTCGGCTTCGGGAAGGAGATGACGCCCTGGCCCTTCGAGGAGACGAAGGCGATGCGATGGGCGCCCGAGGCATCGGCCTCGTCCGTCTTCGCGAAGGCCACGGCGGCGTCGCGGGTCTTCTCGACCCTGTGCTCCTGGTAGGCCGCGAGGCCCTCGAAGAACCTGTTCTCGTCCACGTTGAAGAGGACGCGGTGGATGGGATGGAAGGGAAGGCCCTCGTCGTAGATGTTGACGAGCTCCACGAGCGCATAACGCGCGGGGTGGCTCTCGAGGCGGGGGTCGCCCGCGGGGATGGCCTTCTTGGTCTCCTCCCAGATGGCCTTGGCCGTGGCGAGGGAGTGGTTGCCGTCGCCCACCGCGAAGAGGAGGACGTCGTCCTTCCCGTACTTCGCCTTGAAGGCGGCGGGGTCGGCCAGCTTCCTGATGGCCTCCATGACCCTGGTGATGTTCGCCTCGTCCTTGACGTGCCAGCCGCGGATGCGGCCCGAGCCGAGCATGAGGTCGAAGTCGTAGAGCTTGGTGAAGCGGTCGCGGGCCGCGTGGAGGGGCTCGATGATGCTGCGCTCGGGATCGTCCACGAGGAGCATGATGTGCGGCAGCTCGAGGGGGGCGCCGCGGCGGATCTCCATGCGGGGGGGGAGGCGCTCGACAATGGTGCCCTCGGTGGGGCGGATGAGGGACTTCGAGTCCTTGCCGTAGGTGTACTTCTCGAGGTCGACGGCCATCATGAGGCCGAGGCGGGGGGCTTTCTCGTAGGGCGTATAGCGCTCGACGAGGACGAAGCCCGGGCCGAGGTTCCTGAGCACGCCGCGGGCGAGGTAGTCGCGCATGGAGGCCTGGATGCGGGTCACGCGCTCGGCCTTGTCCTTGTCCTCGAGGTAGCACTCGGGGAAGATCAGGTTGAGGGTGGAGGGGGCGGAGCCGACGCGGGCCTTGGCCTTCTCCCAGTACTCGC
>Ga0116171_10005499_pt1 | contig 11108 bp, 7 predicted proteins | sample AD_JPNHW2_MetaG_FD_89798 | JGI IMG/M metagenome (GOLD analysis project Ga0116171, IMG submission 89798) | Active sludge microbial communities of municipal wastewater-treating anaerobic digesters from Japan - AD_JPNHW2_MetaG | ecosystem: Engineered > Bioreactor > Anaerobic > Digestate | place...
CTATCTGTTCTTTAATCTGTTTCTGAACTTCCGAGAGACATTTCTTTAATGCAGTTACAGGATCACCGTGAGTCCGGCCGTAGTAATCTGCGACAATTTCATCTGTTTCAAAATCGATCAGCGCCACTTTCGTGGTAGTGGAACCTCCGTCGATTCCGAGAATATACTCTCTGCCGTCCCTGATCCTGCCCCTGAGAGGTTCTATATAGGTGACTCTACCCAGTGAATTTTTTAAAGACGGGTATCTGCCGAATGCGTTTTCACTCTTTTTAAAAAGCTTTTCGGGAGAAGGGAGAGCACTCCCGGATTTTTCAGCAAGAAGTGCCGCCCCGAATGCTTCAAAATATCTTGCCTGTTCAGGGACTATTATTTCAAGTCCGGGGAGTTTATCTTTTATATAGTCTATGATATGTTTATTTTCTGTAACACCGCCGGTAAGAACAACCCGTCCTTCCCTGATCTTTGCCCTCTTTAAAAAGTCGGCAACCTTGGCGGCCATTACATCACTGAGGGAAAGGACTATATCGTGCTTGGTCGCCTCTCCTTTATTCAGCTTATGGGTGCAGTCGCTTTTCATAAAAACAGAGCATCTGGATGATAGAGGATGGGGTTTCGCGCATTCAGGAATTGTTTCAATATCCGCCAGGGTCAGATCCATTCTTCCGAGCTGTTGTTTAAAAAATTCCCCGGTGCCTGAAGCACATTTATTTCCGGAGAAATTTGTGATTATCTTCCCGTTTTCATCAAGAGTATAAACAATAAAATTTTCGCCGCCGAGAGAAACTACGGCGTCAGCTTTTATATCCAGTTTTTTAATGACTTCTTCAACACAAAGGCTTTCTATTACATTGTTCGAGTTGACCAGGTAACGTCCTTCGGTGCCGGTAACGAGAATTTTGCAGTCAGAGGGTATTTCATTGTTATATATTAATTTCTTTAAGGATGTTAAAAAGTCTCCCTCATGTTCAATAACATTCTGCAGTATCAGATCCTCTCCATTCATCAAAACAGCTTTTATGCTGGATGAACCGATATTAATACCCAAATTGTACATCATTACCTCCTGAAAATTAGATACATCTACGGGGATATTTTTATCAATGTCTATTCTTTTTTAAATAGATTATCTGGCTGAAAATAAAGATTAAGTTAACTGTTTCAATAAAAAAAAACCTTTTTTTTTCTACAATAACATTTCTGAAAAAATGTAAATTTATCGGAAAATACTAATTCCGCAGGGTGAAAGAATTACCTTAAAATTTTCATAGAAGTTTTTCTCATTTTATTGGATTAGACACAATTTAACTAAATAGTGTTGCAATTATTAAGAAAACGTTATAAATAATCAGATTATTTGAATATATTTAATAATAAGTAATTGTAATAATTAATAAATATAGTTAAATTTGCAGTAGCAACCCGTTTATAAAAAATCCAGTTGGGTATAGTGCCTTAAGTAGTGCAGTATTTCCCGCGGTATAGATTTAAAAATGAAAGGTGTCTGATGTATAATATTTTACTGGTAGAAGATGATCGGATTACATCAAAATTGATTCAAAAATTTATACTTGATATAGGATATTATATTGCCGGGGCTGTATCTTCAGGAGAGGAAGCTCTTGAAATCATACAGAATAAAGAACCTGACCTGGTTCTGATGGATATAAATCTTCAGGGTAAGCTTGATGGTATTGAATCGGCAAAAAAAATAAGCAGCACTGTATCAATACCATTTGTCTATATAACATCGTCATCAGATTATTCCACTATTGAAAGAGCAAAAGAGAGCAATGCATACGGGTATATAATAAAACCGTTCAGTAAAAGGGATCTCCGCGCATCAATTGAGATGGCGTTACTGAGACACCAGATGGAAAGTAAGATAAAGGAGAATGAAAACAGGGTCTCCACCATTCTGAATTCAATCACCGATTCCGTAATCGTTATAGAGGAGTCCGGTGATGTTGATTATATAAATGCAGCCGCGGGGAAAATGCTGGGGCTTAATTCTGAAGATATTCTCGGTAAACCGATAAGTGAAATTGTAAAACTGGGAAGTGACCCGAAAGAAGAGGACAATGTTTTTTTCCCTATGTCGATGAACTATATAGAATTCAATAATTACCTCACTACGAAAGAAAAAAGAATTCCTGTTGATTTTACATCCACTCCGTTACGGATGGGGAATGGCAAATTGAGAGGGGCTGTTCTTGTTGTAAGGGATATTACCCAGCAGGTGGAATACGACAGGAGAATCCAGGAAAGCATGGATACCCTTACGCGTGCGATGTACGGAACAATTGAAGCGATAACAAAAACAGTAGAAACAAGGGATCCCTATACCGCGGGCCACCAGAAGAAAGTAGCCGATATAGCAAAAGAGATAGCAAAGGATATGGGACTCAGCAGGGATATAATAGAGAGTGTTAATCTCGCGGGACAGATACACGACCTGGGTAAAATTGCAATCCCCTCGGAGATTCTGAACAAACCGGGGAAAATTAATGAAATTGAGTTTGCCCTTATTAAGACGCATTCGGCAATGGGTTATGAGATTATGAAAAACATAGATTTTCCCTGGCCGATTGCCGACATAGTTCTTCAGCATCATGAGAAGCTTGACGGCTCAGGGTATCCGCTCGGGCTGAAGGGGGATAATATATTAATACAGGCGAGAATAATAGCTGTCGCTGACGTTCTTGAAGCTATGGCATCTCACAGGCCGTACAGGGCCGCGCTCGGTATAGATGCGGCATTTCAGGAACTTCAGAACAATGCCGGGACCCAGTTTGACAGTGAGGTTGTAGCATCCTGTATAAGATTATTCAGGGAGAAGAATTTTTCGATGGTATTCTAAACGGGATTAATAACCCTGAGGCATAATTACTCAGCGTTTTTTTATCTTTTCCGTTTTTGAACAAAGAAATCCGCATCATCATGATAAAAATGACATTTTATCAGGTTAATCCCCGGTATCGAGCCGGACAGTATAATGATAATATTTCATGCCGGAATGAAGTGGTTGACATTTATATCAGCACTTCTGTAAATAATATAATTAACATCTCCCTGTACAGGTGCTATGGTCTTTTTTAACCGGCAGGAATTTGTTGTATAATTAAGCATTGTTCTATAGGGTATATACCATATGGAACAATTAATATAGGAGCAGCCTGACCGATGAAACTGATAATTCAGATACCATGTTATAATGAAGAAAAAACTCTCGCTATTGCTTTGAAGGAATTGCCGCGTAAGGTTAAAGGTTTTTCAAAAGTTGAATGGCTTGTGATTAATGATGGAAGCAATGACAAAACGGTTGAGGTTGCGAAAAAAGCAGGGGTCGATCATATTGTCGGTTTTACGAAAAACCAGGGGCTTGCCCGTGTTTTCATGATGGGAATTGATACATGTCTGAAGCTGGGAGCCGATGTAATTGTCAATACGGATGCCGACAACCAGTATAATGCGGGTGATATTCCGGCTCTTGTACAGCCGATAATTGACGGTACGGCGGACATCGTTGTCGGCGCCCGCCCTATTTCAAAAATAGACCATTTTTCCCCGTTGAAAAAAATATTGCAGAAAATCGGCAGCTGGGTTGTACGTGTAGCAAGCCAGACTGACATCCCCGATGCCCCTTCCGGCTTCAGGGCAATGAGCCGTGATGCTGCGATGCGTCTAAATGTTTTCAACGACTATACATATACCCTTGAGACAATTATCCAGGCCGGGCAGAAAAACATGGCGATAGTCTCGGTACCGGTAAGGGTGAATGAGGATCTGCGCCCTTCACGGCTTGTGAAAAGCATCTCCTCATATATCAAAAAATCAATTATTACCATTTTTAGAATTGTTATGGTATATAAACCATTCACATTTTTCATGACTATCGGGGCGGCATTTTTCTTCGCAGGTTTTTTAATCGGACTGAGGTTTTTATATTTCTTTTATACAACCGGAGGCGCCGGCCATATACAATCCCTGATACTGATGGCTATACTGATGGGGATCGGTTTTCAGACTATTCTTGTCGCTTTTCTCGCTGACCTGCTGGCTGTCAACCGCAAGCTGATGGAAGATGTCCAATACCGCCTGAGAAAATTTGAGAGTGACGGGAAGAAACCCCGTTGATTATCCCGGTTACTTTATACTGAAAAATTTCCCTCTTTGCGTTTGCTAATCGGGTATGGTTCACAGGCAATGATGAAAGAAAATTTTAAAAGGATTAAAATAAAAGTAAAAGGGATTGTCCAGGGTGTAGGATTCCGTCCGGCAATGGCTAAACAGGCTTTATCCATGGGACTTACCGGTAAAATCTGTAATACCAGGGATTCCGTTGAAATAGAGATACAGGGAAGTCCCGGAACTGTACAGCAGTACGTCGATCTTTTTAATTCGTTCATCCCCGAAAACGCTGTTATATCTTTTTTTTCGGCAGATGACATCATTCCGGTTTCCGGCGAAGAGATTTTCTCGATAATTGAAAGCAGGGAATCGGGTCCCACAAGGTTCAGTATCCCGCCGGATATAGCGATGTGCAGTGCCTGCAGGAGAGAGTTTTATAATCCCCTCGACAGGAGATATCTTTATCCGTTTATAACCTGCGGGAATTGCGGTCCCCGCTACACATACATGATAGATATGCCCTATGACAGGGCAAAAACATCAATGTCCCGGTTCCCTTTCTGTGACCGCTGCAGGGCCGAGTATGATAATCCGGATGACAGGCGCTATCATATCGAGGGATTTTCATGTCCCGTCTGCGGGCCGGAAGTGTCAGGATTTAATGAGACTGTCAGCGCGCTTCTTGACGGTAAGATCGCCGCGATTAAGGGCCTTGGAGGGTATAATATTGCGTGCTCTGCCGTAGATTTTAATGCGGTCCGTAAACTAAGGGATAGAAAAAGAAGACCGGCAAAACCGTTTGCCGTGATGTTCAGGTCGGTCGAGTCTGCGCGGCAGTATGTTGACCTGACCGGAGAGGAGGAAAAACTCCTTGTTTCAAAAGTCTCCCCGATTGTAATAGTTCAGAATAGAGAAAAATCAGCTATTGCGGAGAATATAGCCCCGGGGAATGGTTACCTCGGGATTATGATCCCTTACACGCCGCTTCACCAGCTCATCCTCGACAGGGTGGATATCCCCCTTGTTATGACAAGCGCGAATATTTCCGGTGATCCGCTGATAATTGACGACAGAAAAGCATCCGTCGAGCTTGCGGGAATTGTGGATGTTTTCCTGACGCATAACAGGGAGATATACAAGAGAGCGGATGACAGCATTTCCTATATTTACAACGGCAATCGGATCAGTATAAGAATGGGCCGGGGGGAAATGCCTTTCCCTATAAAACTCCCGGAGGAAAGCGGGAAAAAAATACTGGCTGTTGGGGCGGAACTTAAAAGCAATATCTCCGTAGTGTCAGGTGATAATCTTGTTACCAGCAACCATATCGGTGACCTTGGAACTCCCGATACATTCGCGCATTTTCTGGATACGGTTAACGAGATGTCAGGTTTTTACAGTCTTGCCCCGGATGCGGTTGTTTCAGATATGCATCCGGATTACGAATCAACCTCGTACGCCAGGGAATTTGCCGCTGACAGGAACATCCCGCTGATGCAGATACAGCATCATTACGCGCATTTTTTGTCGTGCTATTTTGAAAACGGTTTAAAAGGGAAGGCTGCCGGCGTAATTTTTGACGGGACAGGTTACGGAACCGACGGCACAATATGGGGGGGAGAGATCCTGGTTGGCGATATTCATACGTTTGCCAGAAGGGGAAGACTCTCCCTTTTTCCTCTTCCGGGGGGAGACAGGGCAATAAGAGAACCGTGGAGAATCCTCGCGGGTCTGCTTGGCAAAGAGCGGTTTTTCGAAGTATGTTCCTGGGTGGAACGGGGTATTCTTGAGAATGTATTTGAAATTTCATCGAGAAAAGAGTTCTCACCTCTTACGTCGAGTGCAGGGAGGCTTTTCGATGCGGCGGGGGCGCTTCTCGGATTCAATAAAAATATATCATATGAGGCGGAAGGGGCTGTTTACCTTGAAATGCTGGCATTAAAGAGCGGCAGTGAAGAATATATCCCCTGTTTTATAAAAGATGAGAATGGACTGGTTACCATTGATTCAGCAAAACTTATCAAAGCGTTATATGAAAGGAAATCAGCGGGGGGGAGTTTACCGGATCTTGCAAAAATATTTCACAATTCGCTGGTGGAAGGAATAGCGGAAATGCTGTCTGTAATATGTTCAGAAAGCGGAATTGACCAGGTTCTGTTAAGCGGGGGTGTTTTCCAGAACAGAATTATGCTCCGGGAAGCGGAAAAAAGGCTTGCGTCAAACGGGTTTAAAGTTTTTATTAACAAAAAGATCCCTTCAAATGATGCAGGGATATCTGCCGGACAGGCAATTTACGGGGTTTACAATGCATGAGCTTAGTCTTGCAATGAGTGTACGGGAAATAGTTGAAGATGCTGCGGAAAAAAACGGATCTAAAAAAGTTAATGAAGTTAATATAATTGTCGGTGAATTCAGTTCGGTTTCCACCGATGCCCTTGAGTTCGCAATGGAAGTTGTAAAAAGAGATTCTGTTTTTGAAAAAGCGAAAATTAATATAAAATCCACAAAAACAATTCTTTCATGCCGCCAATGCAGAGGTGAAACAGTCATGGAGGATTACATTTTTAAATGCGGTGCATGCGGTTCAACATCGGTGCAGATAGTGTCCGGGGACAGGATGTATGTCGACTCAATTGATATAGAAAAGTAGGAGAATTTAAATGCATTACATTGAGCTTGAAAAAGACCTTCTTGATCAGAATGACAAACTCGCGGCAAATATAAAGAGCAACATGGATGATCACCAGATATTTGTCCTTAACATTATGAGCGCACCGGGAGCGGGCAAAACCAGTCTGCTTGAAGCCGTACTCCCGGAGCTTTCAAAAAAATACAGGATAGCCGTTATTGAAGGGGATATCCAGGGGTCTGCGGATGCCGACAGGCTTTCAAAACTTAATATAAACACATACCAGATAAATACGCACAGCCTGTGTCATCTTGAGGCTGCGATGATCGAACGGGCGCTTGTAAATTTTGATCTTCATAAAATTGACTGCCTGATTATTGAGAATGTCGGGAATCTCGTCTGCCCGGCGGATTTTTTCCTTGGAGAGGATGAAGTAATAATGGTGGTCTCCGTGTCAGAGGGGCATGATAAACCGCATAAATATCCTGTAATGTTCAGCAAAGCTGACCTGATTGTTCTGAACAAGATGGATATTATAGAATCTACGAATTTTGATACAGATATTTTTTACAGGCAGGTCCGCGAACTGAACAGGGATGCCGGGATAATGGAAGTGTCCGCAACGAAGGGAACCAACATCGCAAAACTGATCAGCCATATAGAACATGGAATTCAGCATAAAAAGGGGCACCATCATCATGATCATGGAGACCATCATCATCACTGAGCCGGTTTAACTCCGTCAGATTTTCATCTTATTTTTTAAATCAGATATATATTTAAAGCCGTTAGATCGGGGATGTCCCATAAGTCTGTTTCTCCCCGCCCTTGACGGGAGGGGCCGGGGTAGGGTGATTGACAATCGCTGGTTTAATCAGTACTTTGTTCACCCCCTCCTAACCTCCCCCATTAAGGGGGAGGAATTACCGGACATTTGGGATAGTCCCCCGTCTCATTTTTTACAGCTCATGGAAAAGAACCTTGGTACTATTTCCGTCGGAATCAACATCCTCATCTAAGAAAACCCAGCCTCTTGTTCCGTAAAAACCTTCAAGTTTCTTTAAGTTCCTGCTGTCGATGAATAGAAAAACTCTTTTAAAGCCTTTATAGGAACACAGGTTCAATACGGACAGGATCAGTTCCGTTCCTATGCCTTTATTCCTGTACTCCGGTGAAACATAGAGAGCTGATAGCCAGGGTGACAGATCCTGCCTCCGGAGCATATCGGTCTCCTTTACCGATACCATCCCGACCGGAAGTTCACCCCAGAAAGCGATAAAAGAAAGTGGGAGGGCATCTATCTCGGCGCGTCTTTTATATTCATGCAGGATAAGCTGAAAAGGGATGTTCCTTTTAAGGTACCAGTTCTGGTATGACCAGTATGCAAGAATCGGGTACAGGGATTTTTTCTCTGAAAGAGGATATATTTTCAGCATAGATTCATCAGGTAATAATTTTTTCCTGTACTAAATAAAACTCTTCCGTTTATAATTGTCAAACAGATTATTTCGCAGGTTTGACTTTGCTCTTTTTCGTAGTTTTCACTCCCGTCAAGGGAGGGGAATAAAAATACCTGACTCAAGTAATGTATACGGCTGAGGAGAATATTAAATGAAAAGGCCTAATCTTTTTAATGTTATAATATCAGCGGTTATGGTATTCAGCGCTGAAAACCTTCTCCCTGCGGAAATTTCTTCTGTAGAAAATAATTCAATAGCTGCTGCCGGCCGGCTTTCCTCCGGGATAATTAAAAATCCCTCCGGGAGCAACGTTCCTGCCTGCCTCGAAGAACTGATAGATCTCGCACCTGCTGCCGGAAGAGAGAAAATTTCCGGTATTTTAAAAGAGGCTGTAAAAAAGCTGGAGAAAGAACAAAAGACAGAGGATCCCTCGATACAGGTTATCAGGATGTCAATAGATATGATTGATGGTGATTACTCTGAAAGTAAAGAACACTTTTCTGTTATCAGGAAATGGAATCTTTCAGGCCGCTGGAGGATGTATGGCAAACCTGATATTGATTTCCGCTTTCCGCCTGAAAAAGTTTATAAAATTGAAGATATAGAAAAAGGTAAAAATATTTCAGCCGGGGAAAGCGGAGTTTTATATCCATATCAGTATAATCACCAGGAAGATGAAACGTTATATGCCGTTTCATCGTTTGAAAGTTCCGGCAGAACTGTTTTATGGATTCAGTCTGATGCCGTGTACAGGCTTATAATAAACGGAAGGGAAATTTACCGGAATGAATCCGGCGGGAAAAATTCAACTGGAGCTTTTGCGCTTAACGGGGCCAGCGGATACTCCGTACAGGTAAAGATGCAGAGCGGAGGGAAAAGTTGTCATCCGTACCTGAGAGCGATGATTACAGATGAAAAAAACAGGCCGGTTAAAATAAGCTACAGCACTATTATTTTCAGCAATAATTTTACCGCGGAAAAATTATTGAGTTCAGATGAAACCGGAAAACCTGTTACGGGCGAAGCTTCAGTTTCAACCGCCAGGATCAGGGATATTGTCAGGTCCGGCAATTATAAGGATGCGTATAGACTCGGCCTGCCAATTCTGGAAAAATTTCCATTTTATTCCGGCATCTATAATGAGTTTATACCCCTTCTTGACCTGATGAACAGGGAGGATGAATTCTTTAAATGTATAAAAATTTTCCGGAAAAATTTTCCTGATTCAATGATTTACAACAGGTGGTTAGCTGATTTTTACATGACCCGTGATAAAGAAAAATTTGAAGAAATTATGAAGACAGCACCGGTCAGGGATCTTTCTCCGCTATCGGTTGAATCATACTTTTACCTTCTATGCGGAGAGAAAAAATATTCCGCAGCTGTAGAGCTTGGTTCAAAAATGAATGCTGATTCACGATTCAGCTGCCTTATTCCCGAAGTTATCAGGGAATCGGGGGATAATGAATTATGGAGAAAAAAGCTTCTTGAAGGAGCCGCTGAACGCGGTGATGCTGCTTTTTATTACGCGCTTGGTTTAGCGGAGATGCAGATCGGGCTTGATCCGGTAATGTACTGGAATAAGGGATATTCTCTTGACGGGGATCACAGACTGATGCGGGATCTCTCCGATATTTATGAAAACAGCATACTGAAAAGTAATGATTTTTATTCCGGGCAGTACACGGATCTGCACCCTGAATTCGGATGGTACGGGAAAAAAAGAAAGATTTCAGTTCATATTTCTGAATCGGGGAGAGTGTTTCTTACGGGGGAGGATACGATTCCTTCGGGAAGGAAGATCCGGAATGAAAAATTTTCAGAGGGAGCCAGCGAGTTCTCTTCCGGGGAGATCAGGACATCTGTCCCGTACTTTAAAGGGATTAAAATACTTTATGCTCTGACAGCAAAGGACGGGCTTCCGTCCGCGGCAGTATATAATTCAATGCTTATAGATAACAACAGGTTTAAAGTGAGCTACAAATGCAGCGGGGAGGAGGAATTCTCTGTTGTTAAATATTCCGGCGAACTGGATAACGGGGAAGATGTTTTTTCCCTGGTAAAGGGGCTTATACTGAAAAATCGGGATGAAAAGATTTCTGAGCTTGATTATGAAATAATATCCGACGGGAGTTTTACACCCCTTGTGAGTTATAAAGGAAAACCATTACCTGCAGGGAAATATTCCGATCGAATGATTAAATTCGAGGTTAATGAAAAATTTTCAGAGGATCAGGATGAAAGTGTTCTCTCTGAAATATCAAGGTTCCCTTCTGATCAGTTTTTTGCCGGGTGGTATAGAAATGTTATAATTTTTTCATCTGAAAATTTTAACCTGGCAGGCCCGGAAATATCTGAGAATAATGATCTGGGAAGTAAAATCAGGGGAGTACATTTTAATATAATGTCTTCAGTTTTAAAAGAGGGATTTATAAACTTTAATCCGCGTAGAATGGAATCTGTACTGTTAAGCGGAAAGGGTACCGTGGAGGAGAAAACCCTCGTTGCGAAGGCAGTTCTCGGGAAAAAAGGGATAATGTCGTATATCTCGTTTAAAAAAAACAGAGACGGATTAATTGACAGAATCCTGCTCTATGTTCCGGAAAACAGGAACAGGGGCTACTGGCTTGATTTTTATGGTGAAGTTATTTTAAATAATACGGAACCCGGATCTGAAGCCCTTGTTATAACCGGGGAAGGTTGTCAAACGTTCACGGTTAATCCTGAAACCTATATCAGGTAAGAGCACCTGAACGAAATATTCTATTTACTTACCGTTACTTACCGGCTAATTTCGCTTTAAGAGCAATTTTTTTTCTTTTTAATCTTCTTTTTGCTCTTTTTCTTTTAATGACCGGTTTATACTGTTTTCCCACTCGAGTCCTCCGAAA
>Ga0116171_10005500_pt1 | contig 11108 bp, 6 predicted proteins | sample AD_JPNHW2_MetaG_FD_89798 | JGI IMG/M metagenome (GOLD analysis project Ga0116171, IMG submission 89798) | Active sludge microbial communities of municipal wastewater-treating anaerobic digesters from Japan - AD_JPNHW2_MetaG | ecosystem: Engineered > Bioreactor > Anaerobic > Digestate | place...
CTCGTCGCCAGACGCCGCGGCTTCAATGTTATCGGCGTGGGGGGCCGGCAAAGCGGCATTCAAAGCGCCAGTCGCCATAACCGGCCCGGCTGCCAGATTCGACGCAGAAGACGACAAAACGGCGCTGCTGCCGGTTACCGTACTGCCCTTGCCCCGGGCGGCCACAATATAATGCTGATGTACCAAGGCCTCGTAAGCCTTTTTCACGGTTCCGCGTGCAATGCGCAACTGCAAGGCCAGCTCACGCTCGGGCGGCAGGTGTTCGCCGGGCTTGAGGCGGCCGGCCCTGATCATACCGGCGATCTGTTCACTGATCTGCCTATAGATAGGGGCTTCAGAGCGATTATCAATATTGAGGCGCAACAACAATTTTTCTGTCTTCCCGTTTTGGTATAGTCCAAAAAGGACTATATATACCAATCGACAGAATGTCAACCAATACCCAGTATTTTCTAATTTTTAATTCTACCGCTGCTGACAATGTTTTCATCGACCGCCTGTGGCGTAGCGTCAAATACGAGAAGGTTTATTTAAAGGCATACCAAACAATACAAGAAACAAGGCAAAGCCTGCGATCCTATTTCACTTTCTACAACCAGAACCGGTTTTCGTCAAACCCTTGACTAGCAAACAGCAGACATGGTTACCTTGGAAAGCCCGAGGTCAAACTGGCAGGAGGAGCATCACTTATAAATCACAAAAACTTGACCAGCAAATCGGGCCACCGCTGAAAATTTAATTTGACGCACCACCATTTTCTGGCTAATCTAAATTAGCATTTTAGTTTTGACTGGGTTTTGCAACATGCCCAAAATTTGAGGTGATCAATGAAGTATATCAAACGCGCCATAGAGAAGGCTGTATGCAAGGTCTCCAGGACTTTTCCTGTTTTGTTGGTTACTGGCCCAAGACAAGTTGGCAAAACGACGCTTCTGCAAAAACTGGCAGAAGAAGGGCGACAATACGTCACATTAGATGATCCTGAGATACGTTATCTTGCCAGGCATGACCCGGCATTGTTTATGCAAAGGTATAAACCACCGGTGCTGATCGATGAAATTCAATATGCCACCGAGTTATTGCCCTATATAAAAATGGCTGTTGATAAGTCCAGAAAAAACGGCGAATTCTGGCTGACCGGGTCACAGATGTTTCATTTGATGAAAAATGTCAGCGAATCGCTTGCTGGTCGTGTGGGTATTGTAAATCTGCTCGGCCTGTCAACAAGCGAAATTCAAGCTTCGCCATCAATGGCCTTTTCAACTGACCCCGACAAGTTGCTGCATCGCATGAAGCAAGTGCCAAAGCTGGGGTTGAAAGAGATTTATGAGAGAATATTCAAAGGCTCCATGCCCGCATTGTATGCGAATCCTGAGATTGATCTGAGCACCTATTATCAGTCATACATGAACACTTATCTGCAGCGTGACATCAAAGACTTAACCCAGGTTGCAGACGAAATGTCTTTTTATAACTTCATGACAGTTGTGGCCGCCAGAACTTCAAGGCCAGTCAATTACGATGAAATCGCCAAAGAATCAGGAATCAGTGCACCAACCGCAAAAAAATGGCTCTCTATTCTGGTCTCATCACATATCGTTGCCCTGATTCAGCCTTATCATAACAATGTTTTAAAAAGAGTAATCAAACAGCCCCAGATGCACTTTTTAGATACTGGCCTGTGTGCATATCTGCTCAAATGGAGCAATGCCGAGATATTAGAAAAAGGGGCCATGTCCGGGGCATTTTTTGAGAGTTATGTGTTTTCTGAAATCTTCAAAAGCTTTTTGAACGAAGGGAAAGAGCCGCCTCTTTTTTACTACCGCGATCGAGACAAAAAAGAAATCGACCTGATGATCTACCAGAACGGAACTCTCTACCCGATCGAGATCAAGAAAACCGCTTCGCCGGGCAAAGCTGCCATAAAAAACTTCAATGTTCTCAACCCGATCCTCGAACCAGAAAAATCTGGAGAACTCGAACAGATGAAGGTTGTAATTGGCGAAGGTGTCGTCATCTGCATGGCCAATGATATTCTGCCCATCGACAAAAAAAACTGGGCTGTCCCGGCCTGGTTGATTTGATTGTTCTTCAAGTCATCGCCCACGGCCACTGCCTGATGGCGAAAATCGTAGACTTGTCGGAGAGATGTGGTAGTATAAGACTTGGATTTTGACATGCTAATGACTGACAAAATAAATACATTTCGGGCTGACGCTGTCAAGCAAAGGGAACTTGAGTCTGACCCTGCACGCAGGTATGGCAACCGCTGGATGCGGTGGCTGTATATGCTTCTGGTGGCCGTTATTTTCGCGATGGTGGCACCGGGCTTTGCTGAGCCGGTTTTGCTCACCAGCGAAGAACAGGAATGGCTGATAAAGAACCCCGACAAGCTGACCCTCTGGTATAACGACAGCTTTCCACCCCTTGAGTTTGCCGACCCTGATGATCGCAGTTTTATCGGTCTTGGCGCTGACATCACCGCCCTGGTTGAGCAGCGACTGGGCGTAAAATTTCACCGCAAGATTTCGAACGACTGGAACGAGCACTTGAAGGCCCTCGAAAGCGGAGTGTGCGCCATCGCCCCCACAATTGTCGAAAATAACGAACGCCTTAAGTTCGCGTTTTTCTCAACTTCTTATGCCAAGGTGCCGGCAGTCATAATCGCTTCACCCAATCTAGGCTCGAACATCACCCTCAAGAAGCTTGCAGGCCGCAAGATTGCCGTGGTAGCAGGGTTTGTAACCGAGACTTACCTGCGCAACTTCAAAGAAGCCAGTTTTAAGATTCAAACAGTATCTAACGTTTCTGAAGGTCTGCAGGCAGTTGCTTTTGGTCAGGTCGATGCCTATGTTGAGAATCTGGCAGTAGCATCTTACTACATCAGCCAGCATGGCATCTCCAATCTGAAGGTAGTCGGCACCACTGACTACAGCTTTGTCTTCAGTATGGCTGTCAGCCGCAAATTTCCGCTGCTGTTCAGTGCCCTGCAAAAGGCGATGCAGTCTATAACGCCGGCCGAGCACGCTGCTTTTCGCAATCGCTGGATAACATTGCGCATCGATCAGGGTATGTCACCCGCCACTATTTTTCTGATTCAAATCGCCGTGCTGTTTTTTTCAACCCTGATTCTTTGCCTGACGGTCATTTCAATTTTGTTAAAACGCAACCTCAATGACAAAATCAGCAGATTACAGGCCGCCCAGATCGAAAGCGCCGAGAACGAATCGCGTTTTCGCTCGCTGTTCACCCAGGCACCAATTGCTCTGCTTGAATTAGATGGCAACAACCGCATGATTGGCATGAACCAGTGCTTCATTGATACTTTCGGCTACACCGTCGAAGACCTGCCCGATACCGATGCCTGGTGGCCGCTCGCCTACCCCGACCCGCAAATCAGGGAACAAGCCAGGACTACCTGGTTCAAAGCACTCCAGAATGCCCGGACCAGCAGCAACAACACCATCCTACCCCAGGAATACACGATCGCCTGCAAAAATGGTCGAAAAATAACCCTGATGATCGGTGCCAGCATCATTGGCGACCGCACAATGGTCACCTTCTTTAATATCAGCGAAATAAAAAAAATGCAGAAAGAACTGCTCGCAAGCTTGCAGCGCTTTGAAACCCTTTTTGAATCAGCCCCCTACCCTTGCGCCATCAGCGACATGAGCGACCGGTGCCTGATGGCAAACCAACATTTCTGCCTGCTGACCGGCAAAGCCGCCGGCGAAATCATCGGCAGCAACATAAGCGAAGTTGGGCTTGATCTGCTGCCACAATTTTTCGCGCACCTGCACGAAAACATCCTTAAAACCGGCTATCACAGTGAAGAGATTACTACCGAAATCCGGGGCGAAAAACGTCACCTGATTCTGGTCAGCAAACTCCTTGAACTCGACAGCCAACCAGCGATTCTTTCTTCAACCATCGATATTTCAAAAAGGCGATATGCCGAAGAGGCCCTTAAACAAAACGAAGAGAATCTGCGGGTTACCTTGAATTCAATTGCTGACGCAGTTATAGCAACCGATATGCGCGGAAACATCACCCGCATCAACCCGGCCGCCTGTAACATGACAGCATGGTCGCCTGATGAGGCCATCGGGCGACCGCTTGGCGAAGTTTTTCATATCGCTGACGCCAACTCGCATGCAAGCCTTGAGGGCCTGACCGCTGAGTTCCTGAACACTGGCGAAATGGCCGGCACCTGCACCGATACCCTGCTGTTGGCCCGTGACAGCAAAGAGCACCTGATAAACCACTCTGGCACCACCATCAGAAACGATGCTGGCACCGCCATCGGCATGGTGCTGATTTTCCGTGATGTGACTGAAGAGCACACGCTGCAGGAACAGTTGCGGCATTCCCAGAAAATGGACGCGATCGGCAAACTGGCCGGCGGTATCGCCCATGACTTCAATAACATGCTTGGCGGCATTATCGGGGCGGCCGAACTGCTCGGCCTCACCGTTCAAAAAACTTCACCCGAAGGCAAATATCTGAAGGTGATACTCGACGCTTCAGAACGAGCCGCCCAGTTGACCTCAAAGCTTCTCGCCTTTGCCCGTCGCCAGCCAGTAATATCATCGCCCCTGAACTTGCTCGACCCACTCAACGAAGCCATCGACCTGCTGCAGCGAACGGTCGATCGCCGCGTCAGAATCGAAAAAATCTTTTCTGCCGAAACCCTGAACGTTAATGGGGATTTTTCACAGCTGCAGAGCGCCTTTTTGAACCTGCTGATCAACGCTTCCCAGGCTATGTCAGAAGGCGGCACCATTTTTGTATCTTCAAAAGCAGTCGATCTCGACGCCTATTATTGCGAGGCTTCGCCATTCACGCTCAAACCCGGCCAATTTGCCGAAATTGAGATACGCGACACAGGGTACGGCATTCCCAAAGAAAATCTGCAGCGAATTTTTGAACCGTTTTTTACCACCAAGGCCCAGGGCAAGGGCACCGGGCTGGGCCTGGCTGCCGTATTTGGTACAATGCAACAACATGACGGCGCCATCAATGTTTACAGCGAAGTCGGCATCGGAACATGCGTGCACGTGCTTGTGCCGCTTCTTCAGAATGCGACTCTGGCCGAAGTTCCCGAACCACCTCAACCGTTGCGCGGCAGCGGCCGAATTCTCATCATTGACGATGAACCGATGATGCGCATCATCGCAGGCGGGATTCTCGAAGACCTCGGGTATGAGGTGCTGACAGCTGAAAACGGTCGACAGGGCCTCGAAGTATTTAAGCAATCTGACAAAAGCATCTCACTGGTGATTCTAGATATGATCATGCCCGAAATGAACGGTCGGGAATGCTTTTTCGAACTGAAAAAAATCGCGCCAGACCTGCGCCTGATCATCTCTTCAGGCTTCACCCGCGACGAAGATCTCGAAAAAATGAAGGCTGCCGGCGCCGGCTGGTTTATCAGAAAACCTTTCAGAATCGCTGATCTTAGCCAGATCGTGCACGAAGCCATGACCTCGTGATTATCAATCTTTAAGAGCGCCGCTGGTTATGCCTTCGATTATCTCTCTCTGAAAATACCAGAAGATAGCGATGACCGGCAATGAACTGACGGTAGCGCCGGCCATCATTGCCCCCCAGTCAGTGCCATAAGGCCCCTGGGCAAACATCGCCAGGGTGACCGGCAGAGTGCGAACCGCTGCCGTATCGGTCAAAATCAGCGGAAACAAAAACGAATTCCAGTTAACGATCGCAGTGTTGATAATCAGCACAGCAATTGCCGGCTGGCTCAATGGCGCAATGACGCGCAGCAATATCCCCGCTTCGCCTGCACCATCGACCCGGGCGGCGTCTTCGAGGTCATGGGGCAGACCTTCAATATACTGCTTCATCAGAAACAAATTAAAACCATCGGCGCAGAAGGGCAGAATCAGCGCCCAAAGGCTATCATGCAGCCCCAGCCTTACCATGAGATCGAGCATTGGAATCATCAGCGCCTGCTTCGGAACCATCAGGGTGGCCATAATTGTCCAGAACAGGAGGTTTCGCAAAGGGAAGCGGTAGCGTGCCAGGGCATAACCCACCGTCAGGGAAAAGATGATATTGCCGGCCAGAACCACGGTCAAGACCAGCATACTGTTTAAAAGTGCAGTTGGAAACCCGGCTTCCCCAAGAACCAGACGATAAAAATCAAAAGTAAAGAGGCCGTTTCCGTCAGACATGCCTGGTTCATGGCGCAGAATCGAGCGCACCAGCATATAAAGCCATGGATAAAGGTAACTGAAAGACAGCGCCGCCAGCACCGCATACAGCCCAAGTTGTCTGCCCCTGCCCTCCTTCATTGCCTGGCTCCTTTGAGAATGCGCATCTGAACGATGGAAAACCCGAGAATCACCGCCAGCAGCACAAAGGAAATGGCCGAAGCATAACCGGTCTCGTGATAGCGAAATGCGGTTTCATAAAGGTGGTGCACCATGGTATTAGTGGTGCCAACAGGGCCGCCGCGTGTCAGGGTGAAGACTTCCGGAAACACCTGCCAGGTGCGGATGGTGTTGACCGTCAGAATAAAAATAGTCATGTAATGTATCTGCGGCAGGGTGATATAGCGAAACAGCTGCCATTCATCGGCACCGTCAACCTCTGCCGCTTCATACAACTGGCGCGGTACTGCCTTTATGGCCGCAAGATACAGCACCATGTAGTAGCCAGTCCAGGCCCAGATGGTCATCAGCATGATCGCAGGCAGAGCCAGACCCTTCTCGACCAGCCAGGCATGACCAGGCAGCCCGAACAGTTCCATCAAACGGTTCAGCATGCCGACCGGCGAATAAAAAGACTTGAAGATCGTCGCGGTAACCACGATCGACACAATCGACGGCAGAAAAAATATCGAGCGAAAAACCTGACTGCCACGCCGAACCGAATTAATCATCAACGCCAGAATCAACGCCAGAATGGTGGTAAATGGTGTCGTTCCGATAACAAACAGCAGAGTATTCACGAAAGACTGGGCGAATTCGCGATCATGAAAAAGCCGGCCGTAATTTTTCAAGCCCGCGAAGGCAGCGGTTTCCGGGCGAAAAATGTCATGGTCGAACAGGCTGAGCAATAATGAAAATGCCAGCGGGTACAGCCAGAAAACCAGAAAAGTTACAAGCCATGGCGACAAAAATAGCAGCACCCGTTGCGACCGAATGATAGGGCCGGCCGCATCAGCAGATGTGCGTGGTTGTCGATATCTCTGCACAGCAAAAATACCGAGCAGAGCCGCAAGCAAAGCGCCACAACCAATGAGCGCCAGCAGAAAAATCGGCAAACCAACAGCTGGCAACCCCGAAGACAAGGCAGGTGCATCAACCGCGACTGGCGGCTGAGAAGCACTCTGAGACGGCAACAACCCCCGGGCGCGCAGTTGTTCCACTTCCAGGGCCATTTCGGCAAAAACCAGATTGACCCCGGTTCCGTACATGGCCTTTTCGATGGCCGTATTGAGCACCTTTTCAATTTCGATCCAGGCAGGGTGCAATGGTGGGTGCACCGCGGTCTTCATCTGCTCGACGAACACCGCGAGACGCGGGTCGCTGAAAAGTGGGTCGCGGTAAGCGGCACGGTGGGCCGGAAAACTGACCAGGGCCTTGCGGGTAATCGGCATGGTATTCTCAGCCAGGCTGAGAAAACGCATAAATTCAACCGCCAGAGCCGGGTTACGGCAGTTTTTGAATAAAACCAGAACCTGCCCACCAAGAAACGAAGCCGAAAAGCCACGATCTGGCGCCGGTTTTGGCAGCAACGCCACCCCAAAATCTAATGCCGGCGCATCTTTGGGAAAATCAGCAAAATTCCAGGAACCGGAAACAGTCAGGCCGATCTTGCCGCTCTTAAAAGCCTCATCAAGCAGATCCTGTTTCTCGAGATAGCTGAATTGGCTGAGTTTAAGATAAAATTCGAGCGCCGCCCGAGTCGCCGGGCTGTCGAAAACGAACTGGCCGTTCTTATCAAGTATCTCACCGCCATTGCCCCACACAAAGGGCATGAACTTTTTATAGAGAACATGACCCTCTCCGGCATTCATACCAAAACCGAAAATCCCCCGGGCCGGGTCATGCATGCGGCGTGCCGCGTCGAGAAGTTCAGGCCAGGTCTGCGGCGGTCGGGCCGGGTCCAGCCCTGCCATTTTAAAAAGACCGCGATTATAAAACAACACCCGGGTACTGACCAGCCACGGAACGCCATAGATACGCCCCAGCCTGCTCACAGGTTCCCACATCTGGTAATCGGCTGCCAGATCTTTCACCTGGTCGGTCAGGTCGAGTAACGCCCCCCCAGCCGAAAAACGGCCCATCCAGGTTGAGCCTAGTTCGCAAATATCAGGGGCCATGCCGTTAGCGAGCGCCACCACGATCTTATCAAGCCCGTTGCCCCAGTTTATCTGCTCGTTGCGAATCCTAACCCCGGGGTGGGCCTTCTCGAACTTCTCAATCACCGGCAGAATGAACTCCGGGTTCCAGAAGTTCCAGAAAACAAGCTCGTCAGCAGCGCCGGCTCTGGCACCAGGCAAAATCAGCATCAATACCAGAATGAATTGCAATATCCGCCGCACTGTCGACCTCGCTGGCCCGATGCATTCTGACCCGACGCCAGATGCTGCACCCGAAAAATCAATACACGCCTGTATAGCAGCTGCAACAGTCAAAAGCAAGAAGTTTCGACCCCTGGTTCAGCAGCGGCACTTCAATTGCCGGGAAATAGAAAACCGGGCCCCCGGTTTTTCGAAAACTGGAAGCCCGGTCAGTTTTGCAGTTAATTCCCTGCAGGGGCTGGCGCAGGTGCTGGAGCTGGAGCCGGGGCTGGAACCGCTGGCGCAACAACTGCCGGGGCAGCAGTTTCGCAGGCGCCACAACTGAATGCGCCTTTAAGAGTGCCAACAACACTGGTACACATGGTCGGGCTGGTGAGCAGGCCGATTATAAACACAACCAGAATGGCGAGCAGCAGATAAAGATTCCAGGGAGTTTTCTTTTCGGCGAAGGGGTCGTCGAGAGAACGGGTCGAGCCCTTCGGCAATTCAGCCATGTTGGTCAAGGTTTTGCCAAAAGCCATGTTGATCTGAGCACGGGTGTTGACCGCCCAGCCGTTGGCATCGAGAATAGCGCCAAGATTGCGCTGCCGCAAACGCATGGCTGCCAGAATCATCGAAGGCCCTGAAATCAGCAAAAGAATGCCGATAATCGCGAGAGGCATCTGCCACCAGGTGAGAGCCATAAATCCTGATACCACCGACGCTACCGCCGAACCGATGGCGGCAAGAGCGAGGCCGATAGCTGCAAAAATACCGGCGAATTTGCCCACATCAAATGGAGCCGGCGGCGGCGGGGCGGCGGCAGGCTTGGGGGCTTCGAGCTTTGCCCCGGCATCGCTAACCGATGACGACAGCGAATCGGTCATCGACTTGTCTTTTGAAGCGGCGAATTTTTCGATCTGCTCGTGAATCATACGGCCCAGGCGCTTGTATGGTGCCCAGAAGGCTTGTCTGATGCTGATCGGGTGGTCGATGATCTTGACGATGGTGGCATCCCAGTAGTTGCCTTTGCGGTCAACAAATAAACCATTGCGGCCAACCAGCAGCTGGTCAGAATCACCATCGGTGAAGGCGGCGGCAATGACCATCTTTTCTGATGAACCCTGCCTTACACAGTCGCAATAGACCAGGAAAGTATTACATGAAATCGCCATGGCACTGTGCTTGCCCATGTCTTCAACTTTTACGCACAAATCGCAACTGCGGCTGTCCATGAACAGGGTGCCGGCCTGAAAAACCGCCCGATTTTTGCCGCCATAGAAATCTTTAAAAACGACAAAATTGTTAAGCAGAGTGTAAAGATAGCGATAGAAGCGCACCAGTCGATCAACATTGGCAATGGCGTTGAATTCAGCTTCAACCGCCTTGTCTTTGGCGATCAGCTCGCGAAGACCCTTTTCGAGATTGCCGGCGAGAATTTCTTTGACTCTTGCCAGGCCGAGCTTCTCGACTGCCGCGCCGGCCTTACCGGCCAGCCAGGCTTCGTATGGTGCAAACTGGCTGCGGATTTTTAACCACTGCCCTTCGGTCAGTTTTAAACCTTCGCCGGCCAACGGCCTGGCAACCTGATCGGCAAAGTCAGCCAGAGCTTGGGCCCAGGCCGGGTTAACCTTTTCGGTCATCGGCAAAACGCTTTCAGCACTGATCATGGCCAGCGGCAGTTCTTTTAATTCAGCGGTTTCGGCAGAAAGGCTTTTTCTGAGGAGGGCTACATAATCGCCTTCGAGCGCCGAAGAGGCGGCAGAATAGCGTGCATCGTAAGCCACGAGGCGGCAGCGGGTAAAATAGTCATCAATGCGAGACTTAACCGCCAGATATAGTTGCGCCATCTTGGCAGTTGTGGCACCGGCAAACAAAATGCCTGCATCTTCGCCCTTTTTCTGCCAGGCCGCGTAAGCATTGGCTTCAGCCATAAAAGCATCAAGACGCGCCCCTGAAATCCCGGGTTTGCCGCTGCGGTCAACTTCGCCGCCAAGACAATCAATGATTTCGCCGACCAGTTTGCGCGTGGGTTCGTCAGGTGCCACTTCTGCCGGTATAATGCCGTCACCGTTGAAGGTGGTGGCAACAAAAATCTTCTGGGTATCACCAAGATCGGCAAGGGAAATGGCCGTTTCTTTTTGTTTGCCGAGATTCGCAAGAATCTGCCGGGCTGAAGCAAGCAGGGCTTTGCCGTCGGGGGTTGCATCATTGATGCAGTCGAGGGGCATGGCTTCAAGGGGCTTTATCAAAACATCGGGGTTTTTCAGAACCGAGCAGACCCACTGCAGGCCGGCCAGCAGTTCAGGAATCTTTACCCGGCGATCGTTATCGCTGTCGAGGTACTCGAGGGCTTTGGCGTCGAATTCGATATTGCTGGTCGGGCAGGCCATGGCCGCCCAGAGTTTCGGATCAAGAGAAGCCAGCGACTTCAGGTCGTCGCCGGTTTCGAGGCCGACCTGGTCGATGCCACCGTATTTATAAAATTTCCAGCGGTGTACACCAGTATTTTCTGACATTTCGTTGCCCTCCTGAATTTGAGTTCGCAAAATGTTACCCTAAACCCACCGAAAGCTCAAAC
>Ga0116171_10005501_pt1 | contig 11106 bp, 7 predicted proteins | sample AD_JPNHW2_MetaG_FD_89798 | JGI IMG/M metagenome (GOLD analysis project Ga0116171, IMG submission 89798) | Active sludge microbial communities of municipal wastewater-treating anaerobic digesters from Japan - AD_JPNHW2_MetaG | ecosystem: Engineered > Bioreactor > Anaerobic > Digestate | place...
GGACGGGATTTACGTCAATCTGTTCATCCCCTCCGAACTCACGACAGACGACGGAGTTGTCCTGCGACAGGAAACCCGATTTCCCTATGAATCCACGACCCACCTGAGCCTGAAACTGGAGAAACCCGTGACCTTTACGTTGCGTCTGCGGCATCCGGTCTGGGCGCCTGCCGGTGGCTTCGCGGTCAAGATCAACGGCGAGGTTATCCAGGTAGATTCTAAACCTTCTTCCTATGCGGAAATCCGGCGGGAATGGAAGAACGGCGATGCGGTTGACGTGGAGATTCCGATGCACACGAGTCTGGAACGTCTGCCGGATGGTTCTGACTGGGTGGCCATTCTGTATGGACCGATCGTGCTGGCCAATCCCGACGGTACCGAAAACATGGACGGCCAGTTCGCAGGGGACGGGCGCATGGCGCATGTGGCCACCGGTCCGATGATTCCGCTCGACAAGGTGCCAGGCCTGCTCACGACTCAGGAACAGCTGCTCTCGCATGTTGTTCCCGATCCGTCCGCGGGACCTCTGAACTTTCGTATCATGGATGTGATCGAACCGGCTGAGTCCAAGAGCTTGCCGCTGGTACCGTTCTTCAGATTGCACGAACGGCGCTACCAGATGTACTGGGAACTCACGACACCCGAAAAGATCAAGGCGAAGAAGGAACAAGTCGCCGCCGAGGAACGTGCCCGAGCCGCTCGCGAAGCCGCCACGATTGATTGGGTTGCAGTCGGTGAACAACAATCGGAAGTCGAACACGAATACAAGGGCGAGGGAACGGAAAGCGGCATCTTCAATGACCGCCGCTGGCGGCACGGCAAGGCGATCCAATACACGCTCGACACGCGCGGTGAAAAAGCCGTTGCCCTCGAGGTGGTTTACTCGGGGAGCGACAATGGCCGCAGCTTCGATATTCTGGCCAACAATACGAAGATTGCTTCCCAGGAATTGAACAACGAAAAACCGGGGGAATTCATGACTAAGCGCTATGCGATCCCGGAAGAAGTGCTCAAGGCCGCTCCCAATGGACGCGTGACGATCCAGTTCGTCGCGACCCGGCAGCTGGCGGGCGGTCTCTTTGATGTCCGTTTCATGCGCCCTGGGAAATAGAGCATTTGCCCAAAAGAATCTTCAGTATCCCCAAGGCGAATTTCCAGAGTCGTCTTGCGCGGGAATGACGGATGGTCAATTGGGTCCCCCGCGCCAAAGTAAATGCCATCCGTATTGGGTCGGATTGACTATTCAATACATTCCTGAAACAGGCGAGCGGCATGTATTGTTTGTGAAGAATTAGCCAATCAGTTCAAAATTCATGGACGGGACGAAAACGTGAACAAAATGTGCGAAAAAGTGGGCCCAAACGGGTCAATTTAGCTGCCCGCACGTAAAGATTTCCCTTTTCGGTTTGCTTTCATGTCTCTCACGGAAGGCTTATTTTTGAGGGGTTATCTGGTTCTCTTTTTGGTCGGGGCGGTGGGACTCGAACCCACGACCCTCGGCTCCCAAAGCCGATACGCTAGCCATCTGCGCTACGCCCCGATGTATGACGGTGAACCGGTTGAGTGACCTCCCGATTGGGAGAAGACGGGTGAACCGGTTCTTCGCACCCGGCCGGCAAGACCGGGGCGGAAGGTTCCAGAGGATATATCGAATCCGGGGGATTTGTCAACCGTCGCTTGGGGCCGGGGTGTCGAATTTGTGGCAAAGGGGAGGATGAATCGAGAGAGAGCCGACTCCGATTTTCTTCGGACCCGAGGGGGAAAAAGTGCTTGAGGCGTCGGGGTCTGCCCGGTAGCATGAGGCGGTTTGTTCGAATGGGGCGGGATGAGTCAAAAAGAACGACGATGGATTTCAAGCGTGGGGACGGGCGACCGGGCGATGTTACTGCGGCTGCATATCGAAGATCTGGCGATTATTGACGCGTTGACGTTGGATTTCACGGACGGCTTTACGGCCCTGACGGGTGAGACCGGGGCGGGAAAGTCCATCATATTGGGCGCGTTGAATCTGGTGATGGGCGAGCGGGCCAGCAGCGACGACGTGCGCACGGGGTGCGAGTCGGCGGTGGCCGAGGCGCTGTTCGATGTGTCGGCCTGTGCGCGGTTGCGGGATCTGCTGGCCGAGTGGGGGCTTCTGGAAGGCGACGTCGTCTTGCCGACGGGTGTTTTCGGAAAGAAACGTCCGGGAACGCCAAACGGTCCCGTGGATCTGGTTCTGCGGCGCGAGATCGGCGCGCAGGGGCGCAGCCGCTGCCTGGCGAACGGACGGATGGTGACGCTGGCGCAGTTGCGCCAGATCGGCGACCGGCTGGTGGACCTGCATGGGCAGCACCAGCACCAGTCGTTGTTACGGGTGGAGACTCATCGCGAGATTCTGGATGGATTCGGGGACGGGGAGCACGCCCGGGCGCTGGGAGAGTATCGCGCATGGTTCGAGCGGTATTCCGTCGTGGTGGCGCGGTTGCGGTCGCTCAATCGGGACGAGCGGGAGATCGAGCGGCAGAAGGGGGTACTCGAGTATCAGCTGCGCGAGATTTCCGAGGCGGAATTGACGCCGGGTGAGGATGAGGCGCTCGACGAGGAGCGTCGGCGTCTGACGCACGCCGAGGCGTTGAAGCACAATGCCACGGAAGCGAACGATCTGTTGTACGAGGGGGAGAACTGTCCGGCGGCGGTGGCGGACCTGGTGGCGCAGGTCGCCGCGCTGGCGGCGGAGTCGGTACGGCTCGATCCCTCGCTGGGCGCCGTGGCTGAACGGCTCGAAGCGGTGCGTGCCGAGGTGGACGATCTGGCGGCGACCTTGCGTTCGTACGCCGAGGATCTCGAACACGACCCGGAACGGTTGAGCGAGATCGAGGACCGTCTGCATCTGATCCGCCAGCTCAAGCGCAAGTATGGCGGCACGATCGAGGAGATTCTGGAAAAAGCCGGTCAGTTCGAGCGGGAACTGCACACGCTGACGCATGGGCGCGAGGAGCAGGAGCGGCTCGAGGCCGAGCGCGCGCAGCTCGAACGGGAGGTGGCGCAGGCGGCCGAGCGGTTGTCCGCGAAGCGCCGCGAGACGGGTGAACGGTTTTCCAAGGGTTTGCAGCGGCAGCTGAAGGACCTGGAAATGACCGCCGTGCGGTTCGAGGTGCGGCTGGATCGTGAAGAGTCGGGGGGCAAGCCATTGGTGTCTGAAGACGGTGACGAAGCGGGTGATTCCCGGCACGAGCCGTCGAAAGCGGGGGATTGTCTGCTTTTCCCCGACGGGAAGCGATACCGGGTTCACGACTACGGAGTGGATCTGGTCGAGTTTCTGTTCAGTCCGAACGTGGGTGAGGCGCTCAAGCCCTTGCGCAAGATTGCGTCCGGGGGCGAGTTGTCGCGTATCATGCTGGGGCTGAAGGTGCTCCTGCGTAGTCAGGATCAGGTGCCGACGCTGATTTTCGATGAGATTGACACGGGGATCAGCGGGCGGACCGGCACGGCGGTGGGCGAGAAGATGGCCGATCTGGGCGGGCGGTACCAGGTGGTGTGCATCACGCACCTGCCCCAGATTGCGGCGCGGGCGGCGCACCACTTTGTGGTACGCAAGACGCAGCAGAAGGGACGCACGCTTACGCGGGTCGAACGGCTCGACACGGTCGAACGTCAGGCCGAGATTGCGCGTCTGCTGGGGGGCGAGCCGGATTCGGCCATTGCCCGGCGCCACGCGAGCGAACTGCTGGCCGCCGGAAAAAGGTCTGCATGACTCGGATGTGTCTGGGATGCTGATGGGGGCTGACTCGATCTACAGGTGACTGAGCAGGAGCATCAGCAGTCCGCACCCGACGGGCAATGAAATGTTGTCGTCCACACGGGTGGGGAAGAATTCGAGGATCGAGGCCGCGAACGCACCCGCGAGGGCCACGGACGCTGGGAGACCGAACTGCCCGGCGCCGAGAAGAAGCGCAACCGCGACGTTGGCGAAAAGGCCACCGAGTGTCCCTTCGACACTCTTGCGCCCGTTGAGAAGTTTGTGGCGGCCGAGCGTCTTCCCCGTGATCGCGGCGGCGCTGTCCCCCACGGCCAGATAGACCATCGCCAGCCGGGCGATGGACTTGTCCGGAATCAGGAGCGTGGTCAGGCAACAGCCGATCAGGAGGAGCGTGGAAGCCGTCAGGTGACTGCGCTCTTTTTCTTTCCAGAGCATGGGGATTCGAGTCTGGATGAAACGGTTCAGCTTCTCGTTTTGCAACCGGACCCCGTCGAGAGCCAGGACCAGCGAGGTGAGCGAGAAGATGAGGACCAGCGCCGTGGGGCGCTCAATAAAGCCGTAGAAAAACGGCGGCAACAGACCGCCGCCCATGTGCCAGAGGTGCCGCATCAGGTCCTGTCGCGCGAGAGGCATGAGAAGGCTCCTGTGATAAGAAAAAGGGACGGGATAACAGGATTTACGGGATGAAGGTTCGATCGGTTTATCCTGTAAATCCTGTTATCCGGTCCTCCCTGAAATTGTTCCATCTGCAGCAGGAAAATCTACGCTATTCTGAGAGATCCACTTCCATTTCAGTCCTGTCCGGAAGTATCGTCCATTCCCAGCATTTCCAGCAACTGTTTTTCATCCAGAACGGGGACACCCAGCGATTCCGCTTTTTCGAGTTTGGAACCGGCGTCCGCGCCCGCCACGACGTAGTGGGTTTTCTTCGATACGGAACCGGAAACCTTTCCTCCCGCGTCTTCGATGCGCTTCTGGGCTCCCGTGCGGGTGAGGGTTTCGAGCGTTCCGGTCAGGACGAAGGTCTTCCCCGCGATCGGGTTGTCCGTTGCGGCGCGTTTTTCCTCGCGCGCCTGGCGGGCGGCGTGTTCTGTCCCGGTCAGCGCCATCGGCAGCCCGAGTTGCCGCAGGGTCTCGATCTCGGCGCGGTTTTCCGCCTGATCGAAGAAGGTGACGATGCTCTCCGCCACGATGCCGCCAATGCCTTCAACCGCCTGCAACTGATCGGCGTCGGCGGCTATCAGGGCGTCGAGGGAACCGAACGCCTGCGCCAGGTCGTTCGAGGCGCTTTGCCCCACGTGGCGGATGCCCAGCGCAAAGAGAAACGCGCCGAAGGGACGCTGCTTGCTGCCTTCTATTTCGTTGATAAGGTTTCCGGCGGATTTCTTGGCCATCCGTTCGAGCGCCGCCACGCGGGGCACGTCGAGACGGTAGAGATCGGAGAACTTATGGACCAGGCCGGACTCCACCAACTGGTCCACGAGTTTGTCCCCGATTCCCTCAATGTCCATCGCGTTGCGTCCGCCGTAGTGGAGGATACGTTCCTTGATCTGGGCCGGACACGTCAGGTTTTCGCATCGTACCGCCACTTCTTCTTCGCTCACGACCAGGGGTGCTCCACACTCGGGACATCGGGTGGGGAACTCATAGGGGACTTCCTCTCCCGTCCTCAGGTGTTCGAGAACGCGCGTCACCTTCGGGATGATGTCCCCCCCTTTCTCGATCACCACCTGGTCGCCCACGCGGATGTCCTTACGGGCGATTTCGTCGCGGTTGTGGAGCGTGGCGCGGCTGACCGTGGTGCCGGCCAGAAAGACCGGCTCGAGGTTGGCCACCGGCGTGACGGCGCCGGTACGGCCCACCTGAATGTCAATGGACTGGACGCGCGTGACGGCCTGTTCGGCGGAAAACTTGTAGGCGCAGAGCCACCGGGGCGACTTGGCCGTCGTGCCCAGTTCGCCGTGGAGTGTGCGGTCGTTGACCTTGACGACCAGGCCGTCGGTCTCGTAGGGCAACTGTTTGCGCCTCTCCTCCCACTCGGCGATGATGTCGAAAATCGCCTCGACGCCGGGACAGAGCCACCGGGTGGGATTGACCGGGAAACCGAGGCTCTCCAGGTGTTTGAGCAACAGGTCCTGGGTCGAGGGAAGGTCGTACTGTTCGGCCAGCCCGACCGCGTAGGCGAAAAAGCGCAGGGGACGGCGCGCCACAACGCGTGGGTCGAGCAGTTTGAGCGATCCCGCGGTGGCGTTGCGCGGGTTGGCGAACGGTTCGAGACCCTCGGTGTCGCGCTGGGCGTTCATTTTCTCAAAGGCCGCGCGCTCCATGTACACCTCGCCGCGCACTTCAAGCGCTGCGCCCGCCGGAGCGCCCCACGCGCCGAGGCGGCGCGGAATCTGGGGCAGCGTGAGCAGGTTGCGCGTGATGACGTCACCCGTCGTGCCGTTACCGCGCGTGGCGGCGTAGTCGAGCGCGCCGTCCCGGTACACCAGCGTGGCCGAAACGCCGTCTATTTTGAGTTCCACCTCGTACTCGATCGGTTCGGAGGTTCCCAGCAGACGGCGAATCCGGTTGTCGAACTCGCGCAGTTCCTCGGTCGAGTACGTGTTGCCGATCGAGAGCATGGGGACGGCGTGGCGGATGGTCTCGAAGCCTTCCGAGGGGGCCTCGCCGACACGACGCGTGGGGGAGTTGGGCGAGGCAAAATCCGGATTGCGCCGTTCGAGTTCCTCGAGTTCCTGGACGAGGAGGTCGTACTCGCGGTCGGTGATTTCCGGCGCGGCGTGGTCGTAGTAGGCCGCGTTGTGGCGGTTGATTTCTGCCTCGAGTCGGCGCATCCGGTCCCGGACCGAATGCGCATCCCCGGGCGGTTCGGGCGTTTGTGCCGGCGTCGGCTTGGGTTCCGGCGTTTTTTGCTTCTCAGGGGTTTTCTTCGGAGACGGCTCAATCGGGGAGTCGCCAAAAAGATCCGGTTGTTCCATACGGTCGAGTCACCTGGCCTTTCCGGGGAAACGGAGGGGGTGTTATCCTTCTTTCTCCTGATCGAGCGGAGAGGACATTTCGGCATTCAGGAGCGCCTGTTTCTCCGCTTGCAGCACCCGCCAGGTGTAATGCCCCAGAAGCGGGACGACTCCGGCCAGGGTGGCGCAGGTGAGCCACAGGGACCCCCATATCTGTGTCAGCAGGCAGAAGTAGCCCAGCGCGCCGCTGGCCACATAATAGGGCAGATGGAACGCCAGCAGTTTCTCGTGCTGCTCGCGCCATCCCCGGGCCACCAGCATCCGCTGGTACAGGTGTTCGCGGTGCGCCTTGAAGACGTTCTCTCCCCGCAGGCTGCGCCGGACCAGCGTGAGCAGAACGTCGTAGAGATAGAGGCTCAACGGTAACAGGAAGGCGACAAAACGGGCTGGGTTTCCTTTGCTGGCCACCACGGCCAGCAGGGCCAGCAGTACCCCGAGCGGCAGGCTGCCCGAGTCGCCCAGAAAGGTCCGGGGGCGCGGAAAGTTCCACGGCAGAAACCCCAGAATCGCGGCCGCGATCAGCAGGAAGGGGGAAAGGGAGTCCCAATTGCTGTCGGGGAGGGACAGAGTCATCAGAGCATACCAGCCGAGCGCGTTCAGGGCGAAAACGCCCGACTGGCCGTTGACGCCGTCCATGAAATTGAATGCGTTGGTGAAGAAAAGGGTCCAGAAGAACACAAAGAGGAGACCCAGCCAGGAACCGAAGAACCCGAAGACAGGACCGCTGTCATTGTGCGGAATCTGCCGGGTGGCCCAGACGGCCAGGGCGGAGAGTACAAACTGTCCGGCGAGTTTCGGCAGGGCATCCAATGCCAGAATGTCGTCTATCAGTCCCAGAAACATCCCCCAGACCAGCAGGGCAAACGTCACCCACAGGGCGGTGACCGGCAGATCCGGCAACAGGCGGGGGGCGTCTTCGAGACCGAGAGACCCCGCCACACTCGTGGTCAGAAGAAGCGAAAGACAGATCCCGATCCCCCCGACCTGCGGGGTGGGGATGCTGTGCGAACTGCGTTCGACCGGATGGGCCAGCAGGTCGAGACGCCGGGCCACGGCGATGGCGATCCGGGTCAGGACCAGCGAAAGAACAAAGGTTCCCGAACAGAGGAACAGATATTGTTGCGTGGTTGAGGACATGCGTGTTTCCTTCACAAGGAGTTTTCCCGGAGAAAACCGGAACTGTGATACGGGAGACGACTCCGGGCGGTATCATATCGCAGTGGGGAAGTGGGGGAAAGATCAAAAGAATTATAAGCCGATATTTTATAAAAAGAGGACCGAAACCGGGGGGGCGCTTGTTTGTTGCGGCGCTCGCGTTTCAGGCGTTCTTTCATCGTTTCTCCTTGTGATGCGGGCATTTACTTTACACGAGTAAACATTCGGGCGCGTTTTTACTCTGTTTTTCGGTTGCGAAGACAGAGGGCTGATGGTATTCTCTAGAAAGCTGATAGTAGGGGGTATCCCTCACCCTCTTCGGAGGAGAAGGGCTTCGCATGCCGGTTGTGTCTTTCGAAAATTTTGGGCGGGGAAAAGGGTCTGTCTGCCGACGGGTTGCGCGAAGTCGTGGGGTAGGGGGAACACCAAGGGCGGAAATTTTGAAGGAGGGAACGGGATTATGAAGCAGGGAGAAGGAAGACGCAGGATCGGGTTTACCTTGATCGAGTTGTTGATCGTGGTGGCGATTATCGCCATTCTGGCGGCCATCGCGGTTCCCAATTTCCTCGAGGCGCAGGCGCGCGCCAAGATCTCGCGGGCGCAAGCCGACATGAAGTCCGTTTATACGGCGTGCATGTCTTATCAGGTGGACAATGGGGTCATGTTCCCCGACAACAACGATTCGGGGGCCGTTCCGACTCCGCCCGGACGCAGTGGGTTGACTTTTTCCGCGGAGAATAAAGGGGTGTCGCCTGACGTGAAGTTTGCCGGAGGCGCGGATCAGGCCTGGTATGAAACCTTCTACACCTTCGTTGCTTTCTCACCGTTGACCACGCCGGTGGCCTACATGAATGCTTCTCCCAAGGATCCGTTCAGCAAGGTCATGCCGCTGGGGTTCGATACGTATGAGGAAAATAGTGTCGTGTTGTACTCGGTTTTCTTCAGCGCCGGTCCGGACGTTACGGATGGCGACTGGTACCGCGGCAGCGACACGGCTGCGGCGAATCATAATCAGTCCGTTCCCTACGACGCGACCAATGGAACCAAGAGCCGGGGCGACATCTGGCGTTCGGTGCAGGTGAAGAACATGAATACTTACAAGTTGCACTACGGCGAAATTTTCTATTAACCGTTGCGGGGCTTGGTGAGGGGGAATCCCCTTGTAGTCAGGGCCGAAAAGGTGAACCGCCGGGAACGCTTTCGAGCGAATTCCGGCGGTTTATTTTTATGAATGGAAGGGCTATTCTACCGTTTCATCCTAAAAACCGCAGTTGAGGACAGAAACGAGTCTTTTGTTCATGTGTTATGGCGCGAAAACGGTTTGGGCTCCCTCACCTTTGGGGTGAGGGAGCTGACTACGCCCATCAGGAGATTGGTGCTTGTGGGAACCGCTTTCTCCCCCTGAAAATGGCCTTTCTGGGAGGGCGGGCGTCTCGCCCGCCTGAAAGAAAAACCGGAATAGAGACGTTCAACTGCTGTTTTCAGCCGTTTTGTCCCTTTTCATAGTCCGGGCCTTTATAGCGTTTGCCAAAAGGAATCAGCGAATGGGTTTTCTTTCCGGCTCAGCCTCTTTCCCGTCATTCCCGCGCAAGCGGGAACCCCGGGCCGGGACGTATCGGGCTGATTTTTCTTCCTTTTCGTCGTTCACATGACTCTGGATCCCCGCATTCGCGGGGATGACGACTCTGGAAAGCCGCCTTGGGGATACGGAAAATTCTTTTGGACAAATGCTCTATTGGTCCTGGGTGTCGGAGGAATCGGTTTCCCTCTTATCGAGGGGGTGGGGGAACAGGATCGGGCAGGCGTGAAGGGTGTGTTCGACGATGTGGACCTGCGGGTGGAGGGGTTCGAGCGGGTGGCAGGGAATTTCTTCCCCGCTTCCCAGGGGACAACGCCGAATGATCAGAAACGTCTCGTCATCCTCGGGTGAGTTGTGCTGCTGGTAGTCGCGCAGGGTTTTCTCGAGGGTTTGGCCGACTTTCCACGCCTGCTGGCCGTGCGACCGGCTGATTTCCCGGGCCAGTCGCCACTCGCCCAGTTCTTCGCCCGCCAGGTTCCGCGCCTCGGACAGACCGTCCGAGTAGAGCACGATCAGGTCGCCCGGGTTCAGCTCGAAACGGGCCATGATATACTGGGCGGGCACATTGATCCCCAGCACCGGCCCGTGCGCGGGCAGGAAGGTGGTTTTCCCCGGACCCGTCACGAGGATGGGAGGCGGGTGGCCGGCACACCCCGCCGTGACATGTCCGGCGCGCGAGTCCACCACGGCATAGGCCATCGTCACCAGAATGGGCGGGTCGAACTGTTCCTCGAGCAATCCCTTGTGGATGAACTCCAGAGCGCTCGGGGGATGGTGGAAAATGTCGGAATCGGGGTGGAGCATCTGGTGGGCATGGATGAGTTCGCGGATCACCACCGTCACCATCGCGGCCCCCACGCCATGTCCGGCCACATCGGCCAGGTAGAGCGCCACCTTCTCGTCGGGCAGGGGCAGCACTCCGAAAAAGTCGCCCCCCATCCGTTCGCACGGGGAGTAGTAACCGAAGAAGTCCAGCCCCGCGATATGGGGAAATTCGGCCGGGAGCAGGCGGTTGTGGATGCGCTGGGCCTGTTGCAGGTCGGATTCGAGGATGCACTCCTGGTACTGGAGGCGGGCGTAGGCGTCCTTGAGCTGCTGGAGGCTGACCTCGAGTTCGGTGTTCTTGTGTTTGAGATCCGCCAGCAGTTGATCGCGCTGACGCGTCAGAAGGGAACGATCACCCGCGCGTTTGACGGCCAGGGAAAGCGCCGCGATCTCCGGGATGGGTTTGTCGAGAAAGTCAAATGCGCCCTGTTGGAGGGCGGCCTTGACATCGTCGCGCGATCCCATGCCGCTCAGGACGATCGTGACGATGTGGGGCCGCACCTTCTGGGCGGCTTTCAGGAGGGTCAGGCCGTCCATGCGAGGCATGGAAAGATCGGTGAGCAGAACCTCGAAATCCTGGTCCTGAAGCGCCTCAAGCGCTTCCAGACCATCGGCGGCCTGACTGCACAGGCACCCGTCCCGGCGCAGAACCTGCGTCACCGCCATGCGGATCATGTCATCGTCGTCCACCACCAGAACCCGCAGATTCTCCATACGAAACCTTTCGTGAATTGCCCGACGCCCGATTGAAACGAATCCCCACGGCGTATGTCGGCTTCGCTTGAAAC
>Ga0116171_10005502_pt1 | contig 11105 bp, 10 predicted proteins | sample AD_JPNHW2_MetaG_FD_89798 | JGI IMG/M metagenome (GOLD analysis project Ga0116171, IMG submission 89798) | Active sludge microbial communities of municipal wastewater-treating anaerobic digesters from Japan - AD_JPNHW2_MetaG | ecosystem: Engineered > Bioreactor > Anaerobic > Digestate | place...
CAACAGCAACGGCTCTCATCTAATAGAGAGATCATTATTTTCAATCTTGTTTGATCAGCAGCGATTGAGAACAATTTGTTAATTTTTTCGATTCGAGATGTTTTTTTCATTTTTTACCTGGGATTATTATATGAACGCTCATTCATATAGTCAATGGAAAAACTTTTTATTTCATCAATTAAAAAAGACCTAGGTCTTCTTCCTAGGTCTTCATTTTTTCAATTTCAGTTCTCGCTAATTATTTAAGAATCAAATTAGCATCCCCAAAATTCAATTTTTTGAATCATGGAACGTTTGACTGCAACAATTTTAAACGATGTGGTGTCAACAACATCAAATTCATACAAATTATAGGCATTTCCAGAGATAGTCTGGGCTGTTCCATCATTAATTGCTAGAGAGGCCACGTCCGTTGACCATTGATATGCCCAGACCTTGACATATCCATAGGTAGGCAATCCGGTAATGGTCGCGGCTCCAGCTGTGGAGCTGCTCGAAAACTTCCAGTTATCATCAGGCCAAGAATCCGTTGTGGATCCAGATCCTTTATAAGTGTTGTTTGTCGCTGAAACCGTATAAGAAGTGTCAGGAGAATCAAATGATTCAAGGAATGTCTTTAGTGTTGAGGTTGTGAAAGCTGTGGTACTTGTTCCAGTAGATGTCGAAAAATCCCAAGTCAATTTCAATGTTGAAACACCTGAACCTGCACCTTCAGCTAATATGCTGGGAACTGATTTTCCTACCAACGTGGCCACAAAGCCAACTATTGCAAAGGAGGAGGCTGCGACAGCGACAACCATTTTTTTGATATTTTTACTCATGTTTTCCCCTCGATTCTAAAAGCTTTCACTTTTGATGGCTAAAGATTACTACAGTTTCTATTTGTTGTCAATAGAGTTGTATCACTTTTTTTCAATGGGTTTTAATGCGCAAAAAAATATTTTATAGAAACCAGCGCATTTTGGAGGAAGCATCAATATCATTAGCAAAAAACAAGTTCTATAAAAAGATTAGAGGAGATGAGATTTTTTTCAAATGGTACTTTATTGGGCGAGAAGCGGGTTTAAAATGGATGATGAAAAAAATCAAAAAATCCAAATTTATTATTTAATGAAAAATAAAATGAGGGCCTAATTTTAATTGCCTACTTTTTCATATAAAATAAATCAAAATTTAAGAAAGAATTGAATATTTTGGTGTTTTTTTATCGATTTTTGCCATTTTTAATCAAAATGAAAAATCGTTATTTTTTATAGATAGACCAAATTCAACGGCTGATACTAATCCTTTTTGCCGACGTACATGAAATGCTCGCTCATGTGATAATAATCAGAATTTTCGCAGAGGCGATAGGAATATTCAATGAATTGTTCTCTTGCGGCTTTCGTGGTCTTCAGCATTTCGAATTCGTTGGGAGCTAAAATACCTTCTTGTCCGAAGAAAGTAACATAAGACAAAATATTTTTATATTGGCTGAATAAATCAAAGACATCTTTTTTGGTAGCAAAGAAGGCATAGGTAAAGCCTTTTCCACCAAAGCTTTCATTCTTAAAGAAATGCTCATAGAAAGGAATATCTTCGGGAAGAAAGACTAATCGAGGATCATTTTTCATGACGAAAATCATCCCACCAAAAATAGATATAAAGGAGGCAAATAAATGGCCGCCGGGTCTCAGAACTCGAATGGCTTCGCTAACGGCTTTCTTTCGATCATCAAGATTGAGTAAGTGATATAGAGGCCCCATCAAGAAAACTTGATCAAAGGAATTGTCTCTGAATCGGCTTAAATCGCAAGCATCTCCCACTTCGAACTTCATTTTGACATGATGGTTTCTCGCCATCTTCTTGGCAAATGCGACATTCTCTTTTGATAAATCAAAAAGAGTGACTGAGTGACCTTTCCTGGCATAGTGAATAGAATATCTGCCCGGTCCCCCTCCGATGTCTAGGATGGAGTCATCTGGCTTGATATATCTGTCCATCACTCTGGTAGTGATTCTAAATTCAAAGGGATGGTCTTTTTTTAAGCGATCCCATTCTTTTTTAGGATTAATATCATAGTGTTCAGCAATTTCTTTTTTTATTTGATCCATGTTGATTTATTTTACCAAATTCTTGTCATGCTAACATCATATTTTATGAGGGGCACTTGAGTGCTCTTCGCTATTAGTTAATCTTTACGATCAATCATTTTTACTTTTGAGGCTCTTCCCATCAGCTCATAATATCTCCGCCAGTCCTTTAGGTTTTGAAGCGGGATGTCTTCTCCGTTTACCTGAATAGATTCTGCTATTTGGTCTTGGCTAAATGGACATTCATAATCAATGCCATCTTTTACGATTACAAATCCTGCCATCACATCAACATCAACACCATCGATGACAAACTCAAGAAAATGTCTGGTCTTATATTGCTTATTAGGGCTTTGAGGCATTAACTCTCCCACTTTTAATAGAATCTCTTTGGCTTTTTCTATATCGTTTTCTGAAACCATGATATCAATGTCATTAAAATGGTCGGTTGAATTTTTAAAATACAGCAACAATGATGCTCCAACCGCCCAAGTGATTGAGCGGGAATTTAAAATGCGTGCAATTTTTGATAAGACTTTTAATTTGTCGTCCATATTAATTAATAATTGTAGCAGTTATTACCACAAAAAAGTGCAAAATAACGATTGCACTCGTTAAAGCCAAAGAAGAGATCTTTTATACTTAATTTCTATTTTTTATATCGATGCCGTGTTTTTGGCTTTTTTTAATTGCTAAAGATGATTTTATAAACACAAGCCATCAATTTACTTAATTACTTTTTTGCACCAGCTCTTTTCATGGCAATGAGGGCATTTCATCCATCTGGTCCTGCCGGAGTGGGGGGCCCAAAAAACTTGTGAGTAAGTGGGAATAAAGCGATGACCGCATTTTTTGCATTCGTAATATCCAGCTTTTTGTTCGATGAGTAGGCAAAAGGCCACTGAGGGAATAAATAATAGGAAGCCAAACACAATTGATAGTATTCCATACAAGTAATAGCCTTGTTCTATTAATATTGCAAAAGCAACTATCGAGATCAGGACTACGATTGTAGCGAATGAGCCAATGATTATTTCGGCATCAAGCAATCTCTTATCGCCAGCGATTTTCATCTCGTGTAGTTCAATTAGCTTTTGTTCAGCTTTATTAATATAATCTTTGGAATCAATATGCTCACCATTCAAGAGATCGTTAACGGTAATAGATAGAGCGGCGCATAGTTCAGCCATAATCGAAACATCGGGAAAACCATTCCCACATTCCCATTTAGAGACGGTCTTAAAACTAATATTTAATTTTTCTGCTAGCTGTTCTTGAGTGAGGCCTTTAGCCTTTCGCGATTCTTTAATAAAGGCACCTGTTTTCTTTAAATCCATATCGTTTTTCCTGCTTTCGACATCATATTACATTTAATTAATTTATTTTTACATCCACGTGTCGTAGAGTTTCTTTTTTTCGCTCTAATAGAATAATTTCAGAGGAGAAGATACGATGCATCAGGTAAGAAAGCAATGCTAGATGATGCTATATTTTTTGAGCATTTTTGCTGGCTTTAACTTTTTCTAAGTCTTCTTCGTCAACCCAAATCTCCGAGTAACCACAATTGCAACAAACGTAGATGCGGAGATTCACACCACTAAACATTGAGGTGCGCAAAAATGTGCCTTGATTGGAAGCGCTTTGGCCAAAGAACTCATCATATCTAACGATGTTTTCGCTATGGCATTTTGGGCATACTTTTGTATTTTTCATTTATCAATATTTCTCCTTTGTCCAATAACTAATCAAACTTTGTTAAACTTGTCCCAACTCTCTCAAAAAATAGGCACAAGCTTTAGATAATCACTTCGCCTAGCAGTTTGTCGTGAGGAACAATTAAGCATTTATCTATTTCTTTCCACCACGTCTCATATAAATTCTTTTGGGATAAACCATAGTTCTCTTTAGTGTCAAATTCTAAATAAAGCGAATATTTGACGCATTTGACTGCTCGAGTTAATGCATCCGGAGAATCCCCACCTCTAATCGTGTCCATATCTTTTATATAATGCGTTCTTTTTACTAGGTGAACTTTGCTGCATCCCTGGCTTTCTTTTAATACCTTAGTAGCTTGGATCATAATAGATTCAAATTCGTTGACCTTATCGAGTTTAACTTGAAAGATGCTAATCTCTGAGAATTTATTCATTTCGATTTCTCCCTCATCTATTGGCGTTTTAAATTTTAAAACAGCAATGTGTTTATGTTTATTTTATCACAAATAATTGGGCTATTTGTTTTAAATTAAAAAGACTGATACTCAAGTATCAATCTCTTGTTCTCTATCGGAGCACGCGACGGGAATCGGACCCGCATATTCAGCTTGGGAAGCTGACGTTCTGCCACTGAACTACGCATGCAACGATATAATTAAAACATAAAGGCGAGCAAAGAAAAAGTCCCCTAAGGGACATTTTTTCATTTTGGTGGGTACTGAGGGGATCGAACCCCCGACCTTCTGTACGTCAAACAGATGCTCTCCCAGCTGAGCTAAATACCCAGGATGGTGCCGACTATAGGAATTGAACCTACAACCTACTGATTACGATTCAGTTGCTCTACCAGGTTGAGCTAAGTCGGCAACTTAATCGCTTAAATATAATATGCAAATTTGAAAAAACTTGCAACGATTTTAAGCGAATAAATTTTGATATTATTACTTTGCTAGTCTTCCTTGTTTCCCTCTGCGAACAAGATAGAGAATTAAGGCGACGATTTCGTGAGCGACGATAGGCATTATGCTCAAGGCAAAAACCAAGAGCCAATGCTGCCAATCTAGCGCCGAGCATTTGAAGAAAGTATTCAAGCCGGGAATTTCCACGACGGCGAATTGGAGAACCACCCCTAAGCCGAAGGCTACCCATAAGAGATAGTTCTTATTTTTGAAGTTGTGGAAGACCGATTTGCGAATCGAAGTCATGCCGAACATATGGAATAGTTCGGAGATAGCGAGGACTGAGAACGCTGATGTCTGCGCCATCATGCGGATTCGATCGTCTTGATAGAGAGCCATGACAATCTCTCCCCAGGTATGATTGCCTTCAATATATGGCACTAAGAAATAAGCGAGCAAGGTGCCAAGCATAATCAGGAATCCATAGCCAAGCATTAGGGCAATGCTGCCATTAGCAAATAAGGACTCTTTCGGATCGCGGGGCTTATCATTCATCACGCTTGGATCTTTTTCATCGGCTCCTAGAGCCACAGCGGGCAGGGAGTCAGTGATCAAGTTAATAAATAAGATATGAGCGGATAATAGGGGCACTGGCAGATTAGCGGTAGCGCTATCACCACTGAGCGAACCAATAAAGGAAATCAAGACAATGGCAAACATCGTCAGCACTTCGGCGATATTGCTGCCGAGCAAGAAAACGACTGTCTTCTTAATGTTGTTGTAAATGCCGCGGCCTTCTTCGACGGCTTTTTCGATGGTGGCGAAGTTATCATCAGCGAGAACCATGTCGGCTGCGCCTTTAGCGACGTCAGTACCAGTGATGCCCATGGCAATGCCAATATCTGCGCTCTTGAGCGATGGAGCATCATTGACGCCATCTCCGGTCATCGCAGCGATGTTGCCATTAGCTTTGATGGCTTTGACAATCGAAACTTTATTCTCTGGTGAGACACGGGCGAAAATGCGCACAGTCTTCACTTTTTCTTGCAGCTGTTCAAAGGTGAGAGCGTCGATCTCTTCTCCAGACATCGCTTGCGATTCATCGGTGGCAATATTTAGCTGCTTAGCAATAGCTAAGGCGGTAGTCTTATGGTCACCGGTAATCATGATGGTTGTGATACCAGCTTTTTTAAAGATTTCGACGGCTTCTCTGGCTTCTGGGCGAGGTGGGTCAATCATGCCCACTAAGCCGACAAAGATCAAATCATCTTCGGTTAATTTGGATGATTTTTTATAAGCGAGACACAGAACTCTTAAAGCATCGTGAGCCATCACATCAGAGGCGGCGAGAATATTCTTTTTATCGGCATCGGTAATTGGTCTTTCTTTGCCATTAAGATAGATTTGAGTGGTCCCTTTTAAGATGGAATCCATCGCTCCTTTGGTGAAGACGATTTCCTCTCCGTTATAGCGGTGCTTTGTGGACATCATCTTGCGGACTGAATCGAAGGGATACTCGTCAATGCGAGGGGCTTTCTCTTCGAGAAGAGCTTTGTGCTGCCCATGATAATTTGCGAATTCGACAAGGGCGACTTCGGTGGGATCGCCAAACACGCCATTATCAGTGGAGGCGTTGCTGCAGAGTGATAGGCCAGCCGAAAGGAAATGGAGCTGTTCATTATCAAGAGCTCCTTGAGGGACGATTTGCTCGTTCATATAAGCCCGAACGACAGTCATTTTATTTTGAGTTAAGGTACCAGTCTTATCCGAGCAGACCACGGAGACAGCTCCGAGAGTTTCCACCGAGTGGAGCTTGCGGACAATGGTATTGGCTTTTGCCATTCTTTGGACGCCTAGAGCGAGGACAATGGTCACAACGGCTGGTAATCCTTCAGGGATGGCGGCGACGGCTAATGAGATAGCGAGCATAAAGTCATCGATCATGGTGACTAACCAGTTGTCTCCAGGATGCAGAACTAAGCCAATCATCTGCACGCCAAAGATCAAGATGACGATAACAATCGTAATAATTCCTAAAAATTTTGAGATACCGGCTAGCTTCTTTTGCAGAGGGGTGGTCTCGTTTTGGTCTTCGGAGAGCATCTTGGCAATCTTGCCAGTCTCGGTATTCATGCCAGTAGCGATGACGACGCCTTCTCCTCGTCCGTAGACGACAGGGGTGGACATATAAGCAGCGTTGACGCGGTCGCCAACTCCTACTGCTTCAGTGAAGACAAAGTGGGCGTTCTTTTCCACGGGAAGAGACTCACCAGTTAAAGATGATTCATCGGTTTTCAAATTGATTGATTCGAGCAAGCGCAGGTCGGCGGGGATTGTGCGCCCCTCTTCGAGGATGACGATATCGCCTGGAACTAGTTCCTCCGCTCGGATCTCCGCGATTTTGCCATCGCGCCTCACCACGCAGGTGGGAGATGACATCTTCTTGAGGGCTTCGAGAGATTTCTCGGCTTTTCCCTCTTGCACCGTGCCGATCGTAGCGTTAAGAACCACGACCGCTAGGATGATGATTGGATCAGAGATGATCTCTAATATCGAGGGTTTGTCGACAATATCGGGAGAGAAATAACTATAAATTGAGATTCCGATGCTCAATAGAGCAGCGGCGAGCAAAATATAGATCATCGGATCATTAAATTGAGAGAAGAACACAGCAAAAATGGATTTCTTCTTCTTCTCTGTCAGGCGATTATAGCCATGGGTCACGAGCCTTTTAGTGGCTTCCTCAGTCGATAATCCCTGCTGGGGATTGACCTCTAATTCTTGGACGGTTTCTTTTGCACTTTTTGTTTCAAACATAGGCAATTACTCCTTACAAAATTAAGTAGTATTCGTCTCGCACATGAATCATGGTTAGTTTCCGGATATTTCTATCGTGTTGACGGTTACTAACTGGAGCTACTCCCGTTTACTGAGATTTATTATAAATAAACCCATATAAAAAGAAAATAGCAAACTCGAGGTTTGCCATTTTTTATTAATCGGTTTATCAATTATTGCTGCTTGATGGAGAGAGTGCCGAAGATAATCGCTGCGACCTCTAAAGCGAAGGCCATCGAGACCACAGATAGATAGAAGGAGTGAGGTTCATTCACTGTCGAGTTAATCACGGTAGCTAAAGAGACCGAAGTGATGAGGCAGAAAATGAAAGCCACGGCGATAAATACTAAGGATAGGAGAGGATTAAGCACTGATCTCTTGGCGAAGACGTTCTTCACTAAAGAGATGATGTAGAAGGGCAAGGCCGCGATGATAAAGGTCGTCGCAAAGATATTAAAAGCCGAAGCGGAAGGTTCTTTGACTAGATATCCTAGCAAGAACGAAATCAGCAAGCATAGCACGCTGATTGTCGTGAAGACAACGGCGACGGAAGCGAAGACAGATTTGTTGGCATCTTTTTTCTTGGGGAGGGCTTCTCCGTGATTAACATCTACTCCGCAAGAAGGGCAAAATGATGAGTTATCATCAATAATTTTTCCGCATTTAGGGCAATACATAATGAAATTCCTTTCTAAACTTATTAAATTATACCCTTTTTTACAAATAGTGTTAAAGAGATTACCATATTCTTCCCTTTTCGATGAACAAAAAAGCTATCGACGAAAGTCTTGAACTTCATCAATAGCCTAGTCTATTGAACTTATTTAGATGCTATCTGAGAACCTTTGCGATATCGGCGAGGTACTTCTGGCGCTTCTGAATTGTATCGGCAGTCTTGAAGCTGATGTGATGCCATTCGCCCTTATTAATACCCATCTGCTTCAATGAAGTTTTGATGAAGGTCTTCTCGATGGCGTTGCCTGCAAAATACTTAATAAAGCACTTCGTGGAAGAGGCACTCGTAAAGACAAAGGCTTTATTGATATATGTCAGCGTCCCTCTCAAGCCGTTTTTGGTGGCGACATAGGCGAATTCTTTTTTCATCACTTTGTCGATGAAGCCTTTGACAATCGCTGGAAGGTCGCTCCACCAAACGGGGAAGATGAAAACTAATCGCTCAGCTTTCTTGATCATATCCTGGTATTTTTTCACTAGGGGATCAGCAGTTTGACCGGAGCCAAATAAGCGGAGCTCTTCTAAATCGTAAGCGGGATTAAAATGATCTTTATATAAATCGATGACTTCATAATTCTGATGGCTATCCTCCAAGTTTTGTACAAGAGCGTTGAGCACAGCGTGATTGAAGCTCTTTTCGTAGGGGTGGGCGTAGATGATGAGATAGTTCATAAATTGTTCTCCTTTACTTTCTAAAATCTTTATAGCATAGGAAAAAACATTATTCTATTAATGTGCTTTGATAATTTATCGATCGATCTTCCAGCGATATTTGCTCAAATCAACATGATAGTTAGTGACAGTCACACCATCCTTTTCGAGCCTCGCTTTTTGAAGGTCAGGTCCATCGCCGCCAAAGACTGATGACAGCCTCCCTTCGGAGTTGACAATCTTGAAGCAAGGCTGTCCGATGGGATCGGGATTATCGTGCAAAATATTTCCCACCACTCTCGCTAATTTCTTGTTGCCGAGATATGCGGCGACATCTCCATAGGTCGAAACGCGTCCTTTGGGAATGAGCTTGAGATATTGATAAACTCTCTCCTTATAATTGCCCTTTGGGTTAATCTGCTTGATATATAAACGGCTGGTCGAGTCTTCATTTTCATTTTTGACATCGGCGTAGAATTTCCAGCCATATCTTTCATAAAACCTCTTGTGATCAGTCAATAGATAAACTTTTTGAATTCCATCTTTGAGACACTTATCACACGCGGTTTGCAGCAGTTCACCCGCTAAGCCTTTTCCGCGATATGCTTCTTCAACGAACAAAGCGCAGATATTTGGAGTTAAATCTTTGCGCTCATGGAAGTCGTTAGCGATGATGCCTACTCCTCCCGCGATTAAACTGCCATCAAAAGCAAGAAACCATGATGGAACAGCCTTCTTCTTTTCGATAGATTCCTTCATGCTTTCAAGATATGCGCAAAGCGATATTCCCCATTTGCTGCTGAACCAGTTGGCATACTTATTTATTTCGCTGAGTTTGGTAAGCTTTTTGATTTCCATATTTTTATTATAAAATGCTACCTGTTAGGTAGCAATGATGTTCAGCTCAACTCCATATCAGCAGCGAGGACAAGGGAATGGTTGACTCTACCATTCCTATAGCCATTCGTGATATTTCTTTAAGTAGAATTTTTTGACGATAGAGACGAAGGAAACATATAAGACCAATGTCCCCGCTAACAAGACGTAGAAGATCCAAGGCATGATGATCTGCCCTTCTCCAAAGCCGACTAGCAAAGGAAGAAGGGTGCTGATGACGATGCCCAAACCCGTCAGTCCAATAACAACCCAGGAAGCTCGGCTTTGAATAAAGGGGACTTTTGGAGTCCTTAAAGAGTGGATAATTAATGACTGAGACCATTGAGATTCGATGAACCAACCAGCTTGGAACATACCGATAAAGGATAGCTGTGTCGCGGCATCAAGGCTGGCGAATTGCCCGCCAAACACCATCGGTCCAACGACAAAGAACATTAATACATAGGTTGTGATATCAAAGATTGAGCTGACTGGTCCAATCCACAGCATGAACTTAGTAATTGAAGCAGCTTCCCACTTGCGGGGCGATTTCAGGTAATCTTCATCGACATTATCGAATGGCAGACCTAGACAGGAGATGTCATAGATGAGGTTGAGAATCAAAATCTGAAGAGGGAGCATCGGCAAGAAAGGCAAGAAGACACTCGCTAACAAAATGGAAAGCATATTGCCAAAGTTTGAGCTAGCAGTAATCTTGATGTATTTGATGGTATTAGCATAGGTCTTGCGACCTTCGATGATGCCGTTGCCTAAAACATTTAGGTTCTTTTCCAGCATAATGATATCCGCTGATTCCTTAGCGATATCAACAGCGGTATCCACCGAGATGCCGACATCCGCGGCTTTCATCGCAGCGGCATCATTGATGCCATCACCCATGAATCCAACCACATGTTTCTGGCGGAGAATATTTACAATGCGGGTCTTTTGATCTGGAGTCAGTTTAGCGAATACATCAATGCGATCAGAAGCTTCTAACAGTTGTTCATCAGTCATATTTAGGATTTCGCTGCCGAGCAAAATGGTATCAGCATTAATTCCAACTTGCTTGCAGACATATTTAGTCACTGAGTCACCATCGCCGGTGAGAATCTTGACTTTCACGCCGTATTCCTCGAGGGTATCAATCGCTTCTTTCGCGCTGGGCTTGGTCGGATCCAAAAACGCTAGGTAGCCAATTAAGATCATGCCGGTTTCATCTTTCGCGGTGTACTCGTGTTCTTTAGTAGAAACATTCTTGTGGGCTAATCCTAAAACTCGTAGGCCTCTGAGACCATAATCTTCCGCTTTTGCGAGCA
>Ga0116171_10005505_pt1 | contig 11101 bp, 6 predicted proteins | sample AD_JPNHW2_MetaG_FD_89798 | JGI IMG/M metagenome (GOLD analysis project Ga0116171, IMG submission 89798) | Active sludge microbial communities of municipal wastewater-treating anaerobic digesters from Japan - AD_JPNHW2_MetaG | ecosystem: Engineered > Bioreactor > Anaerobic > Digestate | place...
GGAGGACCGCTTCCAACTGCCTGTCGATGATGCCTTCGCGAACTCTGTCAGGAGCGATCAGGCGGGCGCCACGTTCATCCTCCAACCGAGCGCGCGAGACAAAGCCTGGCAGACGCTAACCATAATTGTTCAGACGTTCTTTGAGGATATTGAGAGTCGTGACAAGGAATCCGGCTATCTGCGTACGGCCTGGAAGCTGACGAGCTTCCCCAACTGTAGCGTTCGCACGAGGGTAATCGTAACCTTGACGGACCCCAACGTTCCCCGGTTCCGCGTACAGGTGGCGAGCGAGTACTCGACCGAGGGCGGGGTCTCGGTGAGGTGCGACGACTGCTTCAAGCCATGGGACCGCACCCTCAGGGAATATGTCGACATGATCAATGAGCTGAAAGCGCGGATATCTTAGCCGCTTTCAGCGCGATGACCGCTACGGTCAATGCTTCGGCGCCAGGAGATGGCCGGTCAACCTGCAGGCGGTGGCAGCTCGGACGTTGTCAGGCGGCCCTCCGGGAGAGCTGGCTCATCGGGCGCCACTCGATCCGGGGTGAGCGGTGCTCAGGTGTTGGCCGAAATCGCGTCCCTTTCGGCGCATTACTACCTCCCGCGGCGCATGTCGAGTGCCATGCCGCTCTATCTCTGTGACGTCGATGGTGCCTTGAACAGGAAATGCGCCTTTCTTGAAGTGGCGGCAATATCGGCGTAGGCTGGCCTCAGCCTCATGCGTAGAGCTGTGTTGCACTCCACTTGTTTCGAGGGTATGCGGCGGTGGGTCACGGTGATCAGGAGGTAGACCGATGTTCTGCGAGTTTTGCGGGAACCAACTCGTTGACGGGAGTGGAGTCTGCAGGTTCTGCGGCACCAGCCAGGTCTTGGATGCCGCCCCACCACTGGCGGCTACGGGCGCCCTTATGGCCAGGGCTGCGCGGGCCGAGTTCCTGCGTTTTCGTTTAGGGGAACGGCTGATCTTGATCGGGGCGGCGTTGGCAGCCGTGTCGTTCTTCTTGCCATGGGTGAGCGTGCCGGGCGGGGCTGAGCCGTGGCTGCTCGCAGCCATCGGTTCCAGTAGCATCGATGGGCCAGGCGTGATGAAGATCTGGGGCGGTGTCGTGGTCCTGTTGTTACTACCGGTGCTCTCCTTGGTGCTTCTCTTCATGGCAAAGTCGGCATCGCTTGAGAGGAAGATCCTCCTCGCGGGTGTTCAGGTCTGGATAGGGACCGTGTTTGGACCACAAATCCTCATAAGTATGCTCCTTGTGCCAATGGCGATGCGGGTCCTTGCACTTGGGGCCTGGGGTCTCGGGATGGGCTACTCCTGCATCCTCGCGGGAGGGCTGGTCGCCTTAGCTGACCTCGGGCATCAGAGGGAGGCCAGTCGCCTAGCTACCGACGGGTCACAGGCTGGCGTCCAGCAGGGGCAGGGAGTCTCGTTGACGCCCAGCGACTGGTACCCAGACCCGACTGGGCGATTCGAGCTCCGCTTCTGGGATGGCAAGGTCTGGACGGAGCATGTAGCTAACCAGGGGAAGCGAGGAGCGGACCCAATCAGGAATGGGTAGGCAGGGCCACCCTAGAACGGTGCCAAGTCGTGTGTCGGTCGCAAGCGAGGACAGGAATGAATCTTGCGTGACGACAGGACATTTCTTGGTGTCGCGGGGCATGATCTTCCCTCCATGATCGCAAAGCTGCCCGGAAGTCTATGGCCCGTTGCCCAGGGTCACGAGGCCGTTTGCATTCTCCACAAGGGCACCAACGGCCCTTGAAGTCTCAGGAGGGGTGCCAGGCACGCGGTTGCGGGTCCGATTGCGGATCGATCCGCCGTTCGGGGCATGCGGGCAGAGTCCAACTGGCACCCAAGCGGGCAACACCCTGCACGTCTGAATCACAACCGCGGCAAGCGCGAGCGTGGCACCCATCCAATCCATCCTCACGGATGTGGTGGACCAGCTCGACACCACCGGCACTGGCGCCCTCGATGTCGTCTCTGATCACGGCGTCGTGGCCAGCTCCCGGACTTACACTCGAGCGCCCGGGACCGGGGCGTGCACGCCGTCGGGGACGTTCGGCCAGGACTACGGCGGAGTCGGCGCGAGCGAGCTGCTACACAGTGGGGACATCGCCTACCTGCCGCAACTGCGCGAGGACGCGGCCTTCCGGACCAATATCGCAGTCACCAATGCCGGCGCGACCCCAGCCTTGGTTTTGATCGACCTCTTCGACGGGGCCGGCACCCGCCTGAGCACCCTCGTCCTGGCGCACCCCTCGGGGGCCTACGCCCAGGAAAGCCGCCCATTCGCGTACCGTGCGGGCCGGACCGACCTCGATGCTGCCTACGCCAGGCTCGCCGTCATCTCGGGCAGCGGGCTCCTTGTCTCCGCGTCGGTGGTGGCCAACGCCCCAACACCATGCCGATGCTGCGGTGACCAGGCGTTGGGGGGCTGTCCGGTTGCGGGCCACGGGCGCCCTCGACCCGTCGCTGACCATCTTGCCAGATTCGGAGAGTGACCCTGGACGATGATGGCAAGCTGCCGCTGGCCGAGACCTTCACGGTCGTGCTTGGCATCATCCACCTTTCCTGGCAGGTATCGGCGCCGCCATGAGTGTCGGGAGCGTGCGCCGCCGGCTCTCCCGATCGTGTACGTCCGCATCAGTGGGGTGTTGCCCGTAAGCAGCTTCTCCGGCCGCCGCTGCAGGGTGCAACCCCCCAAGGTCACTCTTCGTACCACAATCTGGTGCCTCGGGCATTCCTTGCGAGCCTCGACGGTTTCTTGCTGTGTCCGGCGTCGCAGCTCCCCGGGGACGTCGGCTGGAGAAATCCGTGGCTCTTCGATCCGCTCGCGCCGTTCTTGCCACAGCAGCGCTGACACTGGTCTCGATTCCGGCGATCCGCACGCTCACCGCCATGCCCCTGTTGCCCCATGCGGGCGAGCGGAGGCTGGCGCTCGAGAAGCTGCAGGTCCTCGGGTCGGTGCTCTACGTCGGCGCCCATCCCGACGACGAGAACACCGCCCTGCTGGCCTACCTCGCCAAGGGACGCCGACTCCGCACCGGGTACCTCTCGCTGACGCGCGGCGATGGCGGCCAGAACCTGATCGGCACCGAGCAGGGCGAGACGCTCGGGGCCATCCGCACCCAGGAGCTGCTGGCGGCGCGGAGGGTGGACGGCGCGGAGCAGTGGTTCACCCGCGCGGTCGACTTCGGCTACTCCAAGACCCCGGAGGAGACGCTGCGTATCTGGGGGCATGACGCGGTGCTGTCGGACATCGTCCGGGTGATTCGGAGCTTCCGTCCCGACGTGATCATCAGCCGCTTTCCGGAGAACAGCGACGGCGGGCACGGGCATCACACCGCGTCGGCGATCCTCGTACGAGAGGCCTTCGTGGCCGCCGCGGACCCGAAGCGGTACCCCGAGCAGCTCGCACAGATGCAGCCGTGGCAGGCCAAACGCCTGCTGTGGAACGCGTGGCGCCGCGACGAGCCGGCACCCACGTCCACCCTTCCCCGGCTGGTGGTGGACCTCGGCACCTACGACCCGCTTCTCGGCCAGGCCTATACCGAGCTCGCCGCCACTGCCAGGTCGTTCCACAAGAGCCAGGGGTTCGGCGCCGCGCCGCGCCGCGGCCCGGTGCCCAACGACTTCGAGCTGGTGGCGGGAGAGCCGGCGTCGGCCGACATCATGGAGGGCGTCGACACGACCTGGCGGCGGGTCCGTGGCGGAGACGCCGTGCAGAAGGCACTCGACAAGGCGCTCGCCGCCGCTGACGAGGAGGCGCCACACCTGGCGGTGCCCGCCCTGGTGGAGGCGCTGGGGGTTCTGGACAGCCTGCCCCCCGACCCCTGGCTCGCCATCAAGCGCCGGGAGCTCGTGGCGGCGATCGCTGCAGGCTGCGGTCTGTGGCTCGAGGCGACCGCCCCGGACCCCGGCGTGACACCGGGTAGCGTGCTCAAGGTCACCGCCACGGCCATCAACCGCTCGCCGCTCGAGCTGCGGCTCGTGCGCCTGCTTCCGCCTCTGACCGGGCCCGACATCGAACGGGGCATCGCTCTGGGATCCAACGTTGCGGTCGCGACCGAGATGCAGGTCCCGGTGCCGTCTGACACTCCGCTCACGCAGCCGTACTGGCTGCAGCGACCGCGCCGCGGCGGCCTCGACGAGGTTGTCGATCCGCGCCTGATCGGTCTGGCCGAGGCGGCCGCGCCGCTGCAGGTCGGCTTCGTGATCTCGGTCGCTGGCCGTGACGTGAGCTTTGACGTCCCGGTCGAGAACCGCGTCACCGATCCGGTGGAAGGGGAGAGGGTGCGCGCCGTCGCCGTGGTTCCCGAGGTCACCGTGACGTTCGAGGCCCCGGTGCTGGTGCTGCCGGACGCCGCACCTCGCCCGGTTCGCGCCATGGCGCGGGCGTTTCTCGCCGGGGCCGTGGCGAGCGTCGGTTTGCAGCCGCCTCCGGGCTTTCGCGTCAGCCCGGAGTCCGTCGAGGTGCGGTTCGAACGCGCCGGCGACGAGAAGGAGGTGAGCTTCACCCTGACGCCGCCGGCGGCCCCAGCCGCGGGCGAGCTGACCGCCATGCTGCTGGCACCCCGGCATGAAGCGGCCAGGAGCGTGGTCAGCATCGACCATCGGCACATCCCGCCGCTGCTCCTTCTTCCGCCAGCGGTTGTGAAGGTCGTGCGCGTCGACGCCTTGGTTCCGGTGCATCGGGTCGGCTACATCCCCGGGGCGGGAGACGAGCTGCCGGGGATCCTCCGCCAGCTCGGAATGGAGGTCACCCTGCTGGACGAGACCGCCCTCGCCGGGGCCGACCTCTCTCGCTTCGAGGCCATTGTCACCGGCGTGCGCGCCTACAACACCCGGCCCGACCTGGTGGCGGCGCAATCAAGACTGCTCGACTTCGTGGCCGGCGGCGGCACCCTGGTGGTCCAGTACAACACCGACCGAGGGTTGGTCACGGATCGGCTGGGACCCTTCCCCTTCAAGCTTTCCCGCGACCGCGTCACCGACGAGACGGCGGCGATCCACCTCCTGCTTCCAGACCATGCTCTCTTCTCGACTCCCAACCGGATCACGTCCACCGACTTTGCGGGTTGGGTCCAGGAACGGGGGCTCTACTTCGCGAGCTCCTGGGACCCAGCCTTTGCAGCGCCCCTGGGAATGGCCGATCCGGGGGAGAAGGAAAGCGCTGGCGCCCTGCTCGTCGCGCGACACGGCAAGGGTACCTACGTTTACACCGGGCTGGCGTTCTTCCGACAGCTCCCGGCCGGGAACCCCGGGGCGATCCGCCTCTTTCTGAATCTGCTGGGGCCGGGGCGAGGTCGTGGCTGAGCCCGTCCAGCTTGCACCTACCGGCGAGGCGCCGCCTTTCGGTGGGAGCTGGCGGCGGATCTACATGCTGGTGCTCGCCAATCTGGCCTTCTGGATCGGCGCCATGTCCCTGCTCACATGGGCGTTCGGATGAGCCATCTCGACTGGGGCGTCCTCGCCGCGGCGCTGGCCGGCATGGTGGGCTGGGGGGTGTGGCGCGGGCGCGGCCAGCGCTCGGGGGAGGGATTCCTGCTGGCGAGGGAGATGCGCTGGACGACGGTTGGGCTCTCCATCATGGCGACTCAGGCGTCGGCGATCACGTTCCTCTCGACGCCCGGACAGGCTTATGCCGACGGCATGCGCTTCGCCCAGTTCTACCTTGGCCTGCCGCTCGCGATGATCGTCATCTCGGCCTTCTTCGTGCCGCTGTACCATCGGCTCAAGGTCCACACGGCCTATGAGTTCCTGGAAAGCCGCTTCGACCTCAAGACGCGCACCCTGACGGCGTTGCTGTTCCTGACCGGACGCGGGCTGGCGGCCGGGTTGACGATCTTTGCGCCATCGCTCATCGTCTCGGTGATCCTCGGCTGGCCACTGGCGCCCACCATCGCCGTGATCGGCCTCGGAGTCGTCGTCTATACCACAACCGGCGGCACCAGGGCGGTCACCCACACCCAGATGCTGCAGGCCGCCATCATCCTCGCCGGGATGGCGACGGCGTTCGCCCTCCTGTGGGCGCGGCTGCCGGACGGCGTTTCACTTCTTGACGCCTGGCAGGTGGCGGGAGTGGCCGGGCGCATGAACGCCATTGTCGTCTCGGGCCACCTGAACGACCGCTACACGCTGCTCTCGGGGCTCATTGGCGGGGGGTTCCTGGCTCTCGCGTACTTCGGCACCGACCAGTCCCAGGTCCAGCGCTACCTGACCGGGCGGTCGGTTGCCGATTCTCGGCTCGGGCTGCTCTTCAATGGCCTGCTAAAGGTACCGATGCAGCTCGTGATCCTGCTTCTGGGCGTGACGGTCTTCGCCTTCTACCAGCTCACGCCACCGCCGGTATTTTTCGACCCCGTCGAGGTGGCGCAGGCGCGAACGGGTCCCCATGCGGAGGCATTCGGGACAGCCGAGGCCGGGTTCGCCAGGGCTGCCCAGGATCGGGCGGTCGCCGCCGCGGCTCTCGTGCAGGCTCTGCACGGCAGCGACCCCGCACGGCGCGAAACGGCGAGGGCCAGCTACCGAGCCGCCTCGGCGGCCACCGACGCCGCGCGGCGGAATGCCCTTGTCCTGATGGGTGGTCGCACCCCTCCAAGCGACACGAACTACGTCTTCCTCCGGTTCGTCGTCAGCCACCTGCCGGCAGGAGTGGTCGGTCTGGTGCTGGCCGCGGTCTTCGCCGCGGCCATGTCAGCCTCAGCGGCCGAGCTCAATGCCCTCGCCGCCACCACCGAGGTGGATATCGTGCGCCGGCTCTTCCACGCCAACGGCTCCGATCGGCGGACGTTGCGTGCAACCCGTCTGTGCACCGTGGGTTGGGGCGTGTTCGCAACCGGCTTTGCCGAGCTGGCCGGTGGGATGGGTTCCCTGGTAGAGGCCGTCAACGTCCTTGGCTCGCTCTTCTACGGCCCCATCCTCGGTGTTTTCCTGGCTGCGTTCTTCGTACCCCGGGTTGGGGGGACGGCTGTCTTCCTGGCCGCGCTCGCTGCCGAGGTTGCGGTCCTCGGCTGCTACGCCCTGACCGGGATGTCATTCCTGTGGTTCAACATGATTGGTGCCGCTGGGGTCGTCGGAATCTCGATCGTGGTCCAGCCGCTCCTCCCCCGTCGCGCCGCTGCGCCGGTGGGAGAGGCAGCATGAAAGCAATGGCCGGCACCCGGTGTTGTCGGGGAAGTCGGTACTCTTCAGTCAACCGCCAACGTGCACGATACCGAAGGGAGAGAACATGAAGCACAGCATCATCACCGTCGCCGTCCTGCTGGCCCTGACTTTGGCCGTCGGTGCTGCGGCCCCGGCTCAGCAGCTCGACCTGCCGCGCGTGAGCCCAAAGGCCACAGTCTCGCAGACCGTCGGGCTCACCGACATCTCCATCTCCTACTGCCGCCCGGGCGTCAAGGGGCGCGTCATCTGGGGGGGCCTGGTGCCGTACAACGAGGTTTGGCGCACCGGCGCCAACGAGGCCACGACCATCACGTTCTCCGACCCGGTGACCGTCAACGGGAACGCGGTGGCGGCCGGCACGTACGGTCTCTTCACCCTCCCCGGGAAGGACGTCTGGACCGTCATCATCAACAAGGGCGCCAAGCTGTGGGGCGCCTATGAGTACAAGAAGGAAGACGACGTGCTGCGGTTCGAGGTCAAGCCGCGGGCCGCCGCCGCGCCCAAGGAGTGGATGCAGTTCCGATTCGAGGCGCTGACCAACGACACGACCGAGGTCGTGTTGGCCTGGGAGAACCTCGAGGTCCCGTTCACCGTCAAGGTCGAGGTCACCGAGCGCGTCCTCGCCGCCGCGCGCAAGGCCATCGCCGAGGCCAAGGCCGACGACTGGCGGACTCCGTACCGGGCCGCGGCGTTCTGCATCGAGAACGGCGTCAACCTGGAAGAGGCGGCGACCTGGGTTGAGAAGTCGATCACCATCAAGCCCGGATACTACAACTTGCTGAGCAAGGCGAAGCTGCTGGCGGCCAAGGGCAAGAAGGCGGAGGCCATCGACCTCGCCAAGAAGGCGATCGAGCTGGGGCTTGCGGCTGACCCTAAGGCCGACGTCGTTCCCGCACAGAAGTTGATGGAAGACTGGAAGTAGGTCGCATCCGTCCCCGCCGTTGGAGCGGACCGGGGCTTTCGCCCCGGCCGCTCAACGTCGACTCCAACCTCTGGAGCCCACGGCGTCCTGGCGTGGCGGGCGTGCGGTCAGGTCGCTCAAGGCCACTCAGAACGGCGGGCGCCGGGAGTGGTGCCGGGGCGGGCGACCAGGACACGAGTGCCGGACATCGAGCCCGGCACTCTCCCTGTTGACGAGACCGCGGGCCGCTCAGCCGAGTGAGAAGTCTCCGGCCTCCAGGACCTGCTTGACCCTGGCCATGAACTGGTCGGCGGTGGCGCCGTCCACCAGACGGTGGTCGAAGGACATGGCGATCATCACGACGCTGCGGATGGCGATGGAGTCGTTGCCATCGGCGTCAGTGACGACGACAGGACGCTTGTGGATGCCGCCAATCGAGAGGATGGCCACGTTCGGCTGGTTGATGATCGGCAGGCCGAATAGCCCACCGTAAGAGCCGGGGTTGGTGACCGAAAACGTCGAGCCCTGCACGTCCTCGGGCTTGAGCTGCTTCCCGCGCGCCCGCGCCGCCAGGTCGGTGACGGCGCGTTGCAGGCCAATCAGCGAGAGCTCCTCGGCGTGCTTGATCACCGGCACGATGAGACCGTTGCCGAGCGCCACGGCCACGCCGAGATTGACGTGGCGGTGGTGGACGATCTCGTTCCCGTCGATCGAGGCATTGACGATGGGGAATGCTATCAGACCCTCGACGACGCCGGCCAGGAAGAATGGCGTGTAGGTGAGCTTCAGGCCGTGGCGGCCCTCGAACGCCTTGCCCTCCACCTCTCGCAACCGAACGAGCTTCGTGACATCGACTTCGAAAACGGTGTTGACGTGGGGCGAAGTGCGGCGCGACGCCACCATGTGCTCGGCGATGCGCTGGCGCATGATCGACATGTGCTCGCGGAAGGTGTCGCCGACGAAGTCCGGGGCGGGAACCGGCGCCGCGGAGGCCGGCGCGGGGGTGGGGGAGTGGCCTGCCGTCAAGGCCGGGCCCTGGATGGCGGGTATGGCAGGCCCGGTCTGCCCCCGATCGATGAAGGCGAGGATGTCGTCCCTGGTGACCCGGCCCTGGATCCCGGTCCCCGGCACCTGTGCGATGTCGATGCTGTGCTCACGGGCGATGCGGCGCACGAGTGGCGAGGAGCGCTGGCGCAGCAGCTCGCCCTCCTCGTCTTCCGGCGCTGGTGTGGCGGCCAGACCAACGGGCGGGGCGGCCGCGGCTACCGGGGCTGGAGCAGGCGCAGGTGGCTCCGGGGCTGCAGGCGGAGGGGGAGCCGGCTCAGCCGGTGGAGCAGCGGGTGCCGATCCCAACGGCTCACCGGGCAGGGCAATGACCGCGATCAGCGACTCCACGGCCACGGTGGTACCGGGCCCGTGGAGGATCTGGGTGAGGACGCCAGTCGCCGGGGCCGGCACCTCTGCGTCCACCTTGTCGGTCGAGATTTCGAGCAGCGGCTCGTCCTTGGTGACCTGGTCACCGACGTTCTTGAGCCACTTGACGATCGTTCCCTCGGTGATCGACTCGCCCATCTGCGGCATCAGCACGTTGTTCGGCATCGCCCTGACCTCCTACGCCCTGCCTCATTGTGAATCCCGTCTCACGCCCACCCATTCCCCGCCACGAGTCAACTCTCAACTCCCGCCGTCAAATGTGGATCGCCGCTCCGTGCACGGCTTCCGCCGCCTCGTGGATGGCCTCCTGGAGCGTCGGGTGGGCATGAATGGTGTGGACCAGCTCCTCGACGGTGAGCTCCCCGGCCAGGGCCGCCTCGGCCTCGCCCAGCAGCTCGGTGGCGTGGGGCCCCACGATGTGCACGCCCAGGATCTCGTCGTACTTGCCGTCGGCGACGATCTTCACAAAGCCCAGGGACTCTCCCAGGATGGTCGACTTGGCGATAGCGGAGAACGGGAACGTCCCGACCTTGACGTCGGCTCCCATCTCCCTGGCCTGCTCCGCCGTGAGACCGATCGACCCCACCTCCGGGTAGCAGTAGGTGCACGACGGAACGCGCCGGAGGTCGATGGGCCGTGGGCTCAGCCCGGCGATGTGCTCGACGGCGATCACACCTTCCATGGAGGCCACGTGGGCCAGCCAGGGCGTGGCGATGAGGTCGCCGATGGCGTAAATCCCCGGCTGGTGGGTGCGGCAGAACTCGTCCACGACGATCCGGCCGCGCTCGATCTGCACCGTGGTGTTCTCGAGTCCGATGCCCTTGAGGACGGCGACACGGCCCACCGCCACGAGAAGCCGGTCGGCTTCTACCTCGATCGTCTCGCCCTTGGGGTTGGTCCCCTTGATGCGCACGACCTGGCCCTCGACCTTGACCTCCCCCACCCGTGTCCCGGTGTGGACCGTGATCCCTTGCTTGCGGAAGGACCTTGCCACCTCGGCCGAGACGTCGGCATCTTCGATGGGCAGCACCCTTTCGAGGAGCTCGATCACCGTGACCTGGGAGCCGAAACGAGCGAAGATGGAGGCGAACTCCATCCCCACCGCTCCTGCTCCGAGCACCGCGAGCCGCGACGGCACCTCCTGGAGCTCCAGGAGGTGGTCGGAGTTGAGGATGCGATCGCCGTCCGGGATGATGTCTGGCAGCTCGCCGCAGCGTGAGCCGGTGGCGAGGACGATGTGCTTGCACTCGATCATGGCTCTGGCACCATCGGCCTTCGATACCTCGACCAGCCCCGGCTTGAGCACGCGGCCCGTGCCCTGCACCCAGGTCACCTTGTTCTTTCGGAAGAGGAACTCGACGCCCTTGGAGCTCTTGGTCACCGTCCGTCGCTTGTGCTCGTGAGCGGCGGCCAGGTCGAGGGTGACCTCGCTGCACCTCACGCCGTACCTGCCACCCTCCCGGGCGTGCTGGAGCAGGTCGGCCGTGTGCAGCAGCGCCTTCGTCGGGATGCAACCCCGTTGCAGGCAGGTTCCTCCCAGGAACGGGTCCTTCTCGACCACGCATGCGTTGAGCCCGAGCTGCCCGGCGCGGATCGCC
>Ga0116171_10005506_pt1 | contig 11099 bp, 13 predicted proteins | sample AD_JPNHW2_MetaG_FD_89798 | JGI IMG/M metagenome (GOLD analysis project Ga0116171, IMG submission 89798) | Active sludge microbial communities of municipal wastewater-treating anaerobic digesters from Japan - AD_JPNHW2_MetaG | ecosystem: Engineered > Bioreactor > Anaerobic > Digestate | place...
ACTAAAAATATTTTAGTTAAATCTGGTGAAACTTTAGATATCGAAACTGTCGCCGAATTTACTGCTCCCAATACAGTTGGTAACACTTTAATTAAAGCTGTTGTTATGCCGGGCGGTAATCTTACTCTCAAAGGTCTTATTCGTATTAATCAAAAAGCCACTAATGCTCAGGCTTTTCTTAAACACTCAGTTTTACTGATTGGTGATGATAGTAAAGCCATCTCCGTTCCGGAATTGGAAATTAATAATGATCAAATTCAAGCCTCTCATGCTTCAGCTATTGGCCCAGTCGACCAAGAACAACTTTTTTATCTTATGTCTCGTGGTTTTTCGTTAAATGAAGCTGAATCTATGATTGTTAATGGTTTTGTTGAGCCAATTGTCAAAGAACTTCCAATGGAATATAGTCTCGAACTTAATCGTCTCATCAATTTACAAATGGAGGGAAGTGTCGCATGAAATATCAACAAATTTTAAATCAGTCTCACGATACTCAAAATTTTGCTAAAAATATTTTAGTTAAATCGGGTCAAACAGTAAATTTAGAGACCGTAATGGAATTTACCGCTCCTTATACTACCGGCAATACTCTTATCAAAGCCGTCGTTATGCCCGGGGGCAATCTGACTCTCAAGGGTCTTATTCGCATTAATCAAAAAGCTTACAATGCTCAAGCCTTTCTCAAGCATTCTGTTTTATTAATTGGTGACGATAGTAAAGCGGTTTCTATTCCCGAATTAGAAATCAGTAATGACCAAGTCCAAGCTTCTCATGCCTCAGCCATTGGCCCAGTTGATCAATCACAGCTTTTTTATCTTATGTCTCGTGGTTTTTCAAAATCAGATGCTCTAGACTTAATTATTAAATCGTTTTTAGAAATCTAATCATGAAAAATAATTTTCCTATTTTTCAAAATAATCCCGATCTGGTTTATCTTGATAGTGCTGCCACCGGCCTCAAACCTGCTTCTGTTATTCTGTCAGAGATGGAATATTACACCAAATATTCGGCCAATATTCATCGTGGTCTATATCAAATATCTCAAATCGCTTCTGATCAATATGACCAATCTCGCCAAATTATTGCCGATTTTATTCATGCTAAAGTTAATGAAATTATTTTTACTTCTGGTACTACCGCCTCAATTAATTTAGTCGCTCAAACTTGGGGTCAGCAAAATATCAAATCCGGTGATGAAATTGTCATTACTCAAATGGAACATCATTCCAATCTTGTTCCTTGGCAGCAATTAGCCAAAAATAAAAAAGCCAAATTAAAATATATTCCGGTCACCTCAGATTTTTTATTAGACTTAAAATCTTTATCAAAATTAATTAATCCCAAAACTAAAATTGTGGCTCTGACTCATGTTAGTAATGTTTTAGGTACTATTAATCCCATCAAAAAAATTATTCAAACCATCAAAAAAATAAACCCAAAAACTTTGGTTTTAGTCGATGGTGCTCAAGCTGTGGCTCATTTTCCCATTGATGTTGCCGATCTTGGTGTCGATTTTTATGCTTTTTCCGGTCATAAACTTTATGGCCCGACCGGCATTGGCGTTCTTTATGTTAACCAAAAAATTTATTCTTCCATACCGCCGTCTAGTTTTGGTGGGGGAGCCATCAAAGAAGTTTTTTGGGACAAAACCATTCTCGACAATCCGCCATTTTGTTACGAGCCCGGTACTCCGCCAATTGCCCAAGCCATTGCTTTAGGTCAAGCCATTAAATTTATTCAAAAAGTTGGTTGGTCAAAAATTACTCAACATGAACAAGATTTAACCAATTATCTTTTTCAAAAATTAACCACCATTTCTGATTTAAAAATTCTCGGTCCAAATAATAATGGCCAACGTTTAGGTGTTATTTCTTTTGCTTTTTCTAAACCAAAGTCTCCCGCTCCTCACGATATCGGTGATCTTTTATCTCAAAAATTCAATATTGCCGTTCGCACCGGTTTTCATTGTGCCATGCCTTTGCATCATCTTTTTGGTTTTGATACTGGTACTACTCGTGTCAGTTTAGGAATTTATAATACTCACCAAGATATCGATAAATTAATCAATGGTCTAAATTATGTAGTTAAAATTTTTTCTTAAAATATGGATGATTTATATAAAGAAATTATTCTCGAACGTTACAAAAATCCCAAAAATCTCGGCACTATTAAAGGTGGTATTCAAGTAGAAGAAATCAATGCTCTTTGTGGTGACAAAATCAAAATTTGGCTCGAAGTCAAAAATGGCACTATTACTGACGCCAAATTTGAAGGTAGCGGTTGTGCTATTTCTGTGGCTGCCACCGACATTCTTATGGACATGATCAAAGGCAAAAAAATCGTTGATGTTCAACAAATGAGTGGTGCTGAAATCGAAAATGAAATGGGTATTGAATTAAGCAGTGTTCGCAAACGTTGTGCCTACATTGGCCTCGAAGCCATTAAGAAAATTAAAAATTCTTTAAATAATTTATGATCACTATTCCCAAAAAAGTCGAATATTCTATAGTTTTTATCTCTTATTTGGCTAAAAATCCAGATACTACTATTTCTCTCAAAGATGCTGCCAAAAAATTATTTTTACCTTATAGTTTCCTATCAAAATTAGCTACTTCCTTAGTTAATGGGGGATTAATTATTTCTCAAGAAGGCAAATCTGGTGGTTATAAACTTGCCCCTCACTGGGAACAAAAAAGTTTTTACGATTTACTAGTAATTTTAGGTGAAAATAAAGCCATGGTTAGTTGTTTAGGATCAAAATCTTGCGCTCGTTCCGGCAAATGTTCTATTCAAAATATTTGGTCTCAAATTGAAACCAGTTGGCAACAACAACTCAAGAAAATAAAACTCAGTCAAATTTAATATGAATAAAATTTCCCACTATCAAGGTGAAACTTTTTCTCATCAAAAAATTTCTGGCACGGATTTTACCAATATCGATTTAAAATTTTCTTCATTTAATCACTGCCAATTTTTTAGTTGTAATTTTGCTCAGGCCAAATTTAATTCCACATTATTCACCGATTGTCAGTTTCTCGATAGTTGTTTTAGTGGCATTGATTTTTCTACCATCAATCTTAAAAAATGTCTTTTCAAAAATACTTTGATTAATTTAGCTACTTTTCAGCAAATCAAGAATAATTTCGGTCACGAGTTAATTAAATTTAACCTTAATAAAATAATTTTTGAAAATTGTGATTTAACTGAGTCACTTTTTAATTTCTGTTCACTTACCGACAGCAAATTTATTAATTGTAATTTATCCAAAACTGTTTTTAAAAAATCTGATCTCACTCAAGCCGATCTTTCCGGTTCTCAACTTGAAGGTACTATTTTCGGTGATTCCACTCTCCATCAAACCAAACTTGATTTAAACGGTCTCATTCAATTCGGCCAATCCCTAGGATTTATTTTAAATCAGACGTAATTTCTATTATTTTTTCTTTTGACTTTTTACCTGATTCTATAAATACCTGATTTGGTTTTATTTTAAAATATTCAGCTATCATTTTTATTACTTCTTCATTTGCCTTACCTTCAATTGGCCTTTGAGTAGTATATATTTGAAACACTTCATTCGTATCTTTTTCTATACTTTTCGTTTTAGAATTTGTATGTACCTTTACTTTAATTTTCATTTTCTCATTATATGTTAAAATACACTTCCTTAATTATGAAACCAAACAATCAAAAAACTAATTCTAGCTTGATTCATGTTCCCAATAACGGCAACACTATTTTACAACAAGCTATCGACAATATTAATAACAATCAAGAAATTTTAACTCTTTGGAAAGTTATCAATGTCAATGCTGTCGACCGACTTGGCATGAGTGATCACGGTCCGACTCATTTTCAAATTGTTGCCAATATTTCGGTAAAATTTGTTCGTATGTTAGTCGAAGCTGGCATTGAAATGTCTGTCACCAAAAACTACCAACTTTCTGAGCAGTATGCCGAATTAATTGTCTTTTTAGCCAGTGTTTTACACGATCTTGGTATGACTATCAGTCGCAAAGATCATGAAACTTACAGTTTATTTTTAGCCAATAATTTACTTCACCAAATTATCGACTTCCTTCCGATTGATGAAAAAACTATTGTCACCTCCGAAGTCTTACATGCCATTATTAGTCATCGTAGTGACGGTAAACCCATTACATTAGAAGCTGGTATCGTCCGTGTTGCCGATGCTCTTGATATGAGCGAAGGTCGGTCTCGTATTGTCTACGAACTCGAAAAATTAGATATTTATTCTGTTTCTGCTGCAGCTATCGATAAAGTTAATATCAACAAAGGTACTGATAAACCTATTCAGTTAGATATCTTAATGAATAATTCAGCTGGTATTTTTCAACTCGACGAACTTCTTAAGAAAAAAATTCAGGGTTCAGGTATCGAAAAATATCTCGACGTCCACGCCTATATCAATCAGCAAACCGAAAAAGGTCTTATCAAAGAATATCGAATCTAAAAATTTTCTAGTATATAGTCTTACTTTGATGACTTAGTTTATAATGGTTATATGTACCTGCTTTTTATCTCTAAAAACAATCTGGAAGTTTTTAAAAACAAACAGAAAGTTAGTGAAATTTCTTGGACACCCGAAAACTTAACTCAAAATTTACTCCGTCTTAAAACTACTTTTTCCAAAAAATTTAGAGTGATTTTAGCCGATGACTTTATTAGTGTCACTAGCCTTTTACTTACACCAAAAGAAGCCAAAAAACGTTCATCAATTCAGGCCAAATTCCAACCCACTATTTCTGAAGATTTATCCCAAACTACCTGGGATTACAAAATTGTAGCTCACCAAAACGGTCAACGTTTAGTTCAACTTATTTACGTTTCTAAAAAATTCTTTGACGTTTTTCGAACCGCTGTCAATTCGGCTAAAATCAAAGTTGATTTACTTGAAAGTTTTTCCACTACCATCTCTCGTTTTTTACCTGCCAAAAAACTTATTTTTCTTCACTATCAAGATTTAGTTGTTTTAGTTTTTAATCAAACTCCCATTTATTCTCAAGTTCTCAAAAAGAAACTCACTCAAGAAGACATCGATCATATTTTTACTTACTCTAAACAATGTTTTCAAGTTTTACCTCAACAAATTTTATTTGCTCCCACCGGCGATATTGCTTTTAACCAATTTGATTTTGGTAATCTTCAGCCAGAATATACTTCAGTTGATCCCCTCAAAGGTATCATTCACTCAGCTAACAAAATCGGTACCGATTCTACTACCACTCGTCTCGAAGTTCCTCAAAAAAAAGTCGAAAGTTCCTTTCCGAAATGGATTCTTCTCATTCCTACCATTCTTTTAATTATCACTGGCTTTGTTGTCTTTGGTCCAAAATCTACCAATCAAACTCAAATTAATCCTGCAATTTCTGTCACTCCTACAATTACTTCTATTCCAACGCCCACTCCGATTGATGTTTCTGGATTTAAGATAAAAGTCCTCAACGGTACCGGTACTGCTGGTCAGGCCGGCGAAATTGTTAAACTTTTAGAAACCAAAAAATTCATTGTCGCCAAAACCGGTAATGCTGCTAATTACGATTTTACCCAAACTCAGGTTGAAATCAAAAAATCAATTTCCCAAAATGTTGTTGATTTATTAACCCAAGCTTTGGGTAGTGATTTTTCTCCAAAAATTTCTGCTAAAAGTTTAGCTGATACTTCCGAGTTTGATATCATTATTACCACTGGTAAATAAATGAAAATTGGCCAAGACGTCTTTATTCAGCAAGGAATTCTCGACTGTCAACTTACCCAATTAATCGATTACAGCCAAACCGACTCAGAGGTCAAAAAATTTACCTCCGACCCAAAACGTTTTGCCAATAAAAACTCTTTTTTTCAATGGCAACAACAGGGAAGAATTATTTACACTCTCACCGATTCACATCAAAATTTACTCGGTATTATTTGGTTCGGTCAAAAAAATGCACCTGTAAATATTCCTGCTAATTTTACTTTTGCTATTCGTCTTTATAGCCCAGCCCGCGGCCAAGGTTTGTCTCAAGAGTTTATGAAAACCACTTTCACTGATCTTCTAAAAAATCAAAAAGACTCAAAAATAACTGGTTTTTGGTTAGAAACTTCTATTGATAATTTTACTGCTATTCATACCTATGAAAAGTTTGGTTTTAAAACTGTTGACCAACAAGATGGTAAAAATATTATGATTTTAAATAATGCTAATATTAAATTATGAAATCAAAAAATAAAACCAAATTTAATTTACTTAAACTTTTATCATGTATTTTAATTACCGAAGGTACTGGCATTATCGGCGGTCTTTTTACCGCTAGTTCGGTAAAAAGTTGGTATATCACTGACGTTATCAAATCATCACTCAACCCACCTTCTTGGGTTTTTGCCCCAGTCTGGACATTATTATTCTTTCTGATGGGTATTGCTCTTTATTTGGTTTGGCACCAGAAAAATAATTTATTTTGGTTTTGGGTTCAGTTAATTCTTAATCTTTTTTGGTCAGTTTTATTCTTTGGTCTTCGCTCACCTCGTCTCGCTTTTTACGAAATTTTAGTTCTTTGGTTTGCCATTTTTATGACCATTATCAAGTTTCGTGAATATAATAAAACTGCTTCCGTTTTACTTTGGCCGTATCTTGCTTGGGTTAGTTTTGCTTCTTATTTGACCTATTCAGTCATGATTCTTAACTAACATTTGGTAAAATATCCAAATGCCTCTCAAAATTTCTGATTACTCTTATCGCTTGCCGGAATCTCTTATTGCCGACAAACCAAGTCTTAAACGTGATCATTGCCGGCTTTTGACTCTCAATAAAAATACGGGTCAAATCGATCATCTTCATTTTTACAATATTTTAGATTTATTAACTTCCAACGATGTTTTGGTTCTAAACCAAAGTAAAGTTTTTCCGGCTCGTCTTTTTGGCAAAAAAGATAGTGGGGGAGAAATAGAAATTTTGCTCATCCATCAAATTAATAGTGACACTTGGCTGGCTATTTCCAAACCTCGCCCTATTGTTGGCCGTCAAATATTTTTTGATCATAATCTAATTGGTCAAGTCGTCAAAAGTGATCCAATCACTGGTCAAATTAAAATTAAATTTAATTATAAAAATAATCAATTCTTTCAAGTTCTCGATAAAATCGGTCACACTCCCATTCCTCCCTATATTCACTCATCTCAAACTGAAAAACAAATTAGATCGGAATATCAAACTGTTTATGCTAAACAAACCGGTTCAGCTGCCGCTCCTACTGCGGGTCTTCACTTTACCAAAAAACTTTTATCTCAACTCAAAAACAAAGGTGTTCAAATTGAATACGTTACCCTTCATGTCGGTCTTGGTACTTTTCAAAATCTTCGTCCGGAAAATATTGAGTCAAAAACTCTACACTCTGAGTTCTACGAAATCAAACCAGGTGTAGCCAAACGCCTAAATCAAGCCAAAAAAGATGGTAAGAGAATTATTGCTGTCGGCACTACTTCTGTCCGAACTCTCGAAAGTGCCTCAATAAGAATGAATTTCTCCCCTTCATCAAGGGGAGATGTGACAAAGTCACAGAGGGGTTTTTATCAAATAAATCCCGGTAAAAATCACACTGAAATTTTTATCTATCCGCCATATCAATTTAAATTTGTCGATGCTCTTATTACTAATTTTCATTTACCCGAGTCTAGCCTTCTGATGTTAGTTTCTGCTTTTGCTAGCAAAGAAAATATTTTTAATGCTTACCATCAAGCCATAGACAAAAAATATCGTTTCTTTAGTTTCGGCGACGCCATGTTTATCTATTGATATAATCATCATATATGATGAAAAAAACTCTCAAAGGATTTATTGAATTTATTCAGTCTCAAGGTGTTATTGGTTTAGCCATCGGTGTCGTTATGGGTACCTCCGTTACTAAACTAGTTACTTCTTTAGTTACCAACATTATTAATCCAGTTATTGGCCTACTTTTAGGTAAAATCGGTGATTTAGACAAAATGTATCTTCCGGTTGGTTCTGCCAAAATTCTTTTTGGTAGCTTTATCAGCAGCCTAATCGATTTTTTGATTATCGCCTTTGTTGTTTATTTTTCTGTCAAATTTCTCAAGCTTGATCGCCTCGAGAAAAAATCAGACAAAAAATAAATTTATTTCTTTTTCTTCAGTGCTTCCACAAAAGCCATAAATACCGGATGTGGTCTTAATGGTCTGGCAATATATTCTGGATGGAATTGTGTCCCCACAAAAAATGGATGATCTTTTAGTTCTACTGCTTCCACTAATTTACCATCAGGTGAAGTTCCCGAAATTATCATTCCTGCTTTTTCTAGTTGCTCTCGATATTCACTATTTACTTCATAACGGTGACGGTGTCTTTCAAAAATTACATTAGTTTTATCAGCTGTTTTAAAATTATCTTCTGTATTCCATGGAGCCTCTTTATCATCACCATATTTTTTATAAGCCTCACTTAATTTTGTCTTTGGGGTTAATTTGCATGGCCAAGAACCAAGTCTAATAGTTCCTCCATATTGTTTTTTCTTTAAATATTCCAATTGATCCGGCATAATATGAATTACTGGGTACTTAGTTTTATTATCAACTTCAGACGAATTAGCCCCTTTTAGTTTCAAAACATCACGGGCAAATTCCACTACAGCCATTTGCATTCCAAAGCATAAACCCAAATATGGAATTTTATTTTCTCGAGCCACTTTTATAGCTTCGATGATTCCTTCTACTCCTCGACTACCCCAACCTTGTGGTGCCACAATTCCGTCATATTTCTTTAAATCTTTTGGATCAAAATCACTCGAATCAATCGGCTCAATTTCCATTTTTACATCACTGGCAATTGCTGCTTGTTTCAAAGCTTCCAATACCGATACATAAACATCTTTATGATTATTTTTACCAGACTTTACATATTTACCTACCAAAGCCACTGTCACAGTTTTTTTTGCTTTTTCCATTTTTTCAACCATATTCATCCATGGCTTTAAATTAGTCGGATGATTTTTTATTCCAAAATGTTTTCGAATTCTATCCATTAATCCTTGTGATTCCAACACTAATGGCACTCGATAAATCGACGAACAGTCTGGATCATCAAAAATTGAGTTGTCATTCAAAAAACACCTTTTCTCTAATGTCTCTAATCTTGGTGTATCTAAACCAGTTTCACTTCGAGTAATCAAAATATCCGGCATAATTCCAGTTGATCTCAATTCCGAAATTGCATGTTGGGTTGGTTTAGTTTTCATTTCTCCTACATTTCTCAAATAGGGGACATATGACACCATCACATACATAGTCTCTCGCTCATGTCCGACTTCTCTCGCCGCATACAAAAAAGGCAAATTCTCAATATCACCAGTAGTTCCTCCAACCTCTACAACCATAAAGTCATAACCTTTTTCCAATTCATAAAATCTTCGTTTAACCTCATTAGGTACATCTGGAATCATCTCTACATCACGACCTTCATATTTAAACGCTCTCTCATTCTCAATAATTTGTTTATAAACTTTACCCGAAGTAATATTGTTATCTTTTAAAAAGCTTTGATTTAAAAATCTTTCATAATTTCCCAAATCTTGATCAATTTCACCACCATCAGTTGTAACAAACGTTTCTCCGTGCTCTGCTGGTCTCATTGTTCCAGCGTCAATATTTAAATAAGGGTCAATTTTGATATGATTAACCTTAAAACCTGATGATTTGAGTAATAGTCCGATTGATGCCGAGACTATTCCTTTACCCAAACCACTAACCACACCACCTGTGACAAAAATATACTTCATGAAGATAATTCTAGAATCATTTACTGTCAAATTAAAGGCATTTCTTTATTTTGAAATCCATGTTTAAATATAACGTATACCCACAAAAAAGCCTGCTACTTTTGTTTTTGCCATTCCTCAATCACTACTTCCCGAAAATTATTTTCCTTAACCAACTTATAGCCCAAACTTTCCATCTCTTTTTTTGTATCAACACCATGAATAACTTCTCCATAAGGGATTAATGTTACTTTATCTTCCGTTGGCTTAATTGTTTTAAAATCTTTAATCAAAATTGTCGAATTATAAAATTTTATTGGATCACTAAACGATTCAATCATATAAACTTTGGTTCCATTTCCCAAACTAGCCGCCACACTTTTCCAATCTTCTCGATGCATATTGAAATTAAGTAAATAAAATCCACTAAATCCCAAAAAACCTAAAACTAATCCTAATTTTATCCATTTACTCTTAATTTCCGCTAACCCTAAGGATAATATTGGTACTAAGTATATAAATCGAAAATACTGCATCAAAGGTGATTTAAATGAGAATAAAATTCCCAAAATTATCGGACAAATAAACAACCACAAAAGTTTTTTATTTTTGATAAATTGTTTTGTTGCCAATCCAAAAACTATTAAACTCCAACCACCACCAATTAAGTAATACCAATTTTTTGGGTACCAACTCACTCGGCCAATACTAAATTTCAATGGAATTAAAATTAAATTTTTTAAATTAACTTGACCCAATACTAAACTCCAATTAGTTACTTGATTTAACATTTGCCCTGACATCTTTAGTTGAGTCAGTAATAATGGAGATACTGCCGCTATCGCTAAAATTAGTCCCCAAACTGACCCCAAAAATCCTTTTAGTTTTCTTTGCCATATCAAAGATAAAATTAACGCTGCGCTTAAAAATACCGATCCGTAAAAAGTCAAAAATGCCAAAAATATCATCAAATTAAAACCTATCCACCAAGTTTTTTTTGTTTCTTTATTTTTTGTAATTTTTGCCCAAAAATAAACCGCTCCCATCAAAAACATGGTCATCATTGAATACATTCTCAATTCCTGAGAATAATAAATCAGCAAGGGATTAAAACCTGCCAAGGCTGCTGCCCACAAACCAGTTTTTTTATCCTTCAATAAAGTTCCAATTTTATAAACCAACCAAATAGTTACTAACGAAAATATTACTGACAATATTCTCATCTCAATCACTCCACTTCCTACCGCTTTTACCCATAAATCCAAAACCAAATAAAATAATGGTGGATGAAAATCACCCACACTAAACTCTGGAATAATTTTCTCAATC
>Ga0116171_10005507_pt1 | contig 11098 bp, 14 predicted proteins | sample AD_JPNHW2_MetaG_FD_89798 | JGI IMG/M metagenome (GOLD analysis project Ga0116171, IMG submission 89798) | Active sludge microbial communities of municipal wastewater-treating anaerobic digesters from Japan - AD_JPNHW2_MetaG | ecosystem: Engineered > Bioreactor > Anaerobic > Digestate | place...
AATGCTGTTTTAGCAGAAGGAAATGATTCCGATGTAATTATAGCAATCGGCCATATTGCAAAATCAATCGGCATGACAAAAATAGCTCAAGAAACTGGATTAAGTAGACCTAGTTTATACAAAGCTTTATCAGATGGATCTAAACCTCAGTTTGAGACTATCATGAAAGTATTAAGAGCAATTGGCGGACAGATACAAATAAATCCCATGACAGCATAAAGAAAAACGCACCACAACAAGCGCTATAGTTAATTGCCGTTTCAGTGTCAATCTTAAGGTTTTCGATCTTAATAATGTTCTGTGTAGCTTGATAGGGAAGTGCTTTGAAACCGGCAACTAACCATAGCGCCGACCGTTAGCCACAACTCTGTGTCGTCCTGAAAAATGTCTACACAATTTAAAGTAGATATGTATAAAAATGATCAGGTAACACGACGTTACAGTGAGGGTTTTAAACTCAAAATTTTATCAGAACTTAGTAGCGGAAAGTATTCCAAAAGATAGTTATCTATGATTTATGGTTTGCGATCAAGCACTATTAATGAATGGATAAAGAAATACGACAGGAAAGATTTAATGAATACCCGCATTATGGTTGAGAATCAGGATGAAATAAGCAGGATAAAAGCTCTGCAAAAAGAAATCGAACAGCTGAAAAAACTTCTTTTGAAAAAAGACCTGGAATTGCTTGTAGATGACTCCTATCTGGAGGTTCTTGCTGAGCAACTGGGGTATAAGAATGTGGCTGAATTAAAAAAAATGTTAGACATAAAGCCCTGATAAAAGCAGTTCCCAGATCAAAAGAGAGTCTTTCGACAATATGTGAATGCTTTGATTTAAAGCGTGATGCCTATTATAAGTATCTGAAGCGGTTTAAGAAGCAGGAATCTGTAAAATCTCAGGTAGTAGAAATGGTTAGAACCGAGCGAAAGGAACAACCAAGAGTGGGAGGCCGTAAACTTCATGAGGCATTGCAGCCATCATTTAAAGCAGCAGATCTGAAGATTGGCCGGGACTATCTGTTTGATATCCTGAGAGAGTATAATATGCTTATAAGAAGGAAACATGCAACCTGCAGGACAACTTATTCATACCATCGTTTTTACAAGTATAATAACCTTATAAAAAACATGGAAATAATGCGTCCTAACCAGGTGTGGGTATCAGATATCACTTACATATGGACTATCTCTGGTTTTGCTACCTGGCATTAATTATAGACATGTGTGTAGTTCTGAAGTAAGTTGACCATTTTCGCAAGAAAAAGGAGTCTGCATAAAATGCCTTAAACTTTTAATTTAAGTCAAGCCTGTTTTTAAATTTTTCAACTTCTATTTTGGAAACTGTCTCACCTATTTTTATAATTTCTTCAGATTTATAAAACTCGAAAGAACCATAAGAATTCATTGGAATGCTAATTAATATGTCAGGTTGATAGATGCTTAACATTAAAGCAGACATTTGCTGAATCATTATACCAGATGACTGTAATAGCAATGAATAGTAATTAAATTGTGTGTTTTTTGATTTTTCTAATTTAGGGTTATCATTATTTTCAATTGAAGATTTAGTTAATGGTAAAGGTCCACTTACGTCAACAGCTATTAGTAAATCATTTTTACACCTTCTTACCCGATTGACAGGAAGAGGATTTGAAACACCTCCATCAATTAAAACCATATCTTTTAATTGATTTGGAGTAAAAAATCCAGGGATTGAAATTGAAGAACGAATAGCATTAAAAAGACTATTTTTCTCAAATACAATTTCGTTTCTACTTTCGATGTCCGTAGCAATAGCTTTATAAGAAATAGGCAAGTCTTCAATATTTATATCAGGTGTTATCTTTTTTAATTCGTTAATAATTCTGTTTCCTTTAACTAAGCCATTCTTACTTAATGTAAAATCAACAAGGTTAAACATTGCTTTTTTATCAATTTTGCACATCCAGTTCTTAAAAACCCCTAAGTTCCCCGAAGCATACATGCCTCCAACCAAAGCTCCCATCGAAGAGCCTGCAATAGATTTTATTTCAAAGCCTTGCCTTTCTAATTCTTCTATCACTCCAATGTGAGCAATACCTCTTGCGCCACCACTGGATAGTACTAATGATACAGCTTGTTTCATCTTTGTTCTAATGAAAAATTTTCGGGATATTTAGCAATTACATCCTTATACATCATATTTACTTGATTCATTACGTTTTCTATACTTTCAAGATTGTTTATAACACCTTTTACGCCTATTTCTTTCCTTTGATAATCGAGATACCCGACGATAATTGGCACTTTTGCTTTTAATGCCATATAATAAAAGCCTTTATTCCATTTATTTGTTCTGGCTAATTGCCCTTCAGGTGAAATAACTATATGCAGAGATTCTTTTTCCCCAAACATTTTTGCAACCAAATAAATTGCGTTTTCGCCTTTTACTCCTCTTACAGGAATGGATCCATACCATTTCATTACAATATTCAATGGGAAAAAGAATAATTCCTTTTTCGATAAAAATTTGTGGTTGATACCAACTTCATTGAAAAATAATTTACCATAAACTGAGTCATAATAAGATGTATGCGGCGCAAAAATGATAACACTCTTATTAATATTTGGGCATTCCCCTTTGATATTCCATCCTAGAATTTTAGTAAGAATCAGACCAGAAACTGTTGTCATATTTTATTAATAAAGTAAGATAAAAATATATTTGACCATTATTGTTTTTTAGTCAGTACAAAGATAAAAAAATAAATGACCATTATTGTTTTTTGGTCATTTATATTGGGGTGATTTTAGACTATTCACTACCATTGAAGAAAGCTCTTCGATAGTATTTTCATATACGGGATACAAATTTTGAATAAATAAAGGAATTTCTATGCTGTTTAATATCATCATTATAACGTTTACCGCAGAGTTTAAATCTTTAAAATTAAAATAGCCGTCTTGTTTGCCTTTATTGAGTATTATGGTAAGATTTGAGCGTTCGAAATCGTCAAAATCCGCCCTAACATCATTAACAAAATGATATTTCTCAAAGAAATCTGCTTTTAAGGTTTCATGATAATTTAATGCTTTATATAGAAGCTTTAACCTGATTAGGATGTATTCTTTTAGAATTATCAACGAGTCATCCTCTTTTTCAACAACCTGACTTAATTCGCTTTTAACTATACTTAATTCTTGTTTCAATACTTCATTGAAAAGTTCTTCTTTACTTTTAAAGTAGTAATAAAGAACCCCTTTTGCCTTGTGAATATGTTTTGCAATTTCATCCATTGTAGTTTTGGCAAAACCAAATTTTGAAAAGAAACTGGTAGCACAATCTACTATCAATTTCTCAATGTTTTTTTCTGACATAATTGACTTATATTGTTTATGGGTCAAAAGTACTAAAAAGCAATCTCATGTTTGTTTTTATTGTTAATAACTTCTGATTTTATTTAAAGCCTGCCAATAGTCGTAAGCACATTTGCAAACCAATGACAAGAAAATAAAAGCTAAATAAATAACAAACACACGAATATAAATGAACACCAGTTGCCAACATGCGGTCATAAAACATAGCGTTTTCAGTGCAATTTGCAAGCTTAGTTCCCGCTGGCAAGGTTTGTAACGGGGTATAAGTTAGAAACCACGTAATCCGCTACGTTTCATTTCGCCGTCCGTTGGCAGCAAGCATGCCCTATTGGACAACAAAAAGCTATCCAATGACAGTTCAGCTTGACAGATAAACTCTGCTTTCCATTATATCTTTATTTTTCAATTGCCGGGACAATTAATGATGTATCACCTAAAAACATATATTTTGCTAAGAACTTTAGACTTCAACTTATCATGGACTTAAGATGCTACCAATTTTAAGTTATCTTTACAAAACAAACTGTGCTATAATATGACTGATATAGAAATCATTGATCTCACACCAGAGAATATTGCAGATTATGGTGTTTGCGGATACAAAGACGTTGAAAAGCATTTGGAATTAAGAAGAAAGATAGACTGGTTCAAGGAGTATTATCCAAAAGGATTAAGAATCAAAGCAATTATATCAAAAACAGGCGGATATCAGGGTATGCTTGAGTATATCCCTGGTAAATATGCTCATCGACCTGTTGACGCTGAAGACTACATGTTTATTCATTGCATATTTGTCGGCTTCAAAACAGAATTCAAAGGAAAAGGTTATGCTTCATCATTGATTGACTCCTGCATTCAAGAGGCAAAGAGTCAGAATATGAACGGAGTGGCAGTGGTTACCAGAAAAGGATCATTTATGGCAAGCAAGGATATCTTCCTTAAGAAGGGATTCATCGCTGTTGATTCAGCAAAACCGGATTTTGAGTTATTAGTTTTAAAATTCGATAAAGCGTCAACTGATCCAAAGTTTAAAAACTTCTCCCTTAATAAATGCGATAACGGCCTGACTATAATGCGTTCTGCACAATGTCCATATTCGGTAAAAAACGTGGATGCAATACTCAAGACAGCAAAAAAGCTTAAAATAAAAGCTAATCTGATAGAAATAAAGGATTCTGAATCAGCTCAACAAACGCCAAGTGCCTTCGGGACCTTTTGTATAATTCATAATAATGAGGTAATAAGCCATCATCCTATCAGTAACACAAGATTTGAAAATATAATGGCCAAGAGGCAGACTCAATCCTCTAGACATTGACCTTATAGACAAGCTATTACCAAAACAAAATAATTGCTACGACTACCTAACATGAACAATAAAATTTATAATGAATTCTAACCGATACATAGGTTGTTGTGGAGCATATTGCAAAACTTGTAAAGCATTTCTAGAACATTTTTGCAAAGGCTGTAAGATTGGCTTCGATACTGGTGAAAGGGATATCAAAAAAGCAAAGTGTAAGATTAAAGTATGTTGCTTTAGGGATATGAATCTTGATACTTGTGCCGATTGCTCAAAATTAAATGATTGTCAGATTATTAATGAGTTGTGCAATCATGCTGGATATAAATATAAAAAGTATAAAGAAGCGATTGAGTTTATCAGAAAAAGGGGTTATTCTGAATTCATTCGTTTTGCAGACGAGTGGAAAGGGGCATTCGGAAAACTATATTAAAAATAGGACTGCTTGCCCAACCAAAAATCTACGCCACTTAACAGGACGGTATATTTCATTGGCTTGTCACTGTTTTTGCGTCGTCCCTATGACACGATGTATAAACAGAAAAAAATGTAATTCCCAGCAAGTTTTGTTGTGTATCGCGATGGCAAAAACTGCGCCAGCCCCTCCTGGCGTCGGGGCACGCCAACAAAACATACAGCCGATCGTTGTGTGCAAGGCTCTGACCTGCCAAAATTTATGGAAAAATAACTGACTATTTATTATCTTTGAGAGAATACTCTAAACAATGACAGTCTCTGATTTAAAGCTTAAACTACTTCGTCAGATAGATAATCTTGAAGAAAATAAACTTGAAGAGGTTTACGGTTTGTTGATTAATTTCATTAATGGGCAAAAAGATGTTTCTGAGTGGGAGGAGTTATCAGAAAATCAGAAGAATGGAGTATTTAATGCGATTGATGAAATTGAGGCAGGGAAAAGCATTCCGAATAAAATAGTTCTAGAAAAATTCCGTAAGAATTATTCTAATGTCTGGAAAGATTGTATGGTCCCCTTTATCTGAAAGTGACTTTGCAATGATTATGGATTATCTCTACGAGAGTTGAGATGAAAAAGTATCAGTTCCACCATATTTTAGGACCAGACAAAAAAAAATCTGATATATCAAAATGATGGAAAATGAAATACTAAAATACCTTTCGAAATACATTCCAATCACTGATGAATTGGAAGAGGAGATCAGTAGAATAGAATTTATAAAGTGCTATAACAAGGGGACAATTCTACTAAAAGAAGGAAATGTTTCAAATGAATGCTATTTTATAATTAAAGGTTGTATCAGAAGTTTTTATATAATAGATGGGGAAGAAAAAACGACAGAATTTTATACGGAGGAACAAGCTGTTGTACCTTCAGTTTATGGTAATAAAATCCCATCAAAGTATTATCTTGAGTGCATTGAGGATACCATAGCCGGAGTTGGTACTCCTGAGTTGGAAACGGAAATGTATCAGAAATTTCCTCAGATAGAATCATTAAATCGTGCATTAGGGGAAGCTATTATGGCAAAACAGCAAGAAATGTTTGCCGAATTTAAAATGGCTTCGCCGGAAGAAAGATATCTGGCTCTGTTGAAAAACCGACCTGATTTAATTCTACGAGTTCCCCAACATCAAATAGCCAGTTATTTGGGAATTAAGCCCGAATCTTTAAGCCGGATTCGTAAAAGGATAATGAAATAAAAAGTACCTGCTGTATTTCTTAACTTAAGTCAACGGTTTATCCTATCATGGCACTGTAATTTTGTGTTGAGTTAATTGTTCAACTTAAATTACAGTAAAATGAAAACAAAAAGAATTACGATGGCAATATTATTTGCCTTGTCATTTACAAGCATGTTTGGTCAAAATCAAACTAAACAAAGTTCAGAAAAATCAAGGGAAAGGAATTTTTCAGTAAGCACTACTTACCTTTCATTTATGAATTTTGGAGAAGAAAAAACAAACACGCATCATTATGAACTTCATGTTGGATATAAACTAACTCCAAAAGACAGAATAGGAATAAAGTTAGCCACCTGGAAAATGTTTGCCCCAATGGGTATGCCAATGCATGAGCAACTTGAGTTCGATGAAAATAATTTCTATCCTGGCCGACTTAGAGAAACAGGCTTAGGTGTTACTTATCAGCGTACTCTCTGGAAGGGTTTGTTTGCCACTATAGAGGTTTTACCTCAATTGAAAACCTATATGGATAAAAATGATAAGAAAATCGGGAATGGCTTCAAGTTATATACTTCGTATCATATTGGTTATCATATATCATTTTTCAAGGATAGAGTTTATTTTGAACCTCAGATTCATTGTCAGCACTGGCCAATTGACACCAATACACCGCAATCTTTTAAAGATTGTGACAACAAATGGAATAACTACTTTCTTTTTGAGCCTGATTTATACATCGGCTTTAAATTTTAAAATGATGTAACTATGTATAAAGACGAGAGATTCTGGGATAGAATGGCTTCAAGATTTGATAAGATTGAAGCGAATGATATTGCCTACAAGATTTTTATTGAAAAGGCAAGAGGCTATTTAAAAGCGGAAGATGCAGTTTTAGATTTTGGATGTGGCACCGGGCTTATTTGTAATGAAATTGCTGATTATGTTGAAATTGTTCATGCAATTGATATATCCACTAAAATGATTGAAATCGCTAAAAGAAAAGCATCGGAACGTATGATTCAAAACATTGATTTTGAGCGTACCACTATATTCGATGAGAAATTTAAAGCAGATTCATTTGATGCAATTATAGCTTTTAATATTTTTCATCTGTTAGAAGAACCTCAAACGTATTTTCAAAGGATAAATAAAATACTAAAACCAGGAGGGTTAGTAATTTCATCTACTCCTTGTATGAGTGAAACTCTTTTATTAAACAGTGTTCTTAAAGTCTTTTCGTTTATTGGTTTGACTCCGAAATTAAATTCGTTTACAAGTTCTGATATGGAACATATGTTGTTAAACAAATCATTTAAAACAGTAGAGCTTAACAGAATAAAACCCAAATCTCCTATTTATATTTGTATTTTGGAAAAGCAATAATAATATAAATGTGTATTAATGAGTATATTAATTAAAGAAAAAATGAATAACGAATGCACAACATCGTGTATAAAACATTTGAGTTTAAGCAGTTAAATCAAGCGTTCTGCCCCGCATCAGCATTTGTGCAGGCGGATAAGTACGAAGCCCGGAATCCCCAGCGTTTCATATACGTAACCGTTATTCTCAATTGTAAGAAAACACTGTAAATTGATAATATGAGAGTTGAATTAAAATACTTTACCGGTACAGGTAATTCTTTAAAAATACTGAATACGTGTAGAGAAATTTTCATCCAGTTGACTCATGAGACAACGATTTCTGAAATAAATTTTAACGAGACAAATTTTGTTAACCCGGACTTGTTAGGATTTTGTTTTCCTGTTTATGCATTTGGAATACCTCGTATTTGTCGAAAATATTTAAAGTTAATTCATAAGTTCAAATATCGGCAAAAGGTATTTGTCTTAATTACCGCTGGAGATGCTGATGAGGCTGGTTTTTCTGTGAAAGAATGTGAACGGATACTAAAAAAGAAAAATTGTGAAATAGTTTATACAGGAGTAATTCAAATGCCCATTAATTGGACAACATCTCCTGTACCGCCCTTCCCGCCATCAAAGGAGGAAGCAATTAAGATAATTAAAATTGGTGTTGAACAAGCAAAAAACATTGCCCATGAGGTAATAAATGGAATAAATAAATATCATGTATTTAATTATCCTAAACGATATACCAAGATTCGATTTTATAAGGATTATTGGTTGTTTAAATATATGGGGATACAAAATCTGTGGAGGAGTTTTAAAGTTTATGATACTTGCAATGGATGCCAGTTATGTTCAAGGATTTGTCCTACTAAAAGTATAAAGATTGAAGAAAAAAAACCTGTTTGGACATCAACATGTGAACAATGTATGAGGTGTGTAAACTTCTGTCCTAACGAATCGATTTATCAATCAATGGGTGGAGAGACAAAAGGGAAAAATAAGTATCATGATCCGGATTTTAAACCAATGCAAAATAACAATTGGGCGCAACAGCGTGTATACGCTATTGCTGGTAGCGGTTTGCGTGTGTTAGCACCCTTGGTAACCTTGTGGTAACTCGACCACAAAGCGTTTTTGAAACGCAGTGTAATACACACGGCCGTTAGCGGCCATTGTAAAGTGACACATATGGAAGTTATTTTCAGTCAGAGGCAATAACGTAAAATGAAAAAGGAAAATATTCTGAATGTAAAAACAAGAACTGAATGGAGAAATTGGCTTCAACTAAATTTCAATATTGAGAACGAAATTTGGCTGGTTTATGCTAAAAAATCAACTGGCGAACAACGTATTCAATACAATGATGCAGTTGAAGAAGCCCTGTGTTTCGGTTGGATAGACAGCACAAATAAAACCCTTGACAAGAACCACACAATTCAGCGATTTACACCCAGAAAAGCCAAAAGTAAATATTCACAACCTAATATAGAACGACTGAAATGGTTAGCTGAGAACAATTTAATTCATCATACATTTGTTAAAACAGTTCAAGAGATTCTTTCTCAAGAGTTTGTCTTTCCGAAAGACATTTTAGATGAAATAAAAAGAGATAAAAATGCCTGGAATAACTACATAATGTTTTCAGAACCATATAAACGAATAAGAATTGCCTACATTGACAGTGTAAGGAAACGACCAGAGGAATTTACCAAACGACTGACAAACTTTATTCAAAAGACACGAGACAATAAACTTATACCAGGATTTGGTGGGATTGACAAATATTATTAACCAAAAAATGACTGACTTTAAAACAACAGAAAAACAACGAACCACAACAAACCACAACAAACGCTATATGCCATAGCAGCCTGCCGCAGTTGCAACACAGTCTGCAACGGCACATATTGCCAACCGATATGCTTAAGCAGCCAGAACCTTGACAATTACTGAGTTGCAGCATGATAAATGCCCGAGCACAACTCACGCAAAATTAATAATGACAGTCAATGTTTTAAAGAATGAATGCAAAAGACAAAAGTAGACAAGAATATATTGCAAGGATCAATAGGGTAATGGACTATATTGAAATGCATTTAAACGAAGAAATAACACTCGAAAAAATTGCCCAAATTGCTTGCTTTTCACCTTTTCATTTTCACCGAATTTTTACGACTCTGACAAGAGAGACTCTAAATACCTTTATACAACGAACACGGATAGAAAAAGCTGCACAACAACTTATAAATGAAACAAATATATCGATAAATGAAATCGCTAATAATTGTGGATTTAGTAGTTCAGCCCATTTTAGTCGTACATTTCGTAAGTATTTTGGACTGTCTGCCAAAGAATTCAGGGAAACTGAAAAAGCGGTTTTTGCAAAAGATGGTTTATATTATAGCAAGAATGGGCAACTGACTCGCAAGATAAATCAATTAAGTCCTGATTTTCGGGCACAACTTTGCAGTGATAATTTAAATCAATTTAATCACTCAAAATTTATTCTTATGGACGCTAAAATTGAAATTAAAGAAATGCCCGAATTCAACCTTATTTACTGCCGGCATACGGGTCAGTTTAATCAAATCGGGAAAGTGTATGAAAAACTTTTGAAGTGGGCGGGACCACGAGGTTTGTTAAATTTTCCAAAAACAAAAACAATTACTGTTTATCACGATGACCCAGCCATAACAACCATTGATCAAGTTCGTCAAAGTGCTTGTATTACAGTCGACAATGATGTAAAAGTTGACGGTGAAATCGGAAAGATGAAATTGAAAAGTGGGAAATATGCTGTCGGTCACTTTGAAATTGATGAGAAAGGGTTTGAAAAAGCATGGAATACTATGTGTTTATGGTTTACTGAAAGTGGCTATCAACCAGGTGAAGGTCATCCATATGAGTTGTACTACAATTCGCCAGATGAAGATACCAAACACAAATTTATCTTAGATATATGTATTCCCGTAAAACTCTTATAATTATTCACGAGTAAAAAAACCTATTCAACAATTGAGCGATTGAGATTATCCCAATCGCTCTACTAAACAAACTCTATCTTCTTTAAATGCATACCCGACCTCGCGCATCTACATGCGGTATTATTTCTGCACCGTGCGTCAGACTCCCGATGGATCGGGACAGGTCGTCTAAAAATCTCATTCAATTGTTAATTACTAATGTTTTGCCGGATGTTAAGGAAATTGTGAGTTTAGTCCCTTAACTATATGAAATTCATACAAGGGCATAACAGAACTCAAATCAATGGGGATTCAGCTACATTCTCACAAAAAAGGAATCGAAAGGACCGGTGATGATGTGGGCTTTATGTTTATTTCATAGAATATAAAACGCATTGGTAATATTTCAACCACATATCGGCTGAAGGAGTACCTCAG
>Ga0116171_10005508_pt1 | contig 11098 bp, 10 predicted proteins | sample AD_JPNHW2_MetaG_FD_89798 | JGI IMG/M metagenome (GOLD analysis project Ga0116171, IMG submission 89798) | Active sludge microbial communities of municipal wastewater-treating anaerobic digesters from Japan - AD_JPNHW2_MetaG | ecosystem: Engineered > Bioreactor > Anaerobic > Digestate | place...
CTGTCAGAATTATAACCACCTTCACGGCGCGGTCTGTCCGAGTTGTAACCGCCTTCTCTGCGGGGTCTGTCTGAGTTGTAACCGCCTTCTCTGCGCGGTCTGTCAGAATTATAACCACCTTCACGGCGCGGTCTGTCAGAATTGTAACCGCCTTCTCTGCGGGGTCTGTCGGAGTTATTGCCTCCTTCTCTCTGTGGCCGGTCGGAAGAATACCTTCCCTGGCCGGTACTACTCCTTCGATTCTCATCAAAGTGTCTTTCCTGTCTGCGTTCACCGAAAGGTGCCCGCTCTCTTCTTTCTGCCGGGCGCTCATCACGAGCGGGGCCGGAACTTTTTATGCGCGCACGCTGTTGGCGGGGCGCATTTCCCTCTCTCTGAGAGGATTCTTTCTTTTGCATTATTTTTTAATTTGAGCGGCAAATGTACGTGAAATTTCTTAATATTGCATTATGAAGTATCCTGCCTTTTTTCGATTGACTCCTTTAGTACGGGAAAATTTAAATGTTTCGCTTACAGCAGTTAAGACCAACCGGCTCCGTTCAGTCCTGACCATAATGATGATTGCCATTGGGATTATGGCTCTTGTGGGGATCCTTACGGCCATAGATGCCATAAAGGGATCTGTGACGGATAGTTTTAACAGTATGGGCGCCAGCACCATTACCATTAAAGCGAAAGGATTTGCCGGTGAATCTTCAGAAAACCGCAGAAGGATTAGAAATACTTCCACCATTACTTATCAGCAGGCCGAGATGTTTTCCGGAATCTATCCCGTGCCGGCAAATATTGCTATTTCCACTCCGGCCGGGAATATGGTAACGGCAAGCTACGGGGCAGAGAAATCCAATCCCGATCTGACAATTATGGGCGTGAACCAGTCCTATTTCATGGTTAATGTACTTGAATTGTTTTCGGGCAGAATTTTTTCCAATTATGAAATGACCTCGGCCGGTTTTGTGACGGTTATTGGCAACGGCATCGTGCCTTTGTTCGGAGGAATAGATCCGGTTGGGGAATTTCTGAATATTGAAGGACGTCGTTACCAGGTGATAGGGGTTCTAAAAACCAAAGGGGCTTCTTTTGGCGGCGGCGCCGATAAGCAGTTATTTATCCCTTTGGGAAATGCCCGGAGTGTTTACGGCGGAGACGACATGAATTACGAAATAAAGATTCAGCCGCTGGAAGGGGCAGATCCGCAGGAAGCCTATGAAGAGGCTGAGATACGATTTCGCAATGTACGCCGGCTTTCGCCCACAGACGAAACCGATTTCAGGATTGAACGAAGTCAGGATATGCTGGAACGTTCCATGGAGACGATGCGGATTGTGACTATTGTGGCGTTCATTATTGGTTTTATTACCCTGTTGGGCGCCGCCGTAGGTCTTATGAATATTATGCTTGTTTCTGTGAATGAGCGAACCCGTGAGATAGGTACCCGTAAGGCAATGGGGGCTACCTCAAGGACTATCAAACAACAATTCCTTTTTGAGGCTATTGTTATAGGACAGCTGGGAGGTTTGGGCGGTATTGTTCTGGGAATTTTAGCGGGAAACCTTACTTCACTGGCTATGGATACGCCTTTTGTAGTTCCCTGGTTATGGATGCTGCTGGGAGTGGTGGTTTGCCTTGTGGTAAGTATACTTTCCGGTTATATTCCGGCCGTTCGTGCCAGCCGGCTGGACCCGATTGAGGCGCTTCGTTACGAATAAATCTTTTATCTGAGAGAGAAAATATAAGTGATTTTACCTTCCTGAACAGCAGGAGCAGAACCGCTTACGTTAAAACGAGCCTGAAGTGCAGCCTTTCTGGCAGCTTCCCAAAGCGTTCGGTTCTGTACGGTAGTTCCTTCAATGCCGGGTGTGGCTGCGGTCACTTTCCCGTAAGTGTCAACAAGAATCTTTACGACTACTTTTCCCGATGTGTTTTCTGTATATTCGGGCAACGGCAGCTTTCCCACAACCGACCGCCCTTCCAGTTGAGCGGAAGGTGTCCCGGCGGGATTCCCGTTGAGGACATTTCCGTCGGCATGTCCGGCCTGCGGATTGTAAGAGGCCAGCCGGGCTGTTTGTTCGCCCGCGGTGGTGTCTTTGTCGCGGCTTCTGAACAGCGCACGTTCATTTATTACAGGAGGTTGGGGATCGGGGATCTCCACGTCGCCCTGGTCTCCGGGGGTGCTTTCCCTGGTACGTTGGGTACCATCTGTCACCCTGGGCGCTTTGGCCAGCTGAACCAACTCGGGTTCTTTTTCCGGTACGGGCATGGGAGAACGGGGCTGTTCTCCCTGCTCGGCAATCAGCTGGAGCGGGACGGCAGGGGGTGTATCCTCGGGTTCAAATTCAATTTCAAGGGCGGGTTCCATCAGGGGCGGTATACTTTGCATCCCTGCCAGCACCAGAAAACCTGCCAGCAGTGAATGGATGATCACTGTGAGCAAGATCCCTGTGCTGTTGCCTTGAACCTTTTTCATTATACGTTATTCCGGTGAGGTGGCCAAGATAATTTTATACTGATTGCGTTTGGCGATATTCATTACCTGTACTACCTGTTCCATGGGAACGGATTTATCTACATATAAAGAAACCGTAGGATCTTCGCTGTTCTGCAGAAGTCCGTGCAGTTGTTCTTCAATTTCTCCGAATGGGATGGCACTCTGACTGCCGTTTATATGATAAGAGAAAGTGCCTGCAGGCAGGTAATGTTTAATAGAAACGCTTATCTGCGCCTTGGATGATATCTGGTTAGTGCTTTTTGGTAAAAGCAGTCTGAGCGCATTGGGATTAACGAGGGTGGAAGTGACCAAAAAGAAGATCAGCAACAGGAATACAATGTCTGTCATTGAGGACATACTGAATCCTGCTTCTATTTTGGAATTTCGTTTTATAGCCATAACTTGTTATTTAACAGGTTCCTGGAGAATATCCATAAATTCCAGTGTATAGGTTTCCATCTGGTTTATTATGTGCCCCACGCGCGCCGTCAGGTAGTTATACGCAAAATACGCCGGTATTCCAACCAGCAGACCGGCCACGGTGGTTACCATGGCGGTGTAAATGCCTCCGGAGAGCAATGTAATGTCAATATTGTTGCCGGCCATGGACATATTGTAAAAAGCCTGAATCATCCCTATGACAGTCCCCAAAAAGCCGACCATTGGAGCGCCGCCGGAAATGGATGCCAACACGGGAAGGCCCCGCTCCAGCCTGCCTACCTCGATATTGGCCTTATTTTCAATGGCGGACCGGATGTCGGGTACAGGCCTTCCAATATTGTGCAGACCTCTTTCAATGAGCCTCGAAATGGTCGTATTGTGATCTTCACACAGATGAATGGCTGCCTGTACTTTCCCTTCATATATATATTCCTTTATGTTGTTCATGAAATTCTGGTCTACTTTGGCTGCTTTTCTGAGAACTACCAGACGTTCTCCGAATATATAAACGGCTATTATAGAAAGGGCCAGCAGTACAAGCATTAGCCAACCCCCTTTGGCGGCCATATCTAATAATGAAATTGAAGAGGCTTCCGCAACGGCCACAGCCTCGGTTTGAAGTACAAAGTTCAACATATCAATCTATTGTTTTTAAGTTTTCGTAATTAACTTTCCAGAGAAACAGACCCTCCGCCGGCACGGAATGACCGGCCATCGAACGATTTTTCTCCTGTAATACCTGCAAAATCCATTCCACAGGTTTTTTCCCCCGCCCCACCTCGAGCAGCGTTCCCACCATGCATCGTACCATATTACGAAGAAATCTGTCGGCAGTGACTTCAAAAAAAAGCAGACTGGCCGAGGCAAACTCGGGGCAGGACGTATGCCAGCCGGCAGCTGAAACAGTGCAGATATTAGTTCCTGTCTGTGAATGCAGTTTTGAAAATGACGTAAAATCATGAGTGCCTGTCAGGAGTTCCGAGGCACGGTTCATGGCTTCAACATTGAGCGGTATGGGAGAATAGGTGCCGGGGGCCGCAGTAAGGTCGTCAAGGAATGGATCCTTTTGCAAACGAATGAAATAGCGATAGCTACGACTGGTTGCACCGAACCTGGCATGACAGTCGCCGGATACGGGAAATATTCTGTGAATAATAATGTCCGGGGGCAATATGGCATTTATTTTGTATTCTACAGAACCGCGCTCAAAGACGTTTCCTGTATAGTCAAAATGAGCCCAGAAGTCCTTTGCGTGAACACCTGTGTCGGTCCTTCCGCATCCGGTAACGGAAACCGTCTCTCCCAAAAAAAGAAAGAGAGCATGCTCAAGGACGGCCTGCACGCTGGGGGCATTCTGCTGGATCTGCCAGCCGTGATACCGGGTTCCTTTGAACGACAGGTGTATAAAATAACGCATAAAGAGTGTATATTTGACAAATATATATGAAAAAACCATAACAGATAAAGCAAATATGGAAACCGTAAACATTAAAGAGTTGAATGAGCGAATCCAGCGGGAGAGCGCGTTTGTAGACATAATGACCATAGAAATGAGCAAGGTCATTGTGGGGCAAAAGCCTTTGATTGAAAATTTACTGATAGGTCTTCTGGCCAACGGACATATTCTCCTTGAAGGGGTTCCCGGACTTGCTAAAACTTTGGCTATCAAAACACTTGCAAGTGTTGTAGATGCAAAGTTCAGCAGAATTCAGTTTACTCCGGACCTTTTACCCGCAGACCTGATTGGAACGCTTATTTACAGTCCCCGCACCGAAGAATTCCAGGTAAAAAAAGGCCCTGTTTTCGCCAATTTTATTTTGGCGGACGAAATCAACCGTTCACCGGCAAAAGTGCAGTCCGCACTGCTTGAAGCCATGCAGGAACGTCAGGTGACCATCGGCGACAAGACCTTTCCTTTACCGGAACCATTCCTTGTACTTGCCACCCAGAACCCCATAGAACAGGAGGGAACCTATCCCCTGCCCGAAGCCCAGGTGGACCGGTTTATGCTTAAAGTAGTAGTGAGCTATCCGGGTAAAGAAGACGAAAAACGCATTATACGCATGAACAACAGCGGTGAGTTTCCGACGGCCGCACAGGTGCTGAAACCCGAGGATATAAAGAAAGCCCGGGAGGTGGTACGGGAAGTATATATGGATGAGAAAATTGAAAGATATATAGTGGACCTGGTTGTGGCCACACGAAAACCCGAGGAATATAAACTGGCTAATCTGCAGAGTCTTATTGCCTACGGGGCCTCGCCCAGGGCCAGTATTTCACTGGCAATGGCCGCTAAGGCTTATGCCTTTATCAAACGCCGCGGGTATGTTATTCCGGAAGATATACGTGCCGTTGCCTATGAGGTGCTTCGTCACCGTATCGGGCTTACATACGAAGCCGAAGCCGAAAACGTGGTTCCCGAGAATATAATTACTTCTGTCATTAATGCCGTAGAAGTGCCTTAGTATACCGTTATGTCTGACGATTTGTTAAAAAACGTACGGAAAATTGAAATCAAGACCCGGGGCCTGTCTCATCAGATATTTGCCGGTGAGTACCATTCCGCTTTTAAAGGCCGGGGTATGGCTTTTAGCGAAGTGCGGGAATACCGGTACGGAGACGACGTGCGTAACATGGACTGGAACGTGACTGCACGCATGAACGCGCCATTTATCAAGGTTTTTGAAGAAGAGCGTGAATTAACGGTTGTCCTGCTGATTGATGTGAGCGGATCACGGATTTTCGGAACCCGGACAAAGCTGAAAAAAGATCTGCTGGCCGAGGTGGCGGCCGTGCTTAGTTTTTCTGCGTCTATCAATAACGACAAGGTGGGTGCTTTGTTCTTCAGTGACAAAGTAGAGCAGTTTATCCCTCCCAAAAAAGGCCGTTCGCATTTGTTGAGAATTATTCGCGAGATGCTTGAATTTGAACCATCGGGCAGTGAGACGAATATTTCGGAAGCATTGCGTTTCCTTACCAACGCAATAAAAAAACGCTGTACTGCATTTCTCCTTTCCGATATGATAGATGTTGATGAAAGACAATATCCCCGGTTTGAAGAAGCAATGAAAATTGCGGTAAACAAACACGACATTGCCGCAATAAGACTGTACGATCCCCGTGAGGCCGAATTGCCGGCCATGGGCCTTGTCCGTTTTGCCGATGCCGAAACAAAACGGGAGCAATGGATTGACACTTCCGACCGCAATGTGCGTAATGCATACGCCGCATGGTACAGGACTTCGAACGAAAACCTTAACAGGGTACTTAATAAATACCATGTCGATCACGTTCAGATAGCAACCGATCAGGATTATGTTCAACCACTTATCCGTCTTTTTAAAAGCAGGGCGTAATGCCATAAAGCAATGAAGCCGAAACATCTTTTTTGTATTATTCTTTTGATTCCCGCTTTCTTGCAGGCCCAGTCCGGTTCAGAAAGCGTCCGATTGCCCGGGGTAACGCCAGCCGGTATCCGACAGGCACGGGAATCTGTGCTCGACAGGGACAGCATCCTTATTGGGGATCAGGTCTGGTGGATCTTGTCGTTACCCGACCAGGCCAGGGACCCTTCTTTTACACGTTCTGTGGAAAGCCCGGAAATGCCGGGTGAAGCTGTCGAAGGCGTGGAGATCTTAGAGGGCGTGCGGTTCGACACCATTTTTCACAGAAAGAAAATGCAGGAAATTCAGGCCCGGATAAAACTGACGTCTTTCGACAGCGGATCCTATTCACTTCCGTATATGCCGTTGTTCCTTAAAAGAGTAGACGGAGGAACAGACACCCTGTGGTTTAAAGGTCCCGTCCTGTATGTAAACACAATTCCCGTTGATACAACTTCTTTCAAAGCTTACGGGTTAAAACCCCAGATGAAATATCCCATAACCGCTGCCGAGATACTCTCTGTCGCGGGTCTTTTACTTGCTTTGGCAGCTATTGTGTACCTGACGGTCCGGATTATAAGACGCCGCAGACAAAATCTCCCGCTTTTCCATTCACTGAAACCCGCCGAACCGCCTCATGTGGTGGCTCTTAAAGCGTTGGATAAAATAAGGGCCCAGCAGTTGTGGAAGACACAAAAGGTTAAGCATTATTATACGGTTCTGACAGATGTTTTACGTATATACTTCTATAACCGTTGGGGAATCCAGGCCATGGAACAGACGTCTGCCGAAATGCTCGGGTCGCTGAATTCTGTATCTGAAAAAGACGAATTGCTTACGAAAGAGGTAATAACTGAGTTGCAGAAGGTCCTTAATACAAGCGATCTGGTTAAGTTTGCCAAGTATGTACCCGCTGAAAACGAGAATGAAGAATCACTTGCACTGGCCGTGAAGTTTGTTACTTCCACTGCCCGTTACGAAGAAACTGAAAACAAGGAAGAATAATTATGTTTTTTGAATACCCGAATCTCCTCTACCTGTTACTGCTGCTTATTCCGGCAGCAGGTTACTATATTTACAGGGAAATAAAGGGGAATGCTCCGTCGCTGCAGGTCTCTACTTTGCTGCCTTTCGCCGGGGAAAGAAAATCCCTGAAACATTTTTTGCGTCACGTTCCTTTTGCCCTCAGGATGATTGCCATGGCTGCCATTATTGTGGCTATTGCCCGGCCGCGTTCCTCATCTGACTTTGAGACAACAAATACCGAAGGGATAGATATCGTTCTGGCCATGGACGTTTCCACCTCTATGCTTGCCAGGGATTTTAACCCCGACAGAATTGCCGCTGCAAGAGATATTGCGGTGCAGTTCATTGCCGAGAGACCATCAGACAGGATAGGCATAGTGGTCTTTGCCGGTGAAGCCTATACGCAATGCCCTCTGACCACAGATCGCATAACCCTTATCAATATGATGAAGGAAGTTCAGACCGGACTCATTGAGGACGGGACGGCCATTGGCAACGGGCTGGCAACCGCAGTGGCACGATTAAAAGACTCCGATGCGGTAAGCCGGGTTATCATTCTGCTGACCGACGGGGTGAACAACAGGGGAGAGATTGCTCCGCTGACAGCAGCCGAAATTGCCCGTACGTACGGTGTTCGCGTATATACCATAGGAGTGGGAGCCCAGGGAATGGCTCCTTATCCGGTGATGACTCCGTACGGAGTACAGATACAACAGGTCCAGGTGGAAATTGATGAAGAATTGCTTAAGCAGATAGCCACTCTTACAGATGGCGAGTATTTCAGGGCAACCGACAATACAAAGCTTATGTCCATATACAGCCAGATCAACCAGATGGAGAAGAGCAGAACGCTGGTAGATTCCTTTCCCGTCTACAAAGAGCTGTTCATGAAATATGCGCTTATTGCTCTGGCTGCGCTGGCGCTGGAATATTTGTTGCGATGGCTTGTTTTACGCAGAATACCGTAGATTTATGATACAATTAGCTCAAATACAATATTTGCTTATCATTGCGGTTATCCCGTTCCTTTTTTTGTTCTATGCCCTGTACCGCAGGCGCGGAAGAAAAATCCTGGCCCGTTTTGGTGATCCTGTACTTATGAAACCTCTTATGCCCGGCATCTCTTCACGACGCGGATGGTGGAAGCTGAGCCTTTTCTGCGCGGCCCTGTTCTTCTTTGCGCTGGGTCTCTCCAGACCGCGTACGGGTGCCCGCCTGAAAGAAATGGAACGATCCGGCGTGGAGATCATCGTTGCCCTGGACGTGTCCAATTCAATGCTCGCAGAAGATTATTCTCCCAACCGTCTGGAAAGGGCCAAGCTGGCAGTGTCGCGCCTTGTAGACAATCTGGGCAGGGACCGGATAGGACTTATCGTTTTTGCAGGAGATGCTTTTGTGCAGCTTCCCGTAACCACAGATTACGTCAGTGCTAAAATATTTCTAAAATCGATATCTACCGGATCTGTACCCCGTCAGGGAACGGCTCTGGGACAGGCCATCCTTACCGGGATCCGCAGTTTTAGCCTCGACACACCCGAAAGCAGGGCCCTTGTGCTCATCACGGACGGGGAAAACCACGAAGACGATGCCGTGGCAGCTGCTACCGAGGCCAAAAATCAAGGCATTCAGGTACATTGCATTGGTATCGGATCTGAGTTCGGAAAGCCCATTCCCCTGGCCGACGGTTCCCTTCTTAAAGACGAAGAGGGAAACACGGTAGTCACTCGTCTCGACGAACAAACACTTATGAAAGTGGCTGAGGCCGGAGACGGTATTTATGTGAGAGCAGGCAATACCGATTTTGGATTGGAACGCATTGTGGAGAAAATCCATGAACTGAATGAACAGGAATACCAGTCGGTTGTTTTTGAGGATTTTGATGAACAGTATATGTATTTTTTTGGAATAGCGCTTTTTTTATTGCTTATAGAATTCCTTATAAGTGAACGTAAAGGACGCCGCTTTAAAAGCTTTGACGTATTCGGTAAAACAGCCGTCTGTCTTATTCTGTTAACAGCCCTGTCACAGGCCGCACTGGCTCAAGCCGATAAAAAAGATGTGAGGGCGGGGAACCGAGCTTTCAGGAAGGGTGAGCTGGAGAAGGCTATGGTGGATTATCACAAGGCCCTTTCCAGGGATTCCACTTCTGTGAAAGCAAAGTATAACCTGGCTAATACACTGCACGAAACAGGACAAAGCGCCCAGGCTTCTCAGATAATGGAACCGGTGGCAGATTCCATTGTTTCTCCTGTGCAGAAAGCAGATGCCTGGCACAACGCAGGCAATATGCAGTTGTCTCAGAAAGAATATGCCAAAAGTATAGAAGCCTATAAAAAGTCTCTCAGGCTGCGTCCGGACGATACGGAGACCAAAACCAATCTGGCCTATGCCCAGAAAATGCTAAAGGATCAGGAAAACCAGCAGAACCAGCAGAATCAGGACCAGAATCAGGACCAAAACAAAGATCAAAATCAGGACCAACAGAATCAGGATCAGAACCAGGATCAAAACAAAGATCAGGATCAGGACCAGCAGAAGCAGGAGCAACAACAACAGCAACAGTCTCCTCCAAAAATAACACCCCAGGCAGCCCAGCAGATGCTGGATGCCATACAACAGAAGGAAAAAGAAACCCAGGATAAAGTGAACAAAGAAAAGGCAAAAGCGGCTGTTCCGGTCCGCACAGGCAAGAATTGGTAATAAACAGAGCCAAAATATATGAAACGCACAATATTACTCATTCTGATTACTTTGTCTGCATTCATTGCACAGGCACAGGTACAGTTTACGGTGGAAGTCCCTAACGTAGTCGCATCGGGAGAACGGTTCAGACTGGTTTATACGGCTACCGATGCAAAGGTAGATGCTTTCAATGCGCCCCGCATTGAGGGTTTCTCTGTTTTGGCCGGTCCCACAACGTCTACGATGAACAGGGTGGAATATGTGAATGGTCGCAGAACTCAGAGCCGCTCCGTTAGCTATACATATATTCTTGAAGCGGCGCAGACCGGAAAATTCCGGATTGGCGAAGCGTCCGTTACTTCAGAAGGAGCTACTTACAAAACCCAGCCCGTAACAGTAGAAGTGGTCGCCGGTAATCAGACATCCGGACGCGATCGTTCCGAAAAAGAAGAGGGCTCTTCTGCCGAGATTTCGGCAGATGATATTTTTCTCAGACTCAATGTCAGCAAAAAGAGGGTGGTAAAAGGAGAATCGCTTACTGCCACATTGAAATTATATACCCGGGTAAATGTTTCCGGCGCGGAAGACATCCATTTTCCTACTTTCAACGGATTCTGGAGTCAGGAAGTGTACGCTCCCCAACAAATAGACTGGCAACGTGAGAACGTAAACGGCGAGATCTACCAGTCTGCCGTATTACGCAGGTATGTGCTGTTACCGCAACAAACCGGAACTATTACTATTGATCCTTCGGAAATCGTTTGTGTTATCCAGGTACGTAATGCAAGCAGGGGTAATTCCATGCTGGATGATTTTTTTGATTCGTACCAGACAGTACGTAAAAGGGCTGTATCTCCTTCCGTCTCTGTTTATGTGAACAATCTTCCCGACGGAGCGCCTGCTTCGTTCAACGGTGCTGTAGGCAAATTTTCGCTGAGTACAAAAATGGGCAAAGATTCCATTCTTGCTCACGATGCCGTCTCTATGTATATTACCATTACCGGGGAGGGGAACATTAACCTGCTGGAAGCTCCCAAAGTGTCGTTTCCTCCCGATTTTGAAGTGTATGACGTTAAGA
>Ga0116171_10005510_pt1 | contig 11098 bp, 11 predicted proteins | sample AD_JPNHW2_MetaG_FD_89798 | JGI IMG/M metagenome (GOLD analysis project Ga0116171, IMG submission 89798) | Active sludge microbial communities of municipal wastewater-treating anaerobic digesters from Japan - AD_JPNHW2_MetaG | ecosystem: Engineered > Bioreactor > Anaerobic > Digestate | place...
GTTTCGATCACCACCTTGCGCACCGTGGTGTCGAGGGTGGCGAAGAGTTTATTCTCGGCGAAGATGTCGGACTTGCTCAGCACGTTCATGATCGTCGATTTCCCCACGTTGGTGTAGCCCACGAGGGCCACCCGCACCATGTCGCGGCGCCCTTTGCGCTGGGTGGCCATCTGTTTGTCGATCTCCTTGAGCTTCTCTTTCAGCAGGCTGATGCGGAAACGGAGGTTGCGGCGGTCGGTCTCGATCTCCTGTTCGCCGGGACCGCGCAGACCGATGCCGCCCCGCTGCTTTTCGAGGTGGGTCCACATGCGGGTGAGGCGCGGCAGCAGGTATTCGTTCTGGGCCAGTTCCACCTGGGTGCGGGCGTACGAGGTGACGGCCCGTTTGGCAAAGATGTCGAGGATGAGGTTGTTACGGTCGAGGATGCGGCAATTCAGCACCCGTTCGATGTTGCGGATCTGGTGCGCTGAGAGTTCGTCGTCGAACACCACCATGTCGGCGGGGTTCGCCTCCATCCAGGCGCGGATCTCGTCGAGTTTGCCGCTGCCCACATAGGTGCGGGTATCGGCATGGTCGAGTTTCTGCACGAACCGTTTCACCGCGATGCCTCCGGCGGTATCGATCAGGAATGCCAGTTCGTCGAGGTACTCGGAAGTCCGTTCCATGTCCTGGTTGCGGGTGGAAAGACCCACCAGCACGGCCGTTTCCCTGACAGTTGCGGTGTCGATCATCAGAAATGTTTGAAACCGATGATCTCGCGTACTTCGCGGACCGTTTTCGAAGCGGATTCCCGGGCTTTTTCGGCGCCCAGTGTGGCCACCTTCTTCAGGTAAGCAGCGTCGGCGGCCAGCGCCTCCATCTTTTCGCGGAAGGGGTTGGTAAAGACAATGATATCTTCGGCCAGTTGCTTTTTCATATCGCCGTAGCGGATGGCGCCTGCCTGGTAGGCCGACTCGAAATGGGCGAGCGTGTCGGGGGCGGAGAAGTACCGCATCAGGTCGAAGAGGTTGACGACGCCCTGCGAACGCGGCTGGGTGGGATCGACGGGACCGGAGTCGGTCACGGCTTTCATCACCTTTTTGCGGATCACTTCGGGCGGGTCGGCCAGGAAGATCGAGCTGTTCTCGTTGTCCGATTTCGACATTTTCAGACTTCCGTCGAGCCCCGGGATCTTCACCAGGTTCTCGCCGAAGTTATAGGCCACAGGTTCGGGGAAATATTCAACTTTATACAGCCGGTTAAAGCGGTTGGCAAAGGTGCGGGTCATCTCGAGGTGCTGTTCCTGATCCTTCCCGACGGGCACTTTGGCAGCGCGGTGGATGATAATATCGGCGGCCATGAGGGTGGGGTAGGTGAGGAGCCCGGCGTTGACGTTGTCGGGCTGGGTGCGGATCTTCTCCTTGAACGAGGTGCAGCGCTCCAGCTCGCCCTTGTAGGCGTTCATGTTGAGCAGCAGGTAGAGTTCGGCGGTCTCAGGCAGGTCGCTCTGGATGTACAGGGTGGCCTTTTCGGGATCGAGCCCGCAGGCTAAGAATTCCACCAGCACCGTTTTCACGTTGCCATGAAGGTCGGCCGGCGTGGGATGGGTGGTGAGGGAATGGTAATCGGCGATGAAGAAGTAGCAATGGTTCTCTTCCTGCATTTTAACGAAGTTCCGGATCGCTCCGAAGTAGTTTCCGAGGTGAAGGTTCCCGGTCGGGCGTATGCCGCTGACGACTATATCCATTTACGAATGACGATTTACGAATGACGATTTACGAATGACGATTTTTGGGGTGACAAGGTGATAAGGTGACGCGGTGACGGTGGTGACGAGGTGACGAGGTAACAGAGAATTCATTAGCACATTAATACCTCACCCCCCGGCCCCCTCTCCTCCCAGAGAGGGGGAGGCATCAGCACATTGGCACATCAGCACACCTCACATTTTAATCTCTTCTCCGATCCGGTTCAGGAAGCGGTAGTCGAGGAAATGCAGGGAGTTTTGCGACTCGATGCGGATGCGTTCTCCGAACTTGCGCCACCATTTCCAGCGGTAGTTGAACCATCCGCGGGTGAGGTAGGCATACAGGTAGGGGTGGACCATCAGGGTGATGTTCTTTTCGTTCTGCTCCCGGAGCAGGTAGCCGAGGTTGTTCTCAATGTCGTCGATGAGCAGGATGGAGGGGCGGATCTCCCCGGTCCCGTCGCAGGCGGGGCATTTTTCAAGGATGGCTACGCTCATCTCCGGCCGCACGCGCTGCCGGGTGATCTGCACCAACCCGAACTTGCTCGGAGGCAGGATCGAATGCTTGGCGCGGTCGCGTTTCATCTCTTCGCGAAGCTTTTCATACAGCTTGCGCCGGTTCTGGCCCTGCGTCATGTCGATGAAGTCGATCACCACGATACCTCCCATATCCCGGAGCCGGAGCTGGCGGGCGACCTCCGTGGCCGCTTCGAGGTTGACCTCCATGGCGTTGGTCTCCTGGTTCTGGTCCTGGTTGACCCGGTGGCCGCTGTTGATGTCGATCACATGGAGCGCCTCGGTATGTTCGATCACCAGGTAGGTGCCGCTTCGGATGGTCACGATCTTGCCGAACGAATTCTTGATCTGCTTATCAATGCCATATTGTTCGAAAACAGGCACTTTCGCAGTATGGTGTTTGACAATTCCGATTTTATCGGGAGAGATGCGCTGGATATACGTGCGGATCTCCTCGTACAGCACGGCATCGTTGACCACGATGTTGTTGAACGATTCGTTGAGTACGTCGCGCAGGATGGCGGAGGTGCGGTCGATCTCCCCGATGATCTTCTGGGGCGGCTTGGCGCTTCCCAGCTTCTGGGTGATGATCTCCCACCGCTTGTACAGGTTCCGGAGGTCGGAGTCGAGGTCGGCTACCAGCTTGTTCTCGGCCACGGTTCGGATGATGATGCCGCAATTCCGGGGTTTGATGCTGGTGATCAGACGCTTGAGCCTGTTCCGTTCCTCGGCGCTCTTGATCTTTTGCGATACCGAGATTTTGTCGGAAAAGGGCATGAGGACCAGGTAGCGGCCGGCAAAGGCAATTTCAGAGGTAACCCTGGGGCCCTTGGTCGAAATAGGTTCTTTGGCGATCTGCACCAGGATCTCCATATTGGGCTTGAGCACCTGGTTGATCTTGCCGGTCTTCTGGATATCCGGCTCCATCTCGAAATCCCCAAGGGAGAGGCTCCCGGCCTGGGAGGACTGTCCCTTGCGGATGTACTTGATCAGCGACTGAACCTGCGGGCCCAGGTCGAGATAGTGCAGGAAAGCATCTTTCTCATAGCCAACATCCACGAAAGCTGCATTCAGTCCGGGCATGATCTTCTTGATCCGGCCGAAATACACATCTCCAACAGAAAACTCGTTGTTGGCTTTCTCCTTGTTTAACTCTACGAGAAGTTTGTCTTCAAGTAAGGCGATTTCAACCTCCGAGGAGGTCGAATTGACGATTAATTCCTTATTCACGGTGTTATCATATTAAAATGATGGCACCGGCCGGTTGCAGGCGCCGTAACATGACCTAAGGAATTGCAGCAGAGGGAAGGCTATTTCTTCTTATGCCTGTTCTTGCGCAAGCGTTTTTTACGCTTGTGCGTTGCCATCTTGTGTCTCTTTCTTTTCTTACCACTTGGCATAATAGATCACTTTGAAGTTGTTACTTCACTTTCACTTGAGATTTCACTTTGTTTACGAAAGTCTTGGCCGGCTTGAACGAAGGAATGTTGTGGGCGGGAATGATCAGGGTGGTGTTCTTCGAAATATTCCTTCCGGTCTTTTCAGCTCTTTTCTTGATAATAAAGCTACCGAAACCCCTGAGGTAAACGTTATGACCTGTGGTCATCGAATTCTTGATCGAATCCATGAAAGCTTCAACCGTGGCCTGAACGGCAACTTTTTCAATACCAGTCTTATTAGCAATTTCTGCTACAATTTCTGCTTTTGTCATTTTGATTGGGTGTTAATAGTGATATATTGTTGTTAATGAACGGCTTTTGAACCCGGGGAAACGGGCTGCAAATATATGACTTTTTTGAAAGACAAGGAAATAGATGAAAAAAAATTAGTGAAACCGTCGGGACGCATTGCAATGCCATAGGGACGCATTGCAATGCGTCGCTACATGAGACGTCGCTGTAACTTTGTAACTTTGTCCCCTTGTCACCATCCCCCTTCTCCCGGATCCTGTTAGCCTGGTACGACGAAAACAAGCGTGACCTGCCCTGGCGCCGTACCCGTGATCCTTACCGGGTGTGGCTTTCAGAGGTGATCCTCCAGCAGACCCGGATCGGACAGGGAACCCCGTATTACGAAAGGTTCGTTGCCCGCTATCCCGATGTTGCCGGCCTGGCCGGTGCCTCCGAGGAGGAGGTGCTGAAGCTCTGGCAGGGGTTGGGATATTATTCGCGTGCCCGGAACATGCACCAGGCAGCCAGGGTCGTTGTTGAACGGTTTGGCGGTATCTTTCCGGGCACCTGGGAGGAACTGCGAAAGCTAAAAGGGGTGGGCGACTACACCGCGGCGGCTATCGCTTCCATCTGTTTTGGCGAATCGCAACCCGTGGTGGATGGCAACGTGGTCCGGTTCTTCGCCCGGCTTTTCGGGATCGTTGATCCTCCCGATAAACCCGCTACCCGTCAGAAGATCCGGTCGCTGGCTCTCGAACGGATCGACCGCGACCACCCCGGCGATTTCAACCAGGCCATCATGGAGTACGGAGCCATGGTATGCACCCCGGCTTCGCCCGGCTGCGGTTCCTGCATTTTCCGGGATGACTGCCGGGCGTTCCGGGAAAACCGGGTGGCGGAAATTCCTGTCCGCACGCCGAAAGCGGCCATCCCGGACCGGTTTATCCACTATGCGGTCATCACCGTGAGGCATCAGGGCAGCGATCATATATATCTGAATAAACGGACAGGGAATGATATCTGGAAGAACCTGTACGACTTCCCTTCCGTAGAAAAGAACACCTCCCGCAATGGAAAGCCATTGACCCGGTCAGCTTTCAATGGTCTTTTCAACGGTTCCGCCCCGGAATTCGATGAAGTGTCGGAAGAGTTCATCCATGTGCTCTCCCACCGGAGGATCCATGCGCGGTTCTACCGGTTCCGGTTGCCGGCAAAACCGGAACTGCCATTTCTTTTTGTTCCGCTGAAAGATATTCATCAGTACCCGGTTCCCAGGCTGCTCGAAAAATATATCCTGAAAAGGTTCCCGGCGACAACCGGAAGAAATACAGGAAAAGGGATGGTCAACGGTTAATCCGGGGTGTTTTTCAGCAGGCAACTCCCGTTTACGGTCAGGACAATACCCGGGTTAACCTGCAACCGGCCTCCGGGTAAGACATTCAGCGTGCGGCAATTCAATCCGTTGATTCTCACGACCGGCATAAACGGGGCGGAAGGAGGAATGATCACATCGTCGTCGGCTGCAGGAACGCCCTCAGGAGCCCAGTTCTCCGCCAGGTTCCATTCGTCGGAGACAGCCCCGGTCCAGTTCCGGGTCACCCCGGTGTTCACACATGCAGTATCCATGGCAATGCTCCACCTTCCCGCGGCGTCCCTGGCCCGGACAATGAACGAATGGGTTCCCTGGGAGATGCCTGTCAGGTCGGGGCTGAAAGTGGCGGTAACCGCATGCGATGGATGGATGGGGACTTCCGTTCCTGAACCAAATCCCGGGTCGGTGTCGAAGTAATACTCCAGGCGCGTCAACGGACTCTTTTCCTCTGTCGCCTGGAAGAAGACATAGCTCTGTAAAACACTCCATACTCCTCCCGCGTTTTTTGCACGGACACAGAGCAGGTGCAGGCCGTTCCCGGCGGTCGAAAGGTCCGGAATAAAAAGTGCCGATATTTCCGGTGAGGGATTGATCGTCACCGGACGACCCGCTCCATAACCCGGATCGTTGTCGATGAAATACTCCATAGCCGTGATCACCCGGCCCGGCGCTTCCGGAAGGAAAACATACGGACAGACCGACAGCACCGACCAGCGTTGTTTCTCGTCTTTCACCCGCAGGCCGACCAGGTGCATGCCGGGCAGGAGCGTATCCGGGTTGATCGTGAAAGAAGCTGCAACGGTGGTTCCGGGTGTGACCGGAACTGGCGTGGCTGCCTTGAATCCCGGATCATGATCCAGGAAAAATTCCATCCGGCCGATCGGTGTTCCCGGATCAACATCTTCCAGGAAAAACAGGGTTGAACTGAGCGTACTCCATCGGCCCTGGCTGTCGCGGGTGCGGGTGCACAGGATGTGGAGCCCTTTTTCCAGCCCGATAGTATTGACTTCGAACCAGGCAGGCACGGAAATTCCGCCGGTGACCGGCACCTGGGCGGCATTCCCGAAACCGGGGTCATTGTCGATGTAATATTCCAGGCCGGTGACCGGGATACCGGGACCGGGTTCCGGCACCAGGATCATTTTCGAGGAAAGGAGACTCCATTTCCGGTCGGTATTTCTTGCCCGGACGTGCAGCATGTGGATCCCGGCGGGGAGCGCGGACGTATTGAGGGTAAAGCCGGCGGTAACGGAGGATCCCGTAGAAAAACCGACCGGTGTGGCAAGGCCGAACCCGGGATCGGTATCGAAAAAATATTCGATCCGGTCGATGGTCTGACCGTTTCCTGCGACGAGGAAAAACAGCGCAGGAAGGAGCAGCAGTAACCGTTTCATGGTCAGTGACTTTTAGCCTTTACCGTCACCTCGGTCCCCGACATGTTGAGATCGTACACGGACGGGCCGGTGACCATCCCCGACAGGACGTAGGGATAATCGCCCCCGAAGGCTCCGCAGTCGGTGCCCCCGAAACCCGCACCAATGGCCGTGGAACCGGATTTCAACTGGTATCGGCCGTCACTGCTCGCCGAGAACGTGAATACGTTGTTCATATCCACATTTGACTGGTTGCCATTGGCGGTGCCGAACTGTGTCCCGGCTCCGATGTTGTACCCGTCGGATACATTGGAATGCACAAAGCTGTTGGAGGCGGTTGAAAGGCAAATATTGTTGTTTACGGTAGAATTGTTGATATTCATGTAACCCGCCACCACGTTATTGGTGACGACCGCGGAGGCTGATGACGTGACATTGAAGCACCAGCCGTCGTAAACAATGATGTTGTTGGAGATCAGGATATGGTTCGCGTTCTGTACGCCGATGTTTTTCACATAATTCCGGATGATGATGAGTTTGATGCATCCGTAATTGATATCGACCCCCTCGATCCAGTTCCTTTCAACCAGGATGTCGCCGGTGGATTGAATCTGCAGGCTGCCTTCCACATACATTCCCTTGATTACCGAGCCCTGCGATCCGTTTACGAACTGGGCTTGACCCAGCCGGGCTGTTTTTTTATCGGCCTGCGTCGAATCGTTTTCCCCCAGGAAATACCCGGGGCCGATGATCACCAGCTTTTTGGTGATGCCCAGCATGTTGCCGTAGCTCCATGTGCTGGGCTCAAAATAAATCGTGTCGCCGGAGGCCACCTGCGACGCATTAACGACTTCCTGGGCGGTGGTGAAGTTGGCCTGGAGCCCTGTGTTGTTAACCCGCCATTTGGTTGCCTGTGCCTGGAATCCCAACATGGAAAGAAGCAGCATGATGGCAGAAAAATTCAGTGTTTTCATAGTATGGATAAGGGTTGGTTAGTCATTCAAATTACAGTCGGCCGGAACGGATCAGTTGCTTTTTACTTTCACGGTCACCTGGTCCCCGGAGATACCTACATGCCAGACGGCCGGGAGATTGGGCAATCCCGACAGGACGTAGGGAGATCCGCCTCCGAAAATCCCGCAGTCTTCGCCGTTCACACCGGCACCCGCCGCAGAAGAACCGGGCAGAAGGCTATATTTCCCGTCATCGCTGCCGGTACCGGTAAATACAGTGGCCATGTCGATATTTGCCTGGTTGTTGTTGGAGGTGCCGTACTGGTTCGATGCTCCGATGTTATGGCTCACGGATGAGTTGTGGTTGGTTAGCACATCGTTCCCGGCGGCGGCTGTACCCGTGGCAATGTTGTTTTCATAGATGCAGTCGCTGATGTACTGGCATCCGCAGAAGATGTTGTTCCTTACGGTCCCCGAAGAGGTTTCGTTCATGTTAAAGCAATACCCGCCCGAGAGAGGGGTGTCCAGGGCAAAGATGTTGTTGTACACCGCATTCCAGTCGGAGGCGTACATGTACAGGCTCCGGATGTAGTTTTGCCCAATGTAATTCTGGAGGGAAGGGAAGCTGACCGATACGTTGTTCAGCTTGTTTCGGATCAGGACGATCCCGGTATCCTGGAGGGTTGTGCTTCCCAATACCGTCATCCCGGTCATCATGGACCCGTTGCAGTTTTCCGAAAAGGTAATATTGTCGATCATCGCCGGGGCCACACTGGCCTGTGTTTCAGGATTCTGCCCCAGGAAATAGCCCGGTCCGATGAGGGTAAGCCTCTTCATCACGGTCACGGTTCCATAACTGAACATGGATGATTCCACATACAGGGTGTCGTTTGAGCCGACAATCAAGGAGGTTGCGGCTGCTTGCAGGGAGGTGAAATCGGCCGGAATGCCGGTGTTGTTTATGCGCCATTTACCAGCCAGGGAATCAGGCGGCAACCCGAGTGTGGCTGCGGTAATAATCAGGAAGGCAGAGAGAAGGTGCTTCATACATCAAACAAGTAAAGAATAAAAGCGGAGCAGGATCGAAGACAACAAAAATAAAAATTTTTCGAAAAAACTTGACAAAGGGGGATATAATGTAGTATTATTGCAAAATCATTTTAATATCACATTGATATTAGTAATTCAACAACCATGGAAAAAGAAAAAACAAGTTCCGCTTCATCCGGGTACACGGCTATCCTGGTCATTCTTGCCCTGCTGGCAATCGGAGTCCTGGGGCTGGCATTCTATTCGGACTACCTGTTATCGATCGTGTTATCCATCCTTTGCCTGGCCGGCGCCTTTTTCATCGCGCTGGGGCTCATGGTCGTCAATCCGAATGAATCGGCCGTGCTGGTGCTTTTCGGTGAGTATAAAGGAACCATCAAAACGAATGGATTTTTCTGGGTCAACCCTTTTTATGTCAAGAGGAAGATCTCGCTCCGGGCCCGCAACCTCAACCGTGAACCGATCAAGGTCAACGACAAGCTGGGGAACCCCATCATGATCGGATGTGTGCTGGTGTGGCGCGTGAAGAACACGTTCCAGGCGGCTTTCGAGGTGGATGATTATGCCCACTTTGTCGATATCCAGAGCGAGTCGGCCACCCGGAAACTGGCCGGACATTACGCCTATGACAATTTTGACGACGAGCAGAAAGAGGTGACGCTGCGGGCCGGCGGTGAAGAGGTGCATCTGGCGCTGGAGACCGAACTGTCGGAACGCTTGTCGATGGCCGGCATCGAAGTCCTCGAAGCCCGTATCAGTTATCTTGCCTATGCGTCCGAGATCGCCGGTGCCATGTTGCGTCGCCAGCAGGCCACGGCGGTGGTGGCAGCCCGCACCAAGATCGTCGAAGGCGCGGTGAGCATGGTCGAACTGGCGCTGGACCACCTGAGCAGCAAGCACATCATCGAACTCGACGAAGATAAGAAGGCCACCATGATCAGCAACCTGATGGTGGTACTTTGTTCGGATAAGGATACCACCCCGGTGGTGAACACGGGCACCCTGCATCAGTAAGCCATGGAACGACAGCATTTTGACGAAGTACAGAAATTCGACCAGCTCATGATCCGGATCCCTATGCTGATCGCCTGGATTCCTATGCTGGTGATCTTCGGGGCCGGCATTTACCAGCAGATCATCCGGGGGATACCCTGGGGCAACCACCCGATGTCCGACGCCGGCCTGATCGCGGTCGATGCATTCGTTTTTCTTATTCTGGGCAGCACCACCTGGCTTCTTTTCTCCCTGCGTTTGCATACCTGGGTGACGGATCGGGGGTTGCATTACCGGTTTCCGCCGATTATTCCGGGGATGAAGACCATCACCCGTGAGGAGATCGCGGAATATGCCGTAAGGAAGTACGATCCGATCCGGGAATATGGCGGATGGGGATTCCGGGTGGGCAGGAAAGCGACCGGGAAAGCATACAATGTCAAGGGGAACATGGGACTGCAGCTGACGCTGACGAACGGGAAACGGGTGTTGTTCGGCACCCAGCGGCCCGATGCCCTGCTGGCCGCCATGGACCGGATGATGAAACGTGAAACGATGTAAAACAGGAATTCATGGCCGGAAAAAAGGTCTTTATGCTCCGCGTCAGCCCCGAAATGTACGAAGCCGTCGAGAAATGGGCGGCCGACGAATTCCGTTCGGTCAACGGGCAGTTGGAGTGGGTGATTGAAAAAGCCCTGCGTTCGGCCGGAAGGAGCCCGGCAAAAAGCAAAACGCAACCGCCGGGACCAGGAACTAAAAACACGGAATTATGAACATTGGATTTTTACGGGCCAACCGGAACATGAACAAGGCCGACCGGCCGGTGATCAACATTGAAATGACGCCTGCCGACTGGTTGCTCGAGGGGGTGGCTCTGGCCGGCATCCTGGTAATGGCGGTGGTCATGGTCTATCATTACCCGAAACTTCCGGCTGTCATACCCTCTCACTTCGACGGGGCGGGGATGCCGGATGATTATTCGGCCAAATCGTCCGTATGGGCGTTGCCGGGAATTACCTTGTTTCTGTATATCCTGCTCACGCTGATCATGAAGATCCCGCACCAGTTCAATTATTCGGTGAAGATCACAAAAGAGAATGCGGCCATACAGTATGCCATGGCGATGAAACTGATCCGGTACCTCAAGGCGGGGCTGGTTTGGATGTTCTTTTACATCGCGTACACCACGGTGAGGGTAGCAGAAAAGAAAAGCACGGGTCTGGGTGCCGGGTTCCTGCCCATTGTCCTGGTGTGTATGATCCTCCCGGTGTTCGTTTACCTCTTCCTGGCCGCCCGGAAGCGTTAGCCCCCACCCTGTCGGGGTCCCCCCACCCCGTCAGGGTCCCCCCACCCTGTCGGGGTCCCCCCACCCTGTCGGGGTCCCCCCACCCCGTCAGGGTCCCCCCACCCCGTCGGGGTCCCCCCACCCCGTCAGGGTCCCCCCA